>Ga0209025_1003035_pt1 | contig 16560 bp, 16 predicted proteins | sample AraplaMF_Col_mLB_FD_184256 | JGI IMG/M metagenome (GOLD analysis project Ga0209025, IMG submission 184256) | Arabidopsis root microbial communities from the University of North Carolina, USA - plate scrape MF_Col_mLB (SPAdes) (version 2) | ecosystem: Host-associated > Plants > Roots > Endosphere... | reverse complement strand
CGGGCTGATCATCGTATCGGCATTGATGAGCGCGACATTGGGTTTGCCCATCACCCTCAGATTGACGGAAAACAGCGCGATCATCGTCAGGATCGAGGCCAGCAGGTTGAGGATCTTGAAGCGCACGTTGAGCAGCGCCGTCACCATGCCCGCCGCGGCCCCGGCCGCCATGGCGATCAGCGCCGCAAGCCAGGCATTGACGCCTGATATGATCAGCACGGCCGTGACCGCCGCGCCAAGCGGAAAGGAGCCATCGACCGTCAGGTCGGGAAAGTCGAGAACGCGAAAGGCGAGATAGACGCCGAGAGCGACGAAAGAATAGACCAGGCCGAGCTCGACGGCCCCCCAGAATGCGATTTGGCTCAAGGCTTTCAGCCCCTTTTGATTTCTGTTTCGCCCGTCGCGAAACCGCAGCTTTTTAATACGAAGAGCCGCCCCCGTGCAAACAGGAGCGGCTGTATCCAAATAAACGTTGAAGGGACGGCCGATTATTCAATGACCTTGTTGGCGCGGGAAAGCACGCTCTCAGGCAGGGTGACGCCCATCTTCTGAGCCGCGGCCTTGTTGACGACGAGATCACTGCCGGCGGCCGTCTTGACGGCGATATCGCCAGGGTTTTCGCCCTTCAGCACGCGCACGACGATCTCGCCGGTCTGCTTGCCGACATCGTAATAGTTGAAGCCGAGGGCAGCGATCGAGCCGCGCGAAACCGAATCCGTATCGGCGGTGAAGAGCGGCAGCTTGCTCTCCTCGGCCACCGCGACGGCGCCTTCGAGCGCGGAGATGATGGTGTTGTCGGTCGGAATATAGATCGCATCGGCGCGGCCGACGAGGGCGCGCGCCGCACCCTGAACCTCGGCCGACTTGGTGGCGGCTGATTCCACCACCTTCAGGCCGGCCTTTTCGGCCTCGGCCTGCAGGACGGCGAGCAGCGAAACGGAATTCGCCTCGCCGGAATTGTAGAGATAGCCGATGGTTTTCACATCAGGCAGGATTTCCTTGATCAGCGCCAGATGCTCGGCGACCGGCGACATGTCGGAAAGACCGGTGACATTGCCGCCGGGCTTGTCCATGTTCTTGACGAGCTGGGCGCCAAGCGGATCGGAGACGGCCGTGAAGACGACGGGAATGTCACGCGTCGACGAGACGACCGCCTGGGCCGAGGGCGTCGAAATCGGAACGATGACATTGGGCTCGTCGCCGGCAAACTGGCGGGCGATCTGCGCTGCCGTCGCCGGATTGCCCTGCGCCGATTCGAACACGAATTTCAGGTTCTCGTCCTCTTTATAGCCCGCGGCCGTCAGCGCATCGAGAACGCCCTTGCGCGCTGCATCCAGCGCCGGATGTTCGACGATCGCCGTCACGGCGACGGTGACGTCGTCAGCCTTTGCGGGCAGGGAAAGCGCCAAACTGGCGGCGAGAGCGAGCAGAACCGAACGCATTTGTATCCTCCTGAATGATTTTGGCGGCACTATTAGGAAAAGCGCATGCTTAAATCAATGCAGGAGAATTGTAGCGAGGATCAAACTTGCTGATCAGTCGTCGGCGCCGTGATTGGCGATCATCATCGCTTCGAAGGCCAGGCGTTCGGTCTTGCGCATGCGTTCGGATTCCGATTTCAGCTGGCCGCAGGCGGCAAGAATGTCGCGGCCGCGCGGCGTGCGGATCGGCGAAGCATAACCTGCCGAGTTGATGAAATCGGCGAATTTCTCGATCTGCTCCCAGTCCGAACACTGGTAATTGGTGCCGGGCCAGGGATTGAACGGGATGAGGTTGATCTTTGCCGGCACGCCCTTCAGGAGCTTGATCAGCCCCTTGGCGTCTTCCAGGCTATCGTTGACGTCCTTCAGCATTACATATTCGAAGGTGATGCGCCGTGCGTTCGAAAGACCGGGATAGGCCCGGCAGGCTTCGATCAGTTCCTTCAGCGGGTACTTCTTGTTGATCGGCACCAGAATGTCGCGCAGGTCGTCGCGCACCGCGTGCAGCGAGATTGCCAGCATGACGCCGATTTCTTCGCCGGTGCGGAAGATCTCCGGCACGACGCCGGAGGTGGACAAGGTCACGCGACGCCTGGATAGCGACAGGCCGTCGCCATCCGTGGCGATCAGCAATGCCTGCTTGACGGCATCGAAGTTATAGAGCGGCTCGCCCATGCCCATCATGACGATGTTGCTGACCTTGCGGCCCTCGGCAGGCATGATCGTACCCTGCGGCGCTTCACGATCCGGGAAGTCTCCAAGCCGGTCGCGGGCAAGCAGCAGCTGGGAAAGAATTTCCTCCGCCGTCAGGTTGCGCACCAGACGCTGCGTGCCGGTATGACAGAAGGAACAGGTGAGCGTGCAGCCGACCTGGCTGGAGATACAGAGCGTGCCGCGGCCCTCTTCCGGAATGTAGACGGCCTCGATCTCGACGGGACGTCCGGCGCCGCGGGCGGGAAAGCGCAGCAGCCATTTGCGCGTGCCGTCGTTGGAGACCTGCTCCTCGACGATCTCGGGACGTGCGATGGTGAAATGCTGCTTCAGCATCTCGCGCATGTCCTTGGCGACATTCGTCATATGGTCGAAATCGGAGACGCCGCGCACATAGATCCAGTTCCAGAGCTGCGAGACGCGCATCTTGATCTGCTTCTCGGCCACCCCTTTTTCCCGCAGTGCCGCCGCCATCTCTTCGCGCGACAGCCCGATCAACGACGGCTTCTCGAGGCTGGCGGAGGTGCGCGCCTGCGGCTTGGTCACATCTATCGCATCCATGACGGACATAGGCATTCATCCCGAATTCGAACACGTAACCGCCCCGCAGCCCTGCGAACTTCAGGGCAAAGCCGGAAGACTGGCGGGTGCATGACGGCACATTGGCAGAAATTGAATGGCGGAACGGCGACTGAAATCGCAATCTGTCCGCTGTTGCGCGGCCTTTAGCATCATTTTGCCCGCGCGTCACTATCAAGCATGTCGCGCAAAACTGTGCAGCGGTTTTGCGACGACGACATGCTGAAATCAAAGACTTAAAGCGCGGCAGGCAGATCTGAAAGATCGCCGCGCTTCAGATGGAAACGACGAAGGCCGGCGCAAGGCCGGCCCCTGGAAGCTCTGTGAACAAAAAAGCCCTTATTTGCAGGTTTCGATCTGCTTCAGCGCAGCCGAGATACCCGAGAGCGAATAGCTGTAGGAGGTGCCGGTGCCCTTGCGCGAAACGGCATTCACCGTCATCGAATGACCCGTTTTCATCGCCGCGACGAGGGCTGGCTCCTGGGCAGCATTCTCGACCCAGCCGGCCTTGTCCTTGGTGAACATCACGAAGGTCTTGTTGTCGATGACCACGTTGATCTTTGAATTTTCCTTCACCGTATAGCCCATCATGGCCTGCGGCTCATAGGAGATGTTCTGGCCGGGGCGCTGCGAGACGATGAAGAAATTGTCACCGTGATCGACGCTTGCCGGCTGCTTTGCCGTCGGAACGGACAACACGTAGCACACGGTGCTCTTGCCCGACTTGTAGGAATAGGCGCCCCATGCCTGGAACTGCTGGATGCGGTTCGGCGCGGCCTGCTGCGCTTCCGCAACTCCGGCCATGGTCAGGGTGAGTGCGAGAGCGGATACGATACTTTTTACAAACATGGATTCCTGCCGGTTCTTGCGATTCAAGGCCCGAAGCGATCATAGCGGGCGCCGCATAATCACGATCTGCTTTATTTTGACTTAATTCAGGTTACCAAATGGTCAACAATAGCTGCGATTTGTATCTGCCTGTGTCATTTCAGCTCGAGTGTCAATTTTCGCACCTTTGACGGTATAGGCCGCGACATCGTGCCCCGATGGCACTGGCCGTCCGTTCGGGTGAATTTAAGACACAAAGATTCAGGCAAGAGTTTGACCTTTCCCAAATCCGTTGTACCTCATTAAGACTTGGAAATCCGGGACGAAATTATTGCCGCAGGGGGCTTGTGAGGAGACATGGATGCCGAGGAAAGACAGCGTTTCGCTGCCCTCGCCAAGGCCGTCGCGGACGATCGCGACCAGCAGGCCTTTTCCATCCTTTTCGACTATTTCGCACCCCGCCTGAAAGCCTGGCTGATGCGCCAGAAGATGACACCAGGCGAGGCCGAGGAACTGGTCCAGGAGATCATGATCGTGCTCTGGCACAAGGCGGATCTCTATGATGCCACGCGATCTTCGCTCTCAACCTGGCTTTTCCGCATTGCCCGCAACCGCCGCATCGACATGCAACGCCGCGCCAATACCCGCATCTTCGACGAGACCGACCCGGCCCTGCAGCCGCCCGCCGATATCGGCGCGGAGGAAATTATCGCCAATGACGATCGCGACGCCAGGATACGCGCCGCCGTCGGGCAGTTGCCGGAGGAACAGCGCGACATGCTGCGCGCCGCCTTCTTCCTCGGCCAATCGCATTCGGAGATCGCCGAATCAACCGGGCTGCCGCTCGGTACGGTGAAGTCGCGCATCCGGCTTGCCTTTGGCAAGCTCCGCAAGGTGCTGGAACGCGAAATCGCCTGACTCTTTAATTTAGAACGGGATTCAGATCGTCTTCATCGCTTCTTCCGGCCGGTCGGCAAGAACGCGGTCGGCCGCTTCGTAATGGCCCGGCCTTATATGGCCACGCACCATAGCGAAGGCGGCCGAAAGCACGGCGATGTCGTCGGAAAAGCCGATGACGGCGAAAACATCCGGGATCATGTCGATCGGCATGACAAAATAGGCGAGCGCCGCGAGCAGCACGCCGCGCACCTTCGTCGGCGTCTGCGGATCGAGCGCGCAATAGAAACCGGCAACCACATCGCGTGAGAACGGGACCTGCCGCACGGCCCGCCGGAAGGTCGGCCAGAATTTCTGCCTTACGGTCTTCTCGCGCCGGCTCTGGGTGTCCTCGTCGCCCGGCAACAGGATTTCCCCGAATTTAACCTCGTCCATCCCTGCATCCCTTTCGTCCAAGCGAACATATGGTGATGGCGGACCGGCTTTCAATCGGCCCCGCTGTCAAACGATACGGCGCGCCGCAGCTTTCTCCATGGCTTTGGCGAGCTTGAAATCCAGCTCCGTCAGTCCGCCGGCATCATGTGTGTTCAGCGTCACCTCCACCCTGGAATAGACGTTGAACCATTCGGGATGATGATTGAGCTTCTCGGCCGCAAGTGCTGCCTCCGTCATGAACCCGAAAGCCTCGATGAAATTTGCGAACTTGTACGTCTTCGAGATCGAAGAACCTGCATCATTGAGCGCCCAGCCTGCAAGTCCGGCCAGTTGCGCCTCGGCCGCCGTCCGTTCCAGTCTTTCCATTTTCATGCCATGGTCCTCTTCTCTGTCCGACAGGTTTACCGATGAAACGCATCAGCATCCTCTTCGTTTGCATGGGCAATATATGCCGTTCTCCGCTCGCGGAAGGAATTTTTGGCCATCTCGTCGCCGAAGCGGGTTTGACCGGCGATTTTACCATCGATTCCGCCGGCACCGGCGGCTGGCATGAAGGCGAGCCACCCGACCGGCGTTCGATCGCCGCTGCGAAAAACCACGGCATCGACATATCGGGGCAACGCGCCCGCCGCATCCAATCGGGGGATTTCAGGGATTTCGATCTGATCCTCGCCATGGACCGCGACAATGTGGCGGCGCTCGAAAAAAGCGCGCCGCATGGGGCGAATATCCGCCTTTTCGGGGATGCCGCTCTCGGAACCGGAGAGGATATCCCCGATCCCTATTATGGCGGCCCGGGCGGCTTCGAGCTGGTCTACACCAGGCTCTTGGCCGGCTGCAGCAGCCTGCTCGATACGCTGGGCGTCGAACGGGCCTCGTGCAGCGGGAACACTTCCTCGGTGAGGTAGGGCCCGCCGCCAACCGATTCGCGCGACGAAAGCAGCACGAAGCGCGGCGCGGTGAAAGTTGCGGTGTGGAAGTTGCCGCGTCCCGCCAGATATTGCACGACATCGTCGAGCCGCGAGGATTTGAGCCGCGCCAGCGTCACATGCGGCATGAACTTGCGGGGATCGGGCGGCAGGCCGATGCGCTGGCAGATGCGCTCGATCTCGCCCTGCAGGGCATACATCTCAGGCGATTGCGAAACGCCGGCCCAGACCGAATGCGGTTTCTTCGAGCCGAAGGAACCGATTCCTTCGAGCCGGAACTGGAATTCCGGCCGATCGATCCGGTCGAGGCGTTCAACGATTTCATCGGCCGTGCGGCCGTCGACATCACCGATGAAACGCAGGGTGATGTGGTAATTCTCCACATCGATCCATCGTGCTCCGGGGAGGCCACCGCGCAGCAATGAAAGGCTCATCGCCGCATTGCGCGGAATTTCGAGGGCGGTAAACAGTCTCGGCATCACGAGCACTCCCCGAATCTTTTGCAGGTGCTCACACGGAATCACGCAATCAACAACCGCGCAAGCCCCTATTTCTTCACAGAAGAAATCGTTTCGACGAAATTTGTGACAGCAGGCTCCATCTTTTCGACCATGACGTCGATGCCTTTCGCATTTGGATGCATACCGTCTTCAAGCTTCAGCCCGGCCTCCAGCGCGACGCCGTCGAGGAAGAAGGCATAGAGCGGAAGCCCATGTTTTTCCGAAAGTTTCTGGTAGATCGGGTTGAATCGTGCGGCATAGTCCGCCCCCATGTTCGGCGGCGCCATCATGCCGGCGAGCAGCACGGCAATCCCCCGCTCTTTTAGCCGGGTAATCATCTGATCGAGATTCTTCTCGCTCTCCTCGGGCGGGATGCCGCGCAGCGCATCATTGGCGCCGAGCTCCAGAATGACCCCGTCGGTGCCGTCGGGCACCGACCAGTCGATGCGCGCAAGGCCCGCTGCCGTCGTATCGCCGGAGACCCCGGCATTGGCGACGGTGATGTCGAGCCCCTTCGCCTTCAGGGCTGCCTGCAGCTTTTCCGGAAAGCCGTCGCCGGCCGGCAATTGATAGCCCGCCATCAAACTGTCCCCAAAACCGACGAGGTTGATCGTCCGGGCATTGGCCGCAGCGGCAAAGATCAGCGAGACGGCAATGACGGTGAATTGAAGGGCGGCAACTTTAAATCTCATTCTGGCTTCCCTAGATTGGCGAAGTGCCGTTATGCGGCCATTCGATTAGGGATTTATATAGGGCGATTTCTGTTGGCAAAAACCATCATCGAGTTGAAGAGCGCCGATCTGACCCTCGGCAGCGCAGCCGCCTCCGTCCATGTGCTGAAGGGCATCGATCTCGATGTCGCGGCCGGCGAATCCGTCGGCATCGTCGGCCCTTCCGGCTCCGGCAAATCGACCCTGCTGATGGTGCTTGCGGGGCTGGAGAAGCTCGACAGCGGCGAGATCAATATCAATGACACGCCGCTCCATAGCTTAAGCGAAGATGAGGTCGCCGATTTCCGCGGCCGCAACATCGGCATCGTCTTCCAGTCCTTCCACCTGATCGCCAACATGACGGCGCTGGAAAACGTCGCCGTGCCGCTCGAGCTCGCCAATGTCCGCAACGCCTTCGAGATCGCCCATCGCGAGCTGAAATCGGTCGGCCTCGGTGAACGGCTGAACCACTATCCCGGCCAGCTTTCCGGCGGCGAGCAGCAGCGCGTGGCGATCGCCAGGGCGCTCGCCCCCTCGCCCGCCCTGCTGATCGCCGACGAACCCACAGGCAATCTCGACACCGAGACCGGACGCCAGATCGCCGACCTTCTGTTCTCCAAGCAGACCGAACGCGGCATGACCCTGCTTCTCGTCACCCACGACGTCGCGCTGGCAAACCGCTGCTCACGCCAGATCCGCGTCCGCTCCGGCAGGATCGAGGGCGACAGCGCCGCCCGCCACAGCGAGGCGGCGATCGCATGAGAATGATCACCCCGCGCGTCTCGCTTGCTTTTCGTCTGGCGCTCCGCGAGTTGCGCGGCGGCATCCGCGGCTTCTACATTTTCCTTGCCTGCATCGCGCTCGGCACCGGCGCGATTGCCGCCGTCAATTCCGTCTCGCAGTCGATCACCGATACGATCGCCTCGCAGGGGCAGGAGCTGCTGGCCGGCGACGTCCGCTTCGAGCTCAACAACCGCGAAGCCACGCCTCAGGAGTTGGGTTTCCTCGAAGGCCTCGGCACCGTGTCGGTTTCGACAGGCCTGCGCTCGATGGCCCGCAAGCCTGACGGCTCCGATCAGGCGCTGGTCGAGGTCAAGGCCGTCGATGACGGCTACCCGCTCTACGGCAGGTTCGTGGCCGAGCCGGATTATCCGCTTGCAGCGCTGCTTTCCGGCCAAGGCGGCACCTATGGTGCGGTGGCAGCGCCCCTGCTTCTCGATCGGCTCGGGCTTGCCGTCGGCGACGAACTGCTGCTCGGCAACGTCAAGCTCAGCATCACCGGCACGGTGAAAACCGAGCCGGATGCCCTGTCGGAAGGTTTCGGCTTCGCGCCGCGTCTGCTCGTCAGCCGCCAGGCGCTCCAGGCCTCCGGGCTGATCCAGACGGGAAGCCTGGTCGAACATGCCTACAAGATCCGGTTGGAAGACAAGGGCGCGATGTCGGGCATCCAGGCGCGCGCCTCCAAGGAATTCCCCTCCGCCGGCTGGGCGATCCGCACCAGCGACCGCGCAGCACCCTCGCTCACCGAAAACATCACCCGCTTCTCGCAGTTCCTGACGCTCGTCGGTCTCACCGCCCTGATCGTCGGCGGCGTCGGCGTCGCCAATGCCGTGCGCGCCTTCCTCGATGCCAAGCGCACGACCATCGCCACCTTCAAATGCCTCGGCGCCCCGGCCCAGGTCGTCGTTCTGATCTATCTTTTCCAGATCGCCATCATCGCCCTCGGCGGCATCCTGATCGGCCTCGTCATCGGCGCCCTGTCGCCGATCTTCGCCGCGCAGTTCCTGGCGCAATTCCTGCCGGTCTCCACGACGCCGACCCTCTATCCCGGCGCCCTGCTGCTCGCCACGCTCTTTGGTATCCTGACGACGCTCGCCTTCGCCATCCTGCCGCTCGGCCATGCCCGCGAAGTACCGGCGACCGCCCTCTTCCGCGAACAAGGCTTCGAGGCCCGCCGCCTGCCCTCCTGGCCCTATATCCTACTTGCCACGCTCTTCATGGCCGCCCTTGCCGGCCTTGCCATCCTGACCGCCTATGACCGTTTCATCGCCGTCGTCTTCGTCGGTGCGATCGTCTTCGCCTTCGTCGTCCTGCGCCTCGTCGCAGCAGCGATCGCCTGGCTCGCGCGCCGCAGCCCGCGCGTCAATTCACCCGCCTTGCGGCTGGCGATTGGCAATATCCACCGCCCCGGCGCACTGACGCCCTCGGTCGTGCTGTCGCTCGGCCTCGGACTGGCATTGCTGGTGACGCTGACCCTGATCGACGGCAACCTGCGCCAGCAGCTGACCGGCCGCATGAACGAGGGCGCACCGAACTTTTTCTTCGTCGATATCCAGAGCGCCGAGGTCGGCGCATTCCGCGATCTCGTCCAGGCGCAGGCGCCGCAGGGCAAGCTCGTCGAAGTGCCGATGTTGCGCGGCCGGATCGTCGCCTTCAACGGCGAGGACGTCAGCAAACTGACCGTGCCGGCGGCCGGTCGCTGGGTGCTGAACGGCGATCGCGGCATCACCTATGCCGAGACCCTGCCGGAGAACGCCGCCCTCACCGAAGGCAGCTGGTGGGACAAGGATTACAGCGGCGAGCCGCTCGTTTCCTTCTCCTCGGAAGAGGCGCATGAGCTCGGCCTGAAGATCGGCGATACCGTCACCGTCAACGTGCTCGGCCGCAACATCACGGCGAAGATCGCCAATCTGCGCCGCGTCGAATGGGAATCGCTTTCGATCAATTTCGTCATGGTCTTCTCGCCGAACACATTTCGCGGCGCTCCGCATGCCTGGCTGGCGACGCTGACCGATCCCTCGTCGACGCCCGCCGAAGATGCGGCAATCCTGAAATCCGTCACCAACACCTATCCGACGATCACCAGCGTGCGGGTCAAGGACGCGATCGATATTGTCAACCAGCTGGTCGCGCAGCTGGCGACCGCGATCCGCGCCGCCGCCTCCGTCGCCCTCATCGCCTCGATCCTCGTCCTTGCCGGGGCGCTTGCCGCCGGAAACCGGGCGCGCACCCACGACGCGGTGGTGCTGAAGACGCTCGGCGCCACGCGCGCCATGCTGATCCGCGCCTTCAGCTACGAATATCTGATCCTTGGGCTTGCGACCGCGATCTTCGCGCTGATCGCCGGCAGCGTCGCCGCCTGGTTCATCGTCGCCCGCATCATGCGTCTGCCGTCAACCTTTCTGCCCGATGTGGCGGGGTTGACACTTGTGACCGCGCTCGTCCTCACCGTCGGCATCGGCCTGATTGGCACCTGGCGCATCCTTGGGCAAAAGGCGGCCCCCGTTTTGCGCGAGCTTTGACCGGGCAGCGGCACTCAAACCCTTCACCTTACGGCGATTTAACCGGCCGAGCCTTTGCAAGCCTCTTGTTTGCAATGGGCGAAAGCCTCATATTATCCGCAGGCATGCTGGAGCTCCGCAGCGGCGCCCGGGTCGAAAACCCCGACACCGTATTTCCATCGGAGCTTGTAAGAGGAAACTATGGCTGATCTCCGTAACTATCAAAGCCGCGCTCAGACCGGCGAGATGATTGATCAAGGCCTGCGCGCTTATATGCTCAAGGTCTACAACCTGATGGCGCTGGGTCTGGCGATCACCGGTGTGGCCGCATATCTGTCGTTCCAATTCGCTTTCGCCAATGGCGAGCTGACCGCTTTCGGTCAGGCGATCTATGTGAGCCCGCTGAAGTGGGTGGTCATTCTGGCGCCGCTGGCTCTGGTGTTCTTCCTGAGCTTCCGGATTCACACCATGACGGTGGCCGCCGCCCAGACGACCTTTGCAGTCTACGCCGCGCTCGTCGGCCTGTCGCTCTCGTCGATCTTTCTGATCTACACCGGCCAGAGCGTCGTTCAGACCTTCTTCGTCACCGCCGCCTCCTTCGGCGCGCTGTCGCTTTACGGCTACACGACGAAGCGTGACCTGTCGGCGATGGGCTCGTTCCTGATCATGGGTCTGTTCGGCCTGATCATCGCTTCGCTGGTCAACATCTTCCTGGCTTCGTCGGCTGTACAGTTCGCGATCTCCGTTCTCGGCGTTCTGATCTTCGCAGGCCTCACCGCCTACGATACGCAGCGGATCAAGGAACTGTACCTGGAAGCCGATGACGTTGCCGTGGCCGGCCGCAAGGCGATCATGGGTGCACTGACGCTCTATCTCGACTTCATCAACCTCTTCATGTTCCTGCTGCAGTTCATGGGCAACCGTAAATAAGCAGGGCAGACTGAGATCGAAAAGGCGGCTTCGGCCGCCTTTTTTGTTGCGCAGGCTTTCGCGGAGTGGTCTTAGGAAACCTTACTTTTCCCGATGGATGCCGCCGAATGTCATTCCGCCTGCGCGATGCCTCCCAAGCCGATATCCCCGCCATTGCCGATATCTATCGCGAATCCGTCCTCAACGGCGTCGCGAGCTACGAGATCGTGCCGCCTTCCGAGGCCGAGATGGCGCTGCGTTTTTCGACGATCGTCAGCCAGCAATATCCCTATATCGCGGCCATCGGCACGGACGGAACCCTGCTCGGCTACGCCTATGCTTCGGCCTTTCGCACGCGTCCGGCCTATCGCTGGATGGTCGAGGACTCCATCTACCTCGCGCCTGAGGCCCGCGGCCGGGGCGTCGGCAAGGCGTTGCTTGCCGAGCTGATCGAGCGCTGCACCGGCCTCGGCTTTCGGCAGATGACTGCCGTCATCGGCGGCGCCAGCCCCGCCTCTATCGCGCTTCACCGGAAGGCCGGCTTCGAGGAGATCGGTCTGATGCGGGGCACCGGCTACAAGCACGGCCGCTGGCTGGATACGATGTTGATGCAGCGCAGCCTCGGCGAGGGGATGGCGACCGATCCGGATCCGTCTGCCTATCCCGGCACGCTGTTTACCGGTTGATGCGGCTTATTTGTCGACGAGCTTCAGGGCCTTGTCGAACACCTTCAGCACCTGGTTCAGCTCGTGACCGCGCTTCAGGATCGTGCCGTGGACGTTGATGACGGAATAGGCGCCCTGCTTGGCGGCGAGCTTCGGGTTTTTCTCGATGCGGAATAGCGGCATTTCGCCGGAACGCTTGAAGACGGAAAAGACCGCCCTGTCCTTCAGGTGATCAATGGCGTAGTCGCGCCATTCACCGTCGCCGACCATGCGGCCGTAAATCCAGAGGATCGCGTCCAGTTCGCGCCGGTGGAAGGTCACCGGAAGCGGGTCCTTGCTTTGCTTGTATTCCCTGAGATCGACGACGACTGAGGAACTATTGTCGACGGAGCGGCTTTCGCCGTGTCGCAAATCCGGCTGATCTGTCATCAGTCTCCCAAGGCCTCCGCATGTGACAGGAGAGTGACAGTTTGCCCGAGCCGCCGCAAATTGCAAGAGCGCCAGCCGTCACATTCGGCCGCACCACAGCGCCGCGCGTCTCTCGCGCAAAGACGCTGCAGCACTTTGAATCTGCGCATCATGCCTTCTAAAAGTTGGGTCCGAATTCGGAAAGCATGATGTCCTGGATAGGCTCACGCTTTCTCCGCAGCGCCGCATTTCAGTCAAAACAGCGCCTCATTTGCAGGAGATTTATGAATTCCAGTTTGGCGCCAGCGCGCCAAAGGGCCCGGCGGAGCGTATCGACCTTAACCCCAGCCCCGAATACGCTCGGCCGGGCCGCCCCAGCACTTCATCCACAACCGGATGAAATCTCAGATATTTTTGCCAGCCATGACAACGGTCGCGCCGAGGATCGCAGCCGGATCGCCGTCTGCGGTCGCCGATTGCAGCAGGATCGCGCAGCCCTCGAGCTGCGGCCGCTGCAACACGCTGGCCGGCAGCGTCAGACTGGTTGCCTTGCCGTCCCACATGCCGATGGTTTCGACATTGGTGACGCTGTGCAGGTAGGAAAGCTTCCGGCCGCTGTTCTCGCCCTTTTCGACGTCGATGGTCTTTTCCTTGTCGAAATAGACCATCACGACATTGGCCTTGCCCTGTCCCGCACCGATCTTGATCTCCAGCTCGTCGCCGCGCATCGCGGCGTTGATCGGAACGGTCAGCCCGTTGCCTTCGCTGCTGTAGGTGTCGATCTTGCTGTTGATACCGTTGAGATCGGCGCCGGCCAGATGGCCGCGTCCGTTGACGATCGCCTGCGGCGTGTAGACGTTGCTGCGGCCCATCGTTCTGGCATAGCCATATTGCCGTTCGGTATTTTCCTTGGAGCTCAGCGTATCGGCCCAGCCGAGATAATTCCAGTAATCGACATGATAGGCGAGCGCGATAACATCGCCCTGATTCACCAGCGTGCGGAAAGCCGCATCAGCCGGAGGACAGGAGGAGCAGCCCTGCGCCGTGAAGAGTTCAACGACACCTTTCGGCGTGCCGTCTTCGGCCTGCAGCGGGCCTGACAGAACAACGCCAGCGATCAGCGGAATCAAAAAACGGGGGGACATTCACCTGCACCTCTTTTTCAGCGCCGACAGCATGTTGGAACCGCAGGCCCTGACATATGAACGTACGAATAATCCTTCCGGGTCCAAACGAAAAGTCACGAACGGGTGAGACGGAGCTCCACCGGAACTTGCGGAAAACAAATCATCGTGAGCCCGTCCGAATACTGTCGCCGCACAGAAAAGCCGCCGGAAACTGCTCTCCGGCGGCCATTATCAATCAAGTCTCCTAAATCCGGATGAATCTGAATCCGGATTTACATCAAAGAAGAAGAGCATGATGTCGTCCGAAAACCGCTCACACTTTTCGGCATCATGCTCTGAAAATCAGGCAGCGAGATCGCGCAGAACCGTCTGCAGGATGCCGCCATTGTTGAGGTAGATCACCTCGTCGAGCGTATCGACACGCGACAGCAGCGGAACCTCCTTCACGGTGCCGTCGCCATAGGTGATCTTGGCGATCTTCTTCTCGCGCGGCTTGATCTTTTCCAGACCTTCGATGGTGACGAGTTCATCACCCTTGAGGCCGAGGCTCTGCCAGGTCGTGCCCTCTTCGAAGACGAAGGGAATGATACCCATGCCGACCAGGTTCGAACGATGGATGCGCTCGAAGGACTGGGCGATCACCGCCTTGACGCCGAGCAGGTTGGTGCCCTTGGCAGCCCAGTCGCGCGAAGAGCCGTTGCCATATTCGACACCGGCGAAGATGACCAGCGGCACGCCTTCCTGCTTGTACTGCATCGCCGCGTCGTAGATCGAGGTTTCGTCCTTCGACGGATAGTGGATGGTGTAACCGCCTTCCTTGCCGTTCGGGCCGAGCATGTGGTTGCGGATGCGGATATTGGCAAAGGTGCCGCGCATCATCACTTCATGGTTGCCGCGGCGCGTGCCGTACTGATTGAAGTCGGCAACGGCGACGTCGTGACCGAGCAGATAGGCGCCTGCCGGCGATGCCGCCTTGATCGAACCGGCCGGCGAGATGTGGTCGGTGGTGATCTTGTCGCCGAACAGGCCAAGCACGCGGGCGCCCTTGATGTCGGAAACGCCGGTGCCCTTCTTGCCCATGCCGACGAAGTAAGGCGGGTTCTGGACATAGGTCGAATTGTCGTCCCAGGCATAGGTCTGGCCCGGCGGAACCTGGACGGCTTGCCAGTTGACGTCGCCCTTGAAGACGTCGGCATATTTGCTTTCGTAGAGTTCGCGCGTCACGTATTTCAGGATGAACTCCTGGACCTCCTTCGAGGTCGGCCAGATGTCCTTCAGGTAAACGGGATTACCGTTCTGGTCCTCGCCGATCGGCTCCTTGGTCAGATCCTTCTGCACCGTACCGGCCAGCGCATAAGCGACGACGAGCGGCGGAGAGGCCAGATAGTTCGCCTGTACGTCGGGCGAGATACGGCCTTCGAAGTTGCGGTTGCCGGAGAGAACGCCGGAAACGATGAGGCCCTTGTCGTTGATCGTCTTCGAGATCGGCGCCGGCAGCGGACCGGAATTGCCGATGCAGGTGGTGCAGCCGAAGCCGACGAGGTTGAAGCCGAGCTTGTCGAGGTCGGCCTGCAGGCCCGACTTGGCGAGATATTCGCCGACGACCTGGCTTCCCGGTGCCAGCGAGGTCTTCACCCACGGCTTCGTCTTCAGGCCCTTGGCAACAGCGTTGCGGGCAAGCAGGCCGGCAGCGATCAGGACCGACGGATTGGAGGTGTTGGTGCAGGAGGTGATGGCAGCGATCGCCACGTCGCCATGGCCAAGATCGAAATCCGTGCCTTCGACGGCATAGCGGTTCGAAAGCTGACCGGGCTTCTTGTAGTCCGTGTCCATCGAGCCGGCGAAACCGGAAGCGATGTTCTCCAGCGAAATGCGGCCTTCCGGACGCTTCGGGCCGGCCATCGATGGCACGACGTCACCGAGATCGAGTTCCAGCGTGTCGGTGAAGACGAGCTCGGAGCCATCGCCCTCACGCCACATGCCCTGCGCCTTCGAATAGGCTTCGACGAGCGCGATACGGTCCTTGGTGCGGCCGGACATGTTGAGATAGTTGATCGTTTCGCCGTCGACCGGGAAGAAGCCGCAGGTGGCGCCGTATTCCGGGCCCATATTGCCGATCGTCGCACGGTCGGCGAGCGGCATGTTGTCCATGCCGGGGCCGAAGAATTCGACGAACTTCGAAACGACGCCCTTCTTGCGCAGCATCTGCACGACGGTGAGAACGAGGTCGGTCGCGGTGACGCCTTCCTTGAGCTTGCCGGTCAGCTTGAAGCCGATGACCTCAGGCAGCAGCATCGAGACCGGCTGGCCGAGCATCGCCGCTTCCGCTTCGATACCGCCAACACCCCAGCCGAGAACGCCGAGACCGTTGATCATCGTCGTGTGGCTGTCTGTGCCGACGCAAGTATCGGGATAGGCGATCGTCTCGCCGTCCTCTTCCTTGGTCCAGACGGTCTGACCGAGATATTCGAGATTGACCTGATGACAGATACCGGTGCCGGGAGGCACGACGCGGAAGTTCTTGAAGGCCTGCTGGCCCCACTTCAGGAAGCGGTAGCGCTCGCCGTTGCGCTGGTATTCCAGCTCGACGTTACGGGCGAAAGCCTGCGGCGTGCCGAATTCGTCGACGATGACGGAGTGGTCGATGACGAGATCGACGGGAACGAGCGGGTTGATCTTCTCGGGATCGCCGCCGAGCGACACCATCGCGTCGCGCATCGCGGCAAGATCGACGACGGCGGGAACGCCGGTGAAGTCCTGCATCAGCACGCGCGCCGGGCGATAGGCGATTTCGTTTTCGACCGCACCCTTGTTGTTCAGCCATTCGGCGACGGCCAGGATGTGCTGCTTGGTGACCGACTGGCCGTCTTCGAAGCGCAGCAGGTTTTCGAGCAGCACTTTCATCGAATAGGGAAGCTTCGACACGCCGGCCAGACCGTTTGCCTCAGCCTTGGGCAGGCTGTAATAGCCATAGTCCTTCCCGTTCACGGAAAGCGTGGAACGACAATTGAAACTGTCAAGAGATTTAGACACGAGAGACCCCGTTTCTGATAGCCAACACAGTCGTGCGAACGCCTATGCACTTAATGCACATCAGGAT
>Ga0209025_1003034_pt1 | contig 16560 bp, 17 predicted proteins | sample AraplaMF_Col_mLB_FD_184256 | JGI IMG/M metagenome (GOLD analysis project Ga0209025, IMG submission 184256) | Arabidopsis root microbial communities from the University of North Carolina, USA - plate scrape MF_Col_mLB (SPAdes) (version 2) | ecosystem: Host-associated > Plants > Roots > Endosphere... | reverse complement strand
GCCGCCGGACGTCACCGATCCTCAGATCAACCTGTCGAAACTCGTTAGACATAAGCCTATCCTCAAGCCTGTGCTTGAGCCTTCCTGCTTATGCTGAGTGTCCGGTCGAAAGTGGGGGCAGTTCAGCGGTTTGGCGCTATCACCACGGTGTTCTTCCTCGCAGGCCGGATCGATCTCGGCGTTGAGAAGTGCCGAAATGCGCTCCTTAGCAACCGTTATCTCGGTGATAATCGGCTTCTGATAGTGTTTTATCTTGCCCGTGTTGATGCTCAGTTTCTTCGTCTTGAGAATTTCTTGAAGGGTCTCGAATATCTTGTGTTGAGCGGACTCCTCGTTGTAAAAAACGAAGAAGTCATCTACGTAACGGAAAATTTCGTAGTCAATCTTGTGGGTCAGTTTAGATCTCTCGGCTAACTGCTTGAGCAGCTCGGCGTCAATAGACTGCAGAATGATCTCAGCGAAAATCCGGGAAAACTCGGGGCCGATGACGACGCCGTTGGTCTCGTTATGATTTAGATTTTGCATGAGGGCGTCAAAACGCCCACCAAACGTGGCCTTGGATTCGTCGAGGCTGAACTTCGTTTGGTCCTTACCGAGCACTGCCCAAGGAAGCGAATGGGTGTAAATGCTGTCGAAGCACTTGCTGACGTCGATTTGCACCATCGCATCATATTTCTTCTCGCTCCGGTGATATTTGTACGATTCGAAGAAGCGGTGAATGTTGCGATATTTATGGTACACGAAGTACGAGCCGAGCTGCTCGTATTCGCGGTCCTCTTCCTCCAAGCCGGCTGCGGTATCAAATCGCTCGTCATGGAGCTTGTCTTTAAAGTATGCATAGCGCGATACCGACACCGGTCGGCGGATAGAAAACTCGCTAATGGATGTGTGATAGATAATGAGCGCGCTGTGTGTGGAATAGAAGCTCGCTACTTCCACTTGATTGCGTGGATGTACGACGCTTAATGTACGACCGTCCAGATTGTGCGCGACGCGAAAATTGAAAGGGATGGTCGCCATCTGGCACTCTTTGAGAGGCACTGACCTACGAGTTTTCTGTTTGCCCCATTCGGTCACGAGCTTTGTCTCAATTATAGCACTGGGCTTAATGCCGAACAGAAGCCGCATCGTTCGGTCAAGCGCATCCGTTTCGCAGATCCAGCGCAACTGCCTTTTCTCTATCTCAATGCTGTTGTCGCAGAGGAAACGGTAGAAGCCTCTGTTGGAGAAGGTTGGTGGAACCTCGAACGGAAGCATATCTGTGAGTACAGACCGCTGCTTCCGATGAGTGAGCGAGACGCGGCGCTTAGCCATGCTTCCAAGCCCTCACGATCGTTTGCAACTCTCGCGTACTGAAATTATGATACCGCCGCTGCTCGAAGCCCGTGGTGAATTTGAGTTTCTTCAGCTGCTTCTGAAGGCTGGTACGCTTTAGCTCCGCTATGAGCCGTTTGAGTCGCCTGTCGAGAATATCGAGGCTCGACAAGTCGGTTGCGATCGAGTTGTTAAAGTATATGCCCGTCGCAGCCCCCGACTTGCTGTTGGACAGACGCGTGTTCCCAGTCAGAAATTTGATTCGACCGACGAGTTTTCGAAAAGCACTCCTTGGACTGGCTGGTTTTTCTCGCCAGTACTCCGCGAACGCGGCGTCCATGCGAGCGCGGTACTTCGCCACCTTCGCCGCACTCGGGCTGATCCTGAAAGCTCCCGGCTGAAGGCGGAAGCGATAGCCCAGGTATTCGAACTTTTTCGTCGTGCTATCTGCAAGCGCGAATTCCCAAGTTTTGTCAGGGTTATGATTAAGGGCATTCTCGCCGAAAATCGCGATGATCAAATCCTTGAAAGAGCCGAGACTATTGCCAGCGGGCGGGCGTGCAAACACGGCGACAATGTCGTCCACGAAGCGGCAATAGAGCACTAACCCAGGTATCCCCCTGATCGCCTTATCTACCGGTCGCAGATACAGCTCGGCGAGATAAGCGCTGATGCCGACGCCGCGCGGGATCCCAGTCGCAGCGCCGGATAACGTGCCGTACGAATCCAATACTTGCTTGATATATTTCTTGGAGGTGGGGCTAAGAAGTTGGTCACGGTCGAGCTTCTCTACCAGCCGCTTACGGTCTATGGTCTCGTAGAATGACGAAATATCGGTGCGAACCAGCTCGAAAGGAAAGTTGCTGCCGAGCATATCCCGGAGCTGGCACACGAGGTCGTGCCGATTCCCCTGCTTGACCCCATAAATGCGGTGTATGTTCGATTGGAGCTGCTTGATGACGAAGAAGGTCTCCGGCGCGGCATCGATGCAGAACACCGGCTTTCCTTTTGGTCCCATCTTCTGCGACAGCTGGATCTTAAAGCTCGGCTTGAGAACCTTCTGACTGACCTCGTCCATCAGATCATCAACAGCCGCCGACTTGTCAGCCTTTAAGGCTGCGAGTTCGGCTTTTAAGGTTGCCAGTGTCGCCTTGAATTCATCACCTGCCATCGTCGCTTCGAGCGCGCGGTGCGCGCGGATGTCTAGAACCTTATCGCGGACCGAAAGGGTAAGGGGCTCAAGCGTCGGGAAGTAGCGCTTCGCTAAGTCGAGCCCCTTGCGGTTCTCGGCGTCGTAGATGCGGCGGAAGTTTCCTGCTGTAAACATTTGGTCGAGCATAATCGACGATATTCCCTCATTCCGTCTTTAGGCGTGAAGCGCGGTGCCGAAGCAATCGAATCAGCTGCAGATACACCACAAGATTGAAGCTGCGGTTCGCCTGATTGCAAGATGTTCAACCGCGCAAAAATACTTCAGCTAGCAAAGCGGAGCGGGTAGAACGCAGCTCCCGGCTCCGGACTGAGTTGCTGTAACGCATTGAGCTTGTAGGGGTGATCGGATTGAGCCGCCGGGCGCGCCAAGTGCAGATCGTAAGGTCTCGCTACGCGGCTCTCATCCATCCGTCGATAGCCTACCTCTCGTGGTCGAGGGGGAACTTTGGAACTCCGCTTCGCTAGATTGGACCAGATACTGACATGTCTCACTTTAATAGCATGATCGCATATTGGACACGCGGCGGGACCTCGGCAATATTGTCGTGATCACCCCTTTTCCTCTAGTTTCCTCAGTTGCAGCGTAAGCGGACGTTCAGTGGTCATGCCGATTGAGCGGCGGAGTTCCCCTAAACGCCTTGTAACGCTGAGCAGGTAATGCTGGATTATGGATCCATCCATGTTGGCGAGGTGCTCGTTCATGTTCCTTGAGATCAGCGATCGAGAGATCGAAGGCAGACAAGAGATCAAGGTCACGCATCAGCGGGCTTGCTTGCGCCCCGCATAGTGGTCTCTCCTTGGTCACAGAGCGAGGGACACGTCTGGGTCGAAAAGCTCCTTCAGAGCAGTCATCAATGCACGCGCTTTAGGAGTTCCGCTTTTTTTACCAAATCTGCAACCGTGCGGACTTCCATTTTCCTCATGAGGTTTCGTCGATGGAGTTTGACGGTAGCCTCGCTGATGTCGAACTTTCCGGCGATCTGCTTGTTCATCAGACCCGATACGATCGCCTCCATCACACTCAGTTCGCGTTTCGTAAGTCCGTCGACCAAGCGTCCAACCGCTTCCCGCTTACCATTTGCTAGACTGGCAGCTCTATCTCGCTCAATGGCACCTTCGACAGCTTGCAGGAATTCCTCGTCGCTGAAGGGCTTTGTCAAGAAATCGATAGCACCAGCTTTCATCGCCCTCACGCTCATGGGGATATCGCCCGCACCAGTGATCACTATCACGGGACGCGTGCTCCCCGAGGAAGTCAACTCTTGCTGGAAATCGAGGCCGTTAGCCCCGTCAAGATAGATGTCCAAGACGATACAGCCCGGTATGGCTGGGTCATCGAGTTTGAGCAACTCTTGTGGGGACCCATAGCTGAGCGCTTCAATGTCAGCCGAGCGCAGTAGCTCAACCAGCGACACTCGGACCGCCAGGTCATCATCCACTATACGCACAACGGGCACTCGGGCACCGGAATCGTTAGTTTCGTTCATGCTCTCCCTCCATTGAGAGAGGAAGCAGCCCCCGCGTTGTCGTCGTAAACATATTTCCCCAAACAAGCCCTGTAGACTGTCTATAGCGCGACTATGTCAGGTTTTGAAGGAGCAACATTCGATCGCTGATCACGGACGCTTGAGCGCGTCACCGGCGCATTCTCCACAGTTCGCGGCGATGACTTCACACAAGCGGCTCGAGGAGGAACCTGTCGTCGCGGATCTGTTTCGCAGCATGGCCATATAGGGAAGCGATCCCAAGCTCATTAAGCATTTCCTCTTCGGCAATTGGAATCCCGCCTTTGAAGCAAGACAACGCAGCTCTCACAAGATCCAGGGCCGCTTCTTTCTCCGAGGCAGGTCCAGATCGGAACAAGCTGCCAGCCGCTCGCAATCGCCACAGGGCCGCACCCTGCTCTACCGCGAGACTGTGGGCTTGTTCGAAAAGTGACCTCGCCGCCGGCAGGTCATCTGACACAAGTATCTCGCCCTTGACCCTGAGAAGTTCTGGCTTGCACCAGCCCGGATCGCCGCTCAGAGCGAAGTTGACTACGTTGATACCAACCCGTGCGCCTGCTGCCACCACGATACCTTCGACACGGGGACCAAAAGTACTGTCTACAAAGCTGGCCTCGAAGTCTTCTCTGGTTGCATCACGATTCGGCATGAGCAGCTCATAGCCATCGGCCCACTCCTTCCATCGAGCCAACGAGTGCTTCGTCGAGACGTCGTGCAGGTCATCGAGGTGGTGCCTCGCGGCGTCGAACTCTCCCATACCGAAATAGATCACGCAGGAAGACACAGCGAGGACAAGGCACGTCGAGATGGGATCTCCGATATTCAGCGCCTCGGCAACCACCTCCCGCGAATATTGGAGGGCAGTTTCCGTTGCGCCCGTAATCCATGCGTTCTTTGCTGACACTAGCATTGCCAGCAGTCGCTGGTCATATCCCGCTCCGCTTGTCCTTGTACTCCGTACGTTTACCGAGCCGGCTTCCAGTGCTCGACGGCACATGATCTCAGAAAGCGCGAAGTCGCCCAGGAAGTGGGTGTTCATGGCATAGATACGGCTAACAGCGTTGTTTGCTATCGCACCGAACTTCGACTCCAAGCCAGCGGCGATGTCAACCGCTTCTCGAAACCGACCATGCGTTGTCAATATCGCACAGATGCCGCTGTGCGCGCGAACGATTTCCGTGCCGTCTCCCGACGCCTCCGCCGTCAGGGTGGCCTTGCGGAACTGACGGATTGCCTCCTCGTCAGCGCTAAGGCTTTTGAGGTGGAATAAAACTGCCGCGTAGGACGCTCGGAGTCTTGTCTCCTCAATCGGCTCGACGGTGACCGGGCCCTCCATCACGCGAACGGCTTTCTCGAGGAATTGGAGCTGCTCGGACATTAGGCCAAGCTGCGTCCACAGAATGTGCGACGTGGCCGTTAGCTTCAAAGCCAGTTCATTCAGGTTATGATCGAACGTCCAATTCAGGGCGACGCGCACGTCGTTGATCAGGATAGCGTAGTTCGCCAGCCATGACGGCGTATCGAGCAGCGTCCAATCATAGATAGCCGCATTGAGGCGAGAGAGCGCCCATCTTGCATGAGCCTCGTGGGTCTGCGGCTCAGCGCCGCTCCGGACCAGTTGATCTCGGGCGAATGCTCTTGTGACTTCAAGCAACCGCAGGCTTCGAGATTGCCTGGGGACCGCGATCAGACACTTTGAACACAGCCCAGCCAAAGCATCCTCGAATTCATGCGACTCCATAGTTCCGTCGAGCAATGCGGCCGCGGACTTGGCAGTGAAGCTCCCCGCGAATACAGACACGCGTTCCAGAAGCAGCTTTTCTTGACTGGACAGAAGGGAGAAACTCCACTCCAGCGTTGCAAGCAGTGTCTGTTGCCTTTGAGGCGCAGTGCGGCGTCCTCGCCTCAGAAGACCGATCGGATCGACCAGCGCGTCTAAGACGGCCTTGATTCCGAGACTTCCGGCGCGTGCAGCGGCCAGTTCGAGCGCCAGAGGTATTCCGTCGAGTTTAGAAGCGATGCGGGCGACAAGCTCCAAGTTCTCCGGCGTCCCAGACGACGGACTTCCAGCTGCTGAATGATAGCGCTCAAGAAAGAGTTCCACAGCCCCGAAGGCCGCGGCATCGTCGATGCTCTCTCCTTCCTCAGGTATGGAAAGGCCATGGAGCAACCTCACGTGTTCAGATCGGACGCGCAGCGCCTCGCGGCTCGTCGCCAGGATCGTAAGATTGGCCAAGGATGCCAACAGACGCTCGACGAGGAGTGCGCAATCGTCGATCAAGTGCTCGCAGTTATCGAAAATGATGAGTGTGCGGCTCTCCCCCAGGGACTGGATAATGCCGGGGAGCGGGTCTCCGGTGTAGACGCTCAGGCCGAGACGGGACGCCAAGTGCCCCGATACCTGGGATCCGCTGGAGAATGCCGCCAAGTCGAGAAATATGACGTTGTCCCGCTCTATTCCATCGCGACGGACCACTTCAAGGGCCACAGATGTCTTGCCAATTCCACCAGGCCCCGTGATCGTCAGAAGCCTGACTGACCCTAAGAGCTGAGTTGCTTCAGCAACGAATGCCTCGCGACCGATCAGGCGCTCAGATGAAATGGGTAGCGCATCCTTCCACGCGGGTGTGAAGCTCGGCGTCACGCTGCTCTCGGCAACGCGGGTGACGGGTTTGATGAACTGGTACCCCCTCCCCGCGACATTCTCAATGCACCGTGTGGCGCTACCGTCATTGATGGCTTTGCGAACCGCGACGAGATGTACCCGCAGCGCCACCTCGTCAACATGCGTTGCTGGCCATACGGTCCTTATAAGCTCCTCTTTCGTGACGATGTCGCCCGCGTTGGCAACTAGGCAAGAGAGGATGTCGAACGCTCGAGCGCCAATTTTAACAGCGGAAGCGTTGCGGGTGAGAGAGCGCCGCGCGACGTCAAGTTCGAAGTCCCCAAAGGAAAATACTGCCATCTTAATCTCTCTAGGGGGTCCTTCTAGCCTCCAGCACCGTCACGCGGCCCTAGATGGCGCGATGGTCACCACAACAATCACTCATAATTCCTCCCAGGTTTTATAAGGCCACCTCAGCCAAGGTAATTATCTTTAGTGTTAGGTTTTTGGGTGCGCGACAACTCGATTTTGCAATCTCGGACAGGGAAGTGCCGATAGGACAAGGGCCCAGTTCACCTGTTTGGTCGCTATTAGCCCGGGACCGCGAATGTTCAAATCCGCAAACCGCCAGACTGAGCGCGCCGCTCGCCATTACGCCAGCAGATTAGCGGCGGCCCTCATTGCAGACCAATCCGGTCAGCTACGGAAGTCTGAACACCCCTGTCGAGCTCCTTGGCTTTCCCAAACCTGCCAATATTGGAATCGCCCCAATCCTTCAGGGCCATCAAGATGGGTTCAATACTCTCGCCCAATGGAGAAAGCTTGTACTCCACCTTCGGCGGCACCTGCGCGTAGACCTTACGCTCGATCAGCCCGTCCTCCTCCAACTCACGAAGTTGATTGGTCAACATTCGCTGGGTTACCCCCGGGATCTGCCGTCGGAGCTCGTTGAAACGCAAAGTCTTCCCAAGCAAGTGGAACATGACGACTGATTTCCATTTGCCGTCAATGAGGGCGATAGCAGCTTCGACCGAGCAACCTGGACTGCAGTCGAAGCGAGTGTGGCGTACCTTGGCCATGTTACAGTATCCTTTTCGACACTATGGGCGGTCTTTGTGCGTATTGGCTTCCTCAAAACGTAGTCTCATATCCAACGCATTGCAACAGGAGTAAAACGACATGAAAGCAATCGCATATCAAAAAGCCGGCACCGTAGATCGCGTTGACTCGCTGGTGGACATCGACCTCGAAGCACCAAAAGCAACGGGACACGATCTTCTGGTCAAAGTGCGCGCGATTTCCGTAAATCCCGTCGATACCAAGATCCGCAAGAATGTCTCCGCCCCCGAAGGCGGTTGGAAGGTTCTGGGTTGGGACGCTGCGGGCGAAGTGGTTGATGTCGGCGAGATGGTCACGGCTTTCGCAAAGGGTGACCAAGTCTTTTATGCAGGTTCGCTGATCCGCCAGGGTGCCAACAGCGAGTATCATCTCGTAGACGAACGCATCGTGGGCAAAAAGCCCCAGACGCTGTCCGACACCGAAGCCGCCGCCCTGCCGCTAACGGCCATCACTGCTTGGGAAATGATGTTCGACCGCATCGACATCCGCAATCCGGTCCCCGGGGCAGCCAAGGCGATCCTCATCATCGGTGGCGCTGGTGGTGTTGGCTCCATCGCAATCCAGCTGGCCCGCGCACTGAGCGACGTCACCGTAATCGCGACCGCTTCTCGCCCCGAGACGAAGGCGTGGGTAGAGGAACTCGGTGCTCACCATGTGATTGATCATACAAAGCCACTGGCGGAACAGATCGCCGCTTTGGGTATCGGCGCGCCGGCCTTCGTTTTCTCAACCACGGAGACCCATCGCCATCTCGACCAGATCATCGAGCTCATTGCACCGCAAGGGCGCTTCGGCCTCATCGACGACCCGGACTCCCTGAATGTTATGGGCTTCAAGCGTAAGTCTGTCTCCGTGCACTGGGAACTGATGTTCACGCGTTCGATCTTCGAGACTGCGGACATGGCAGAGCAAGGCAAGCTTCTCAACAAGGTCGCCAAGCTCATCGACGACGGTCGCATCAAGACAACGCTTGCCGAGGTGTTGCGTCCGATCAACGCCGAGAACCTCAAAAAGGCTCACGCCATCCTCGAGAGCGGTAAGTCGAAAGGCAAAATCGTACTCGAAGGCTTCTAAGAAACTGGCGGGAGGAGGAAGGCTCCTCCCGCGCCTACAAAAAATTGCCAGGAGTAACTACGTTGGTATCTAAACTGTCTCCAGATGCAGTGCACGTCGTCGCTATCCTAGAAGCCAAGCCAGGTCGGGTCGACGAGCTGCGGCGCAAACTTGAAGCTGCTGTCGCGCTGGTGCGCAAGGAAGAGGGCTGCATCGCATACAACCTCCATGTAGACCGAAACGATGAGCGTCGCTTCGTCATGATCGAAACGTGGGCAAACCAGCACGCGCTCGACGCCCATGCTGAGGGTACGGCTTTTAAGGCTCTGGCTGCAAATTTTGATGACCTGCTTGACGGTCCGCTTGGCCTGACTTTGACCGAGCAGTTGGCGTAGGCTTTGTGCTGCGCCACCAGTGGATCATGCCGCCGGTGGCGCAGCGGGCATATTTAAGGCGAGCCGGGTTTTCGTCGCAAATGGCTGAGAGCGCAAAAGACTCGCCGGGAAAATTTTCTAGCACAGCCAGTTGCGGCCGGCAGATTTTCGCCTGAGCATCGCGATGTGTATATCACGAACAGCTGGCTTCATTTGATCAGGACATTCGAAACGAGGCTTTCCCTGAGCGGAGATAAGAGAACTGACCTCGACGACGATATGCGAACACGCCACGCTGATAAGCAGACTCGAGCGTCTGTTGCTTGCGCGGCTCAAGGCCGGCCGCTCCTGGAGCGGGGACCTCAAAGTCTACAAGCCGCTTGAAATATCCGCGACCCATCTCGAGTAGCCATGATCGCTAGCAAGAACGTGGACATCAAACGCAAGGAAAAGGCACGCGACAAGGCCCAGAAAAATCCCGTCAAGCTGCGAGCTGAAGCACGGTCGCTCACGCAAAAGGTAAGGCTCGGAAAAGGCTTCTGGATGCCGGTAGCCCTCGAGTTCGTGAGGATTGTATTCTTGCGCTCAAGGTCCGCCTGAATCGTGTAGCCTTAGCTCGCGCGCAAGAAGAACCTCTAGGCCTCTCTTTGTCTTGACCAGCACAAGCAGCGGCTTGCTATCTTGGGGGACCGGGCTGAGCGGACGAAGAAGCGGAGGAACGATCAGACAATCTGCTTCGGTTCGAAAAAGTTGTTCCGCGCCCAGTTCGATCTGGCTGGGAGCGGTTATGACAGCCCCGACACTGGCTTGCTGTTTGGCGTACTTCCGTCAGCGTTCGCCAACTTGTTGACCCTTCGGCCCGCTCGCTGTCGTCAGGCTTGGATGCGCTTTTCGAAGGTCGCTGATCAAAGTCACGTTCGGCGCTTTCATCGATTGCAGAGCGTGCCGCTCTACGTCCACCATGTACTCCCGCGATAGCGGCAGCGTGTCTATTTTCTTGGTGAGCTGGATCTGCCAGTTGATATGTCCCATGCGGCGAAACGCCAGTTCCGAGCCAACCAGATAGAACTCGAACATCCGGCAGAACCGATCGTCGTGGAGCGAGGCTAGGCGACTGCGGTTTGCGTCAAAGTTCTTTCGCCACAGCTCCAGGGTCTTTGCATAGTGCAGTCGCAGGATTTCGATATCAGACGCCCAAAGACCCGACTTTTCCACGGAAAGCATGACTTCTGAAACCGCCGGGGAATAGCCACCAGGGAATATATATTTGGCGATCCATGGGTTCGTGCTTCCGGGCCCGTCCGCTCGACCTATCGAATGGATCAGCGCCACACCATCCTCTCGCAAGACCGACCGGATCCTTGCGAAGAAGGTGTCGTAGTGGTTCACTCCAACGTGTTCGAACATCCCGACCGACACAACACGGTCGACAGGTTGTTGCCATGAACGGTAATCCAGCAGCTGGAAATCCACTAGATGGTCAAGCCCAGCATCCTTCGCGCGGGCTTTCGCAACAGCCAGCTGCTCTTCGGAAAGAGTAAGGCCCGTAACCCGGGCATTGAATTCGCGCGCCAGAAACAGTGCCATGCCGCCCCAACCACACCCGATATCAAGAATCTCCAGGCCGGGTCGATCGAGCTTTAGCTTTGAAGCGATGTGAACCTTCTTTTTGATTTGAGCCTCTTCCAGGCTCTCCCCGCCCTGCGGGAAGTACGCACACGAGTACTGCCGGTCCTCATCGAGCATCAGTGCGTAAAGGCGACCATCCAAGTCGTAGTGATGCGCGACATTTCGTTTCGAACGACTTGCGACGTTCCATTGGTCCAGTCGGCGTCGTACCCAACGGACCTTTTCCATTAGCTTGTCAAACGGATGGCTTCCGCCCTCCATCGAGTTCAAGGCAAGGAGGTCAAGCAGCTTGTAGAGATCGCGATCGATAGGCTCCACGTCACCGTCCATGTACGCTTCGCCAAGAGCCAGGGCAGGATTGAGCAGGAGCCGTCGAACCGCGCGGCTCGTGTGGATCGCCATCGCCGCCCTTGGCTCTGCTCCCGTCCCAAATTCCTTTGTAACGCCATCCGGGAACGTCACGCTGAGCGTGCCAATTTTAATCAGACGGCGAAGTGCTGCTTCGAGTAACATAGCGAACCTATCGGCTAGCGACCTCACATCAGGCTTAGCGACGAGCAATGCGACGGAGGCCTATCTACGGGAAGATCCGACAGTTTTTTGAACGGACCCTTCGCTCAAACGAGCTTTCCTTTTCGTAGACGTTACAGAGTTCGGAAAATTGTAAGATTCCGGCTTGAGTGACGAGAGCCAAGGTGAAATCGGCGGCAGCCGATAACGGTCGCCACCGATCACCATCTACCCGCGAGCCGGTTTGTCGATAGAAGCAAACTCCTCATCGGTGAGTACGATCGAGGCAGCCGAGACATTCTCAATAAGATGTTGCGAGCTCGATGTGCCGGGAATTGGCAACATAACCGGGCTTCGTTTAAGCATCCAAGCAAGAGCGATCTGGCTCGGCGTAGCGCCGTGGCTTTCTGCAATCACCTCAAGGACCGAACCTCGGCGGGCGAGTTCCCCTGCAGCGAGCGGGAACCAGGGGATAAAACCGATGCCTTTAGCCCCGCAATATTCTAGGACGTCCTCGCTGGACCGGTCGATCAGGTTGTACATGTTTTGAACGGTAGCGACCGTGAAGTACTTCGAAGCTGCTTCGATTTCCTCTACCGATACCTGGCTGAGTCCGGCGTTTGCGATTATTCCCTCGTCGATAAGCGAGCGGACCGCCGCGAACTGTTCGTCGCGGGGAACACGCGGATCGATCCGGTGAAGTTGCCACAGGCCAATCTGATCGACACCAAGCTTTTTGAGGCTGCCACGGGCGCGGTCGATTAGATGCTCGGGTCGTCCATTTGGACGCCACTGGTCGGGACCAGGCCGTGTTAGTCCAGCCTTTGTCGCGACAAGCATCCCATCATACGGGTACAAGACTTCGTGTATCAATTTCTCGGATACGTCTGGACCGTAGGAATCGGCGGTATCGATAAAATTCACACCGAGCTCCGGGAGCCGCGCGAGGGTCCTTTCCGCCTCGGCCTGATCTTGGGGCAGCCCCCAAACGCCTCGCCCGGTGATGCGCATCGCACCAAATCCGAGGCGGTTGATTTCGAAATTGCCTATCTTGAAGGTGCCTGATTGGGCCGCGGTTACTGGTGCTGATGTCATGGCGATGCCTCTCGTTCTCGCAAGCGATATGTGTACCATTTGGTTCGCTCGAGAAACGTAAGTGCGATTTCGAGAGCGATATTGCACGATCGCTCTCTCACGAGGCGGCGTGACGTATCAATCGCTAGTCTGCGCTTTCGCCCTCCCTGCCAAAGCCGCGAGAACCATGCCACAGGTGACAAGGACCAAACCTCCGACGAACGCTATCGAAAGCTTGCTCCCCAGCAATATCACAGAGGACAGAATGCCTATCAGCGGAACCCCGAGTGTGAAGTTCGACATCGCGAATGCGGTTATGCGTCGTCCGTATTCAGCCGAGATCACAAAGCACGCAGAGGTCGCAACCGGGCCAATGAAGAACAGCAGCTCGAGAAGATGACTATCAAACGGGATGGCTGACGGGACACCCTCAAAGAGGTACGCCATTAAACTCAACGGTATCGTAGCAATCAACATTTGCCATGGAGCAAGAGCAAGAGGTGATGACGCCCACTGGTGCCGGCGAATGTGTAGGATAACTGCTGACCAGCAGGCTGCAGCAAGCAAAAGCAGGACCGCTCCCATAATCGTCTCAGGGTCAGCCCAGTTCATCTCGAATGGCGAGCAGATTATGACAATGCCCGCCACGCCCACTGCTAGCGCCCCCAACTGCCTTGCCGTCGGCGACTGCTTGAACATGAGCCAGCCCATCACAACGGCCCAGAGCGGCGTCGTATAGGCCAACAGGACAGCCCGGCTCGTATCGGTATGCGTCATCGCGATCATCCCGAGGCCCGTGAACGCCATCATCTGAAGCAACCCCATCGTCGCGACGATCGACCAGTCGCCGCGTGGCGGTAGACGCAACTGCCCTCTCAACCCGACGAAAACAAACAGGCAGATTGAAGCTGTACCGAAACGAAATGCGGCCAGCCAAAGGGGCGGAATAACGCCCAGAGCAAGCTTCGTTGCGGGCCAGCTTAGGCCCCACAGTGTTACCATTACCGCAAGCCAGATGAACGTTGAGGCTTTTGGTTCCACGTTCCACTTGGCGGCCGTGGTTGAGCCGCACTCCTGACAAATGCTCATAGCAAATCTCCGAATTATCGTAGGAAAGCATATTCTGGCGTGAGAGGCATTTTCGCCCTATGATCAGCGTCATTCATGGAATATCGGTAAGACTTACCGCCATGGCGATATTTATCGGTGATTCATGCCTCAACTCAATGACATGCTTGACGAGACCAGCCTTCGTATTTTGGACCACCTTCAGCAGAATTCGGAGATCAGCATTTCCGAGCTCGCTCAGAAGGTAGGCCTGTCTTCCTCCCCGTGCTGGCGGAGGGTGACGGACATGAAATCTTCCGGTGTCATCAAGGGTTCCGTTACCTTGGTCGACCCTTTGAAACTAGGGCTGGCGGTTAACGTCTTTGTCCACGTTACCCTCACCAAGCAGGATAAGGAATCACTCGAAGCGTTCACAAAAGCCGTGAGCCGCCGTCCGGAGGTAATGGAATGCTATCTGATGACCGGGGAAGCGGACTTCTTGCTACGCGTGGTCATCGAAGACTTGATTAAGTATCAAGCGTTCATGCTCGACTGCCTGACACAGATACCGGGGGTATCAAATATCCGATCCAGCTTTGCCTTGAACCAGGTGAAGTACACCACCGCACTGCCTACCGGGCATTTGCGTAATTAGGTCATCCGCCCTGACGCCGGAGGGTCGCTCGCCGGGAACGATTCCAGCAGTGCTTCGTCGACCAGGTCGTCATCCTTGGAGGCGACATGAGGCGGAATCTCAAGCCGGATGTCTTGGAACTCGGGAAGCACTTCGATGCCATCCCGCAAAACAATGTCATCGATCGCGTTCTTGCCAGTCATGCATATATCTCCATTCTTACGCACGACGATGGCCTGGCTGGTGGTTACGGTCTTGCAATATCGGGCACTTGCTCGGCCAGTCGGCCTCCTAAGAACTCCACGCAATGCCGCACTTTGGCTGCCGCAAGCCGGTTGTGGGGATAGAGCGCGTGGAGGGGAATAGATGGGAACGCTGCGCAGACCCCAAGTGGGCCAGTCCGCAAGCTATCGCTTGAAGACGCAAGAATGCCATGGAGAGCAAGTTTTGGGGGCGTACCGTATCGCACGGACGGCGCGTTTCGCCGAGCGTACGCTCACGTTTATCTCCGGCTTCCTCAGCGAGCGTCCCTCAGCGTCGCCCGTAGTCCAGGGCGCAGTTAATGCCGCGCTTGAATCCCTTGGCAGGGGCCTTGCACTGGAACTCTCTCCGGTCCGCGTCAATTCAGTCTCACCGGGTTTTATCGACACACCATTGTGGGCCAAGATGGAGGACGCCTATCGTCAGGGAATGTTTGAGCGCGTAGCCAACAACTTGCCCGCAAAGACGATTGGCCTGTCCTCTTCTTGATGAACACGCCATTTGCGACCGGCTCAAATGTGCGTGTCGACGACGGTGGCGTCATCGCTTAATGCCGGTCCAATATTGCTGACCTTCGGCACGGCTCGTTCCACACGCGTCCGTGCCCTTTGGTGCGTTGGGAGGCAGCGTCGCGGCGGGAAACAGCTCTTTCTTACAAGAACTCTGGCCTGTAGCCATCTAGGTTTCGCGCATGCCGTAATTCGGCAAACCGGATGGAGCTAAAACCCGTGACACCTGACCTATCACGCCGACAAACTCTGCTCGCTGGAGCTGCAGCTTCACTTGCAGTGATTGTCCCGGCTTCCCAAGCATTAGCGAACAAAAAGCGACCCGACGCGCCAAAAGGAGACTATGAGATGACCGAAGCATTCGTGAAGACCAAGGACGGGGTCGATATTTACTACAAGGATTGGGGCCCGCGGGATGCCCAGCCGATCGTATTCCATCACGGGTGGCCCCTGTCCGCCGATGACTGGGATGCACAGATGTTGTTCTTCCTTGAGAAGGGCTATCGCGTAATCGCTCATGACCGCCGAGGCCACGGCCGTTCGTCTCAGGTGAGCGAAGGCCATGATATGGATCATTACGCAGCGGACGCCTCCGCCGTGTACGAACATCTCGACATTCGCAATGCTGTACATATCGGCCACTCCACCGGTGGCGGCGAGGTCGCGCGCTACGTGGCCAACTTCGGCGAACCACAGAAGCGCGTCGCAAAGGCTGTCTTGGTCAGCGCGGTTCCGCCAATCATGGTCAAGACAGCCTCGAATCCCGGCGGCCTCCCAATGGAAGTCTTCGACGGTTTCCGCAAGGGCGTCGCCGAAAACCGCGCGCAGTTCTTCCTAGATATCGCTTCCGGCCCATTCTACGGCTTCAATCGGCCGAACGCCAAGGTCTATCCAGGTGTGATCCAAAATTGGTGGCGTCAGGGCATGATCGGCGGCGCGAAGGCTCACTACGATGGCATCAAGGCCTTCTCAGAAACTGACCAGACCGAAGACCTCAAGAAGATCACCGTTCCCACGCTGGTCATGCATGGTGATGACGATCAGGTAGTCCCTATCGACGATGCGGCTCGCCTTTCGGTCAAACTTCTCAAGAACGGCACGCTCAAGGTTTATTCAGGCTACCCGCATGGGATGCTGACCGTCCATGCTGACGTGATCAACCCGGACCTCCTGGCGTTCATTCGCTCCTAGGTCTCTAGCAGGAATTTTGGCGCGCCGCGGTCGTCTGCGGCGCGCTTTCTTTTGCCAGCTTGCGACCACTCTCTGAGCCGACGCCACCCGCTTCACGCTGTCACTGTTCCGGCGATCGGTTCGAACCACCTGTCGAGTATAAGGGCAAGCAGCGCGTTGGAGTTGGCCCCTCGTGGATATACACGGCGATCGACTTGCGCGCGACGGTGGACAAGCGCCACCTTATATGCCGACTCCTGCGCACGCGCATTTCAGCAGGCCGCACCACTTGCTCCGGATTGATCGCGAATGGCGGCCCCACGTGTCGAGGGGGAGATCATCGTGGGGCCGCATGCGAACGCCTTGGGAGCAGCGTTTGCCCGGGAGGAATTGAACCGTCCCGTCAACCTCGTCAAAGTGGGGGTGTCTTCGAGGTCGCGTTTAGAAGATCGCATGGTCAGGCGGTCAGTTCTTGCATTATCCGGTCCCAAACTTCGAATTTTGCACCTGTCGTCCCGAATAGCGCAATTGTGCCCAATCATTC
>Ga0209025_1003031_pt1 | contig 16580 bp, 13 predicted proteins | sample AraplaMF_Col_mLB_FD_184256 | JGI IMG/M metagenome (GOLD analysis project Ga0209025, IMG submission 184256) | Arabidopsis root microbial communities from the University of North Carolina, USA - plate scrape MF_Col_mLB (SPAdes) (version 2) | ecosystem: Host-associated > Plants > Roots > Endosphere... | reverse complement strand
GGCTCGTGTGGGAGCAATGTTTCCACGTCTTGTTCAATTTGAAGAAGACAGCAGATCCAGATACGACATTCCATTATCGCGTAACCCGTTATCATGGAGAGCATGTGACCATGCAGGATGGCGAGGTTCTTATGAATGGCGATTCCGTGATGGAGCTTCACTTCGATAATCAGAAGCTGTTCGATATGGGACAGAAGGCACGGTCATCCATGCATGTAGCCATTCAATTGATACGCGGGGTCGAACATGCCTTGCCGTATTTCGCAGACGAATTGGTGAACAATCCGGAATTTTCCGATGTAAAAGCTTTGTATGGTGTATCGATGATACATCGCGGAGCAGATAAACTCGGCTTCAGTGTTCAGGATTTACCAGAGGGTATGTTCAAATCCCTTACAAGCGTCTATCTCAAATTTCTGCTACATGTCATTCGCCCGCAAGGGCAATCAAGGGTTAAAGAGCGTTCATCGATGTTAGTGCCGAAGAGCATCATTCTCTCTGCAGATCTGTTAAAGAAACGTTATTATGTAGAAACTTGTAATCAAAGGAATCATCCGATGGAGGAACAGGTCTTGAAGATTGCTGTTGAACAGACTTACGGCAATACGACGAACACCCCATCAACAATGTGATAATGAGAAGCCCCTTGACCTTAAGGTCAAGGGGCTTTCTCTATTATCGAGATCGATTATACCTTCATTACGCCGCCGGTGCTTGCATTCGTTACAAGCTTCGAGTAACGAGCGAGATAACCGGTTTTTACTTTTGGTTCGAAGCCCTTCCAGTTCGCTTGACGACGGGCGAATTCTTCATCGCTCACATCGATCAAGTTAATCGTACGGTTCTTCAGATCAAGCTCGATGATATCACCGTCTTCGATGAATGCGATTGGACCGCCTTCAGCTGCTTCAGGGGAGATATGACCGATACTGATTCCGCGGGACGCGCCTGAGAAACGACCGTCTGTAATCAGACCGACTTTAGCGCCAAGTCCCATACCCACGATTTGTGAAGTTGGAGCAAGCATTTCTGGCATACCAGGGCCACCTTTAGGACCTTCGTAACGAATGACGACCACATGGCCTTCTTTCACTTTGCCGTTCGCAATGCCATAGAGCGCATCATCTTGCGAATCGAAGCAGATTGCAGGGCCTTTGTGGTAGCCGCCAACGGATTTATCAACGGCACCGACTTTAATGATGGAACCGCGAGGCGCGATGTTACCGAATAGGACGGAAAGTCCGCCTTCAACGCTATGCGGGTTATCGAGCGTATGAATCACGTCCGTATCTTGAATCTCACAGCCAACGACGTTCTCACGTAGTGTTTTGCCTGTTACCGTGATGCAATCGCCATGAAGTGCGCCTTCTTTCTTGAACAATTCGTTCAATACCGCACTGACGCCGCCTGCATTGTGAACATCTTCGATATGGTAGTCAGATGCTGGAGCGATTTTCGCCAAATGCGGAACGCGTTTCGCCACTTCATTGATCCGTTCAATTGGATATTCAAATCCAGCTTCGTGTGCAAGTGCTAACGTATGAAGAACCGTATTCGTAGATCCGCCCATCGCCATATCGAGTGCAAAAGCGTTATCGATCGCTTCGATGGTTACGATATCACGAGGTTTAATGTCGGCTTTGATCAATTCCATCAATTGACGAGCAGATTGACGAACGAAATCTTTACGTTCAGGAGCAACCGCAAGAATCGTACCGTTACCCGGCAATGCAAGGCCAAGACCTTCTGCGAGACAGTTCATGGAGTTCGCCGTGAACATGCCGGAGCAAGAACCGCAAGTTGGGCAACCGTATTGCTCAAGCTCCGTTAAGCTATTCTCATCGATCTTACCTGCCATGAAGGCACCGACGCCTTCGAAGACGGAAGTTAGAGAAATCGCGCGGCCGTCGCTTGTGCGACCTGCTTTCATCGGTCCGCCGCTGACGAACATCGTCGGGATGTTCACGCGAAGGGCGCCCATCATCATCCCTGGTGTGATTTTGTCACAGTTCGGGATACAGATCATGCCGTCGAACCAGTGAGCAGAAACGACAGTCTCAAGTGAATCAGCAATGATCTCACGGCTCGGAAGGGAATAACGCATACCGATATGCCCCATCGCAATCCCATCATCGACGCCGATCGTATTGAATTCGAATGGAACCCCGCCTGCTTCGCGAATCGCTTCTTTTACAATTTTACCGAACTCTTGTAAGTGGACATGCCCTGGGACGATGTCAATGTATGAGTTGCATACTGCGATAAATGGCTTGTCGAAGTCCTCTTCCTTGACGCCTGCTGCACGCAGCAAGCTGCGGTGTGGCGCGCGGTCGAAGCCTTTTTTAATCATGTCTGAACGCATTTTTTTCTGAGTCATGGCTTTAACCTCCGGTTTTTTTCGTTCTATAAATGGAATGATTAAAATTGAGTCTATCACAATCGACTAGCTTTTTCTAGCAATAAGTGTATTCGTTATAATAGATATTTCCTATGACTTTATTGTGAAATGAAAAAGCGACCGCGCGCCATGGATATGGCTTCGTGATCGCTTCGTGTATTGTATTATTTTCACTTATTGTTGTTCAAAAAATTTCGCCATTGGGTTTTCTACTTTTTTATCCGTTGTTACCTTACCCGCAGCATTCATACTATAAAATTGATAGAAGTGACTTGAGAAGTTTAATGCTTCTGAGGCTTTGATCATGTACGGCTCCATTTCTTGCTTGTCCGTCATGAAGAAATTGACCATCAGGCGCTTCTGGTTATAAGGATGCTTGATGACATACGCCCCGGATGCATCCTTCTTGTTCATCATGTCTTTCCACGGGTATCCAATCGCTTCAGTCCGTTTCATAATGCCAGGTTTCATCGCTTCAAGAAGCGCATTCGATTTGGCATCACCAATCACGATGATATTGCTATTCGCCAGTTCCTTTTCTAACTTGGCTTTGATGGTTGGTCGGTCCGTAATCACATCGGCGTGAATGCCCATGAAGGAAAATGTCATTTTCAGTTGCTTAACGAGCTGCTCTTGCTGTGTTTTTGCCTTACTGGACAATAGATCGCTCAACACGATTGTAAGCGGCTCGCCCTGCAGCGCTTTATGAATAATCCGGCTCATGGTCTCTTCAGGAAGAATCGGATACTGCGTGAAAATACCTGCATAGATGGATTTGAACTGTTCATTCCAATATTTGGATTGCTCATCTTCAGACAATTGATATTCCGGCTTTAAATCGAAATTCGGTTGGCGAAGTGCCTTCTCCATTTCATTACGTGGCGCCTTGCCTAATGTATCTTCAATCGTCTGCAATAAACCGTTGATCGTAGTGTTCTGATAGACGTAGCGTTTGAAATATTCTTTCATAAATTGATCGAACTTCTCTTCACCAACCGTGCGGTATAGCTGATAGATCGCTTGGCGGCCTTTTTCGTAGTAGACGGCGTCCGCCATATCTCCGATGTTGTTATTCGATGATCCGATGATCATATCGATAGGTCCCGTTGCCATTTGAATCGATTTAAATCCATTGAGCATATCGCCTTGCTTATCAGCAAAATACACTCTCGCGAAATCAGCGAAGCCTTCATCGAGGAAGGATTCTGTCTCTGAATCATTACCGATCAGTGCGTGGAACCATTGGTGCGCAATTTCATGAACGAAGACCGTATCCTTTGATGCATCCTTATGACCTTGGATCATCCCCATCTGGATCACACGGGCGAATTCAACCGCGACGCCTTCCACGTAGGATTCTACAATACGGAAATCAGCGTAAGGGTATTTGCCAAATTTGTCGTTGAAGAAGTTAATGGCTTTGAAGGCTTGATCTATGTAGTGATCAATGATTTTTTGCTTATCCTTCATATTATCGAAATAGTAGTAGTACACCGTTAGACCGTCTCGTGTCTCGCTTGCGACTTTGAAATCCGGACTAGCGAAGAAGACGAGTTCTCTTGTGTTATTGGATACGGTCGATACAATTTTACGCCCAGCTTCTGTGCCTTGGTGCTCCGTAATGGTTCCGGGCATAGATACTTGGTAAGAAACGGGTACATCCATATTGACTTTGAAGTTAGAGGAGGTGTAGTAATCCGACTCAAAGAATATGCTGTAAGGTGTTTTGTTCCATTGGTGTTTGTTCTCATCATAGATAGACATGACAGGGAACCAATGAGCGCCGTTTATGATATTTTTATAATAGGATAAACGCTGGGAACCGTAAGGGATTTTGACATCGAACTGGATCTCGACCGTAACGGATTCGCCTGGCTTCAAAGCGTGACCTAACGTTACAGTTAAAGCTTGATTCTTATTGTTGAATTCAAGTGCTTGTCCGTTGGATTGGACCTTCGTAATATCAATGCCGCCTAGGAAATCCTCGGGCTTCCGACTGGATTCATTCTTCTGGGCTTCAGCATTGGTGAGTTTGAACATAGAAGATTGTGTTTCCTTCGACCGATTGGAATCAGCGAACGTATGGAAGACAAGCTCTTTCAACGAATCCTTAGAGGTATTGCGGAACACGACGGTCTGGTTGCCGTGCAGCGTCATCTTCTTCTCATCCAATCGAACATCGATTTGGTATTGGATCGGGCTGTGAACAGCAGCCTTCTCTACGAATTGATCCGCTCTAGACGTTGCTGGTTCAGCCATCGCACTTCCTGTGCTGAGGATTGGGCATACCGCTAAGGTAAAGACCATGGAGCATGCTAACATTCGTTTGGAGATTTTCATCCTTGTTGTACGATTCATTGTGTATTCCCCTTTTTACTTGATACATTCAGTATAGGGACTCTTCACGGGTGGTTCTATGCGGATGACTTACATGACCCTTACAATTGTGTAATCTTTGATTGAACGAACGAATTGGCTATAATAAAAGGAGAATAACTTACATAGACAATCTAGAGGAGGAGCTTAAGTTGCCCCATATATTGTTCAGAGGCGTAGAAGCCGAGAAGCTTGGACAGATCAGCGGTCAGCTCGTTGAAGAACTTGCCGAGATCTGTGCTTGCGGAACCGATAACTTTACATTTGAATGTCTACATACCACCGTTGTGTTAGGTGGAGATACGACATCATCCTTTTCTTTCATTCAGGTGGGCTGGTTCGAACGTGGCGATGAGGTACGGGATCTTTTCGCCGAAGCCGTTACACGACGGGTGAAGTCGCTGGGAATACCCGAGGTGGAAGTTGTGTTTATTCCATATGAAGAGAAGGCGTACTATATCGATGGCGCGCGCTGCGACAGACTTTAATTAAATGCAGAATAAGCTATTCCGATGGTCACAAGGATGACGACGGGATAGCTTTTTTGATGTATGATACATGAAAACGAAACATTTATGGCGAGAAGATCGTATGAATGATCGTGTACAAATATTTACAAAGGAGTTGTCTTATGGCAGGCGGAATGATCGTTCAATTAATTGAAAAGCAATCGGATGGCACGCTCGTAGAGCGCGATGAGCGTCTGTGGAGCCAAGATATGATTGCAGCGCTTCATCATATCAACTATTTGACTTTAGAAGGACATGAATATGAGACGATTGAAGGAAGATTGAATGTAGAGAAGCAGACGATGGAGCTGCTCATTGTTGCGGTTAGGAGCCGCGAGCTTACATAGGGGTAGGCTCGTGTTGAAGAGAGGGGCGTTAACTTCGGATGAATCAAGAGGATAAATCGAATCGTTCGCTTAAGAAGTTATTATTTACGGAAGAAGGCAAGCCGCTTCGTGTCTTGTCGACATCGCTAGGCATCGCGTTATTAGCGAATGTCCTGATTATTCCAATGGACCATGGAAGCGCTGCTGCCGATAACAGTAGCGCCAATGGCCCCAAACTCGTCGAATGGTCTTCTGAGGAAGTGAAGAAGTATTTTGATGCTGAAATGGACTGGAACATTCCAGAACTGAAGAAGGAAACGAAGGAAGAGGGCAACGGTGGGACAGTGACGGGGGGAAGCTCGTCGTCAAGCGGCACAACGATTGTACATACAACGTCTGGGTTCGGTTGGGACGATTTGCTCTTATACCACATGATCTTTAACCGCGGTAATTCTTACTCCTCCTCGGGCTGGTATTCGAATCATTCGGCATATGATGTCCGCAGCGGCCAGAGTTATCGGCCACGTTCATACACATCAGATACATTCCAGAACAAGCCGGTATCCGGTTCTGCTATAACGCCGAAGACTTCAAGAACGACGGGATCGATTACGAAAAGATCGACTTCCTCCTCACGTGGCAGCATAGGTGGCAAGTCAAGTGGGTTCAGTTCGTCTAGTTCAAGTGGATCCCATTCCAGCGGCGGGTTCGGCGGATGAGCAGTCGTGTAATTGAAGTTCGAGGAATTCCACATGCCAATCGGCAAGCTCGGGTGAATGAGCTTGAGGCGCTCGGATTTACATGGGCGAATCTCGACCAAGAACAATATTGGATTGATCAGTTAGTCGTCATGAACAGGGATACTTATCAGGAGCTTGAAGAAGCATCCAGAAAGCTATGGGAGATCTTCGATAAGGCCGTTCGATTTGTCTGCGGCAGACATGATTTGTATCAAATGATAAGCATTCCGGAGGTGTTATGGGAGAGTCTTGATACGACGCACATGAACGAACCTGGCCTATTGAGCCGTTATGCAAGATTTGATTTTGCGGTATCGGGCACGGGTGAGATCAAGCTGCTGGAGTTGAATGCGGATACACCGACAGGCTACGTAGAAGCAGCCGTTGCGACCCCCTGGATGTGCAGGCAGTATGGGGTAGATTCCCCGAATGAACAGATGGCGAAGCGGATTCAAGAGGCTTGGGCCGTAGAGCGTCCAGATACCGCAGCATGTGTCGCTTATGGACAGCATGCCGAAGACTCAGGAACGATAAATATGCTCGTTCAGCATAGTGGGCTCGATATTACTTGTGTGGATTGTTTGGATTTGTGGATCGATGAAGGAATTGTTCGTGATGCATCAGGGAGACAGATTGAGCGAATGTTCGCACTTTATCCGAAAGAATGGATGGCTGTGGATGATGGTGGGGATGCCTTGGCGTATTCCATGGAGATGGGTTATCTACAATTGTTCAATCCGCCGCATGCGATTCTATTGCAATCCAAAGGGCTGCAAGCTCTGATCTGGGGGCTGCATGAATTAAATCTATTGTATACGCCGGACGAGAAGGCGGTTATCGAACGATATATGCTGCCCACGTATAATAAAGCGGTGTTCGACGGCAGCTTTGTCTCCAAATCGATGTTCGGTCGCGAGGGCGGATCGGTCAAAATATTCGATGGCAGCGGGCAATTGGAAGTTCAAGATGAAGCGGGATTCGATACGAGTCGGCTATTTCCGTTAATCTATCAGAAAAGAGCCGAATTAGCGCAAATTCATCTCGAATCGGGGAGCTTCCATTTACTAACGGGGATGTTCATGATCAATGGAGAGCCTTGCGGCTTGCTTGGGCGTGCAGGGGGACCGATTACGGGGAATGCAAGTCATTTTGTGGCGATAGGGGTAGGAGGATAGAAGATGAGTCAGTATAGAAGGAAAGGATCAAACTCCAAAGCGGATCATACCGCATCGCGTCTCATTCAATTTGTCATCTTTGGCATTATTGTCTTAGTATTTATCGGAATTGCTTCGGGTGGATGCTCGAACCAAAACGATGATTGGGATTCATCTGTTTCATCTTCATACACAGAGGATTCGTCTTCGAATACGAACACAGTTCCTTGGGATTATCGCATTGTGGAAGGGACCGTGGGCGATCTGATCGGCAGTGATATGACGGTTCTGCCGGATAATGAACTCATTCCAAATGATGATAATTATGGTACCGGGGATCAAGTATGGACGCTGCAAGCGATGGAAGCTGATATGAACACGAATTCGCAGGATCGGGCCGATGTGACGCTGACTGCTTGGGAATCGCTCAAGACATTCAAGTCCAAGCAAGCTGCACAAGAAGACCTCGATAAGCTGAAAATTCAGTTGAAAACGGAAGTAGATTTAGTAGGCGTCTACAAGACAGAATACCAAGGTAAGACGCGTCAATTCGCGGTCATCACGCTTCCGTCAGGACAGAATGTGAAGCAGCCGATTGATGCGGATCGATACCAATCATTTAAGTCGTTGAAAAAAGTGAACATCATACTGGAAGAAGTACACGATTTCTCGAATTATGATTTGACATATGCCAAGTTTAGGGGATGGGCGAAATGATCGTATTGAATATATTGATAAGTGTTGTTGTGATCGTTATCTTGCAATTGCTTGGCATGGTTATTTTCAGCTTAATGACGCCGTATAATGATCTGGAAGAATTGAAGAAAGGGAATGCGGCTGTGGGGCTCGCCATGGGCGGCAAATTTTTCGGAACAGCGATCCTGCTTGGCGTGTCAGCCTATACCAATGCTTCGATCTGGCATATGATGCTGTGGTTCGCAGTGGGATACATTTGTCTCATCGCCGCTTATTGGATATTTGAATGGGTGACGCCAGGCCTGAAGCTATCTGAACATTTGAAGAACGGGAATATTGCAGTCGGAATTCTGCTCTGCTTCGTGTTCATCGGGATGAGCTTTGCTGTAAGCAGTCTAATCATATAAAAGGTAACATACGAAGGGCTGTTCACGTATATTGTGAACGGTCCTTATGCTTATTTATCGCAATTATCTAGGTAGAAATGAACATTTTTAGCCCATTGTCGGTTATACTTAAGAACAGTGGATAGAAATCGATGCCGCTTAACACAAGAGTCGTTAATGGACTTTGGCGGAGGGGAATCACATATTGGTTAGAGACGAACAATGGAATGGACTATGGCTCCATGATCGATTTTTTTGCTATAGATGGGATTGGAAAGATGTTCGGGATTTGGATGAGGCATTAGAGGATATTCGAATGCGTGCGGAAGAGACGGGTGAACGACTGTGGCGGCCTTGGGTACAGCGACGGGTAGAGCTCAGCTTTCCTACGGGCGGATATCCTGATTCGACCGGGCAGGAGATACGTACTACGGGTGGGCAGCGACGTGAGGTCATTGGCTTTACGTTGCCTGCTCATTCGATTCTACAGCTGTTCAACAAAGCGGACTATGCTGAACAATTGCAGACGATTCTAGGTGTACAAGAGGAAGAATTATTAGGGCGGGACCTGCATTATTGGCGACGAGCGGTGCTATTCGCGCAAGATTTGATCGATCGCAAATGCTGGGTTCCGGATGTCGAAATCGGACTGAAAACGGGAAAAGCTACCTGGCGGCCGAATTTGGATCGTGAAGCTGACATGGAGCAATTCTATCGGTTAGCGGAGGCGATGCCGATTGCGAGCCTTGCTATGGCAGGACGTGAAGATGGGGCGACGTCGTGGCGAACACCCGAAGAGGCGCTCTTCTCCTTCCTGATTGCGATAATCGATAGCACCGTCAGAGAACAGATTCATGCGATAACCAGGCAGCGGCTACCTATGACGGAAGCGATTGGCGCTACCTGGGGCGGAGCTGTTCTGCCAAAGCTGATGGCAGGGAATCGGATGGCGGAGATGTGGTGGAAGCAGATGTTATCCGCGCAGCAAGCGGTAACGTTCTCAGCGAATGCGCAAGAGATGGAGGCGCTGGCAGCCGATATTCAGCATTGGACGCGGGCCTATCATCCACTTCGTTCACCGCAGGAGACAGCGGCATTACAGCTCGGTCTTCGTCTTACGGCAGACCAAGACAGCGAGTCTACCGATCAACAACAGACAGAAGCGATACCGACTTGGCGTCTTCATATCTTCATGCAGCCTGAAGACGAGCCTAATTTGATGATACCGATGGCAGAGATTTGGCAGGAACAGCGTTCAGAGACACGTTGGTTCCATCGTCGATTTCGACATATTCAAGAGGTGCTTCGAAAGAAGCTGAGAGATGCAGCTCGAATTTATCCGCCATTATCACGTGTGTTCGACGAGGCGGACGGTTCGGATGGGCTAAGTATGGATACGATGGAAGCTTATCAATTCTTGGTGCGATACGCCGATATTCTGGAGGAATACGGCGTCCTTGTTCAGTTGCCTTCTTGGTGGACCGAAGCAGGGCGTAGGCGGCTTGGCATTAAGTTAAGTCTTACGAATCAGGAAGATCGCCAACTTGAAGACGTGACGGTAAATGGTTCTCCAAGTCGGTTCGGACTCGAGCAGCTACTTCAATTCGATGCCCAGGCGGCAGTAGGGGACGAACCGATTACCCTTGAAGAATTGGAACAATTAACGCAGCAGGAGCTTCCGCTTGTTCACTTTCGTGGTCATTGGGTTGAGATGAATTCGAAGGATATTGATCGTGCCGTTCATTTTCTGAAAGAGCGTACGAAGGTGGACATGACGCTCGGAGAGCTCATGCATCTCGCTGCGGAGAGTGCTTACGGAAGTGCTTCGTTCGACGGGATTCCGATCTCCGGATACGAGCTACCGAACCGTCTTCGAACGTTCTTGGACGGGGATTGGATGCATGAAATGCGGGATCGTGAAGTGCCAGAGACGCTGCAAGGCACATTACGAACGTATCAGGTTACAGGATATCAGTGGCTTACATCCATGCGAGACTTGGGGTTTGGGACCTGTCTTGCGGATGATATGGGACTTGGGAAGACCGTTCAGATTATTACTTTGCTCCTTAGCTCGTATCGGCAAGATGCGCTGCCATTAGGCATGGGACCGGCACTTATTATCTGTCCGACCTCACTCCTTGGCAACTGGCAGCGTGAGCTTACACGATTCGCACCTAGCTTGAAGGTTTATATTCACCACGGCAGCTTCAGGCTGCAGGATCAGCTCTTTATGGAACAGGTCCAGCAGTATGATGTGATTCTGACGACTTACAATTTAATTGGCCGAGATGAAGCAACGTTTCGACAGCTGCATTGGACATACATCATACTGGATGAGGCGCAAAATATTAAGAACGAGCATGCGAAGCAGACGCAGAGTATTCTGAGACTTCGATCGCATTACCGCGTTGCGGTTACCGGTACGCCAGTGGAGAACCGACTAAGTGAATTATGGTCGATTTTTCGCTTTTTAAATCCAGGATACTTGGGATCCGCTTCCGTATTCCGAAGTCGATTCGCAACGCCGATTGAGCGAGATCATGATGAAGTTAGGCTTGAACGTCTTAAACGATTAGTCACACCCTTCGTGCTCCGGCGGGTGAAGACGGATCCGAACATCAGCAAGGATCTACCGGATAAGATCGAGACCAAAGCGTATTGCAATCTGACGAAGGAACAAGCTGCACTCTATCAGTCGACGGTCAGAAATATGCTCGCACAGATCGATGCAGCCGAGGGAATGAAGCGGAAAGGTTATGTGATGGCCAGCCTCACGAAACTGAAGCAGATTTGTAATCATCCCGCGTTGTTCCTGCAAGACAATCAATCAAGTAGCAAGCGCTCGGGGAAAATGGAGCAGCTGTTGGAGCTTGTACGCAGCATTCGCGAAGCAGGTGAAGCGGTCTTGATTTTCACCCAGTATGTTCAAATGGGGCATTTGCTCGTCGAGCAGTTGCGGAAAGAAACGGGGCAGACGCCATTGTTCCTGCATGGTGGTGTACCGAAGAAGGACCGAGATCTGATGGTGGATGAATTTCAGCAGCCGAATGGTCCGGATATCTTCGTCCTCTCTGTCAAAGCGGGAGGCGTCGGTCTTAACTTAACCCGAGCGAATCATGTCATTCATTTCGATCGCTGGTGGAACCCCGCGGTGGAGAACCAGGCAACAGATCGTGCATTCCGCATTGGTCAGACACGCAATGTTCAGGTTCATAAATTAATCTGTACGGGTACACTCGAAGAGCGGATCGATGAGATGATTGAATCGAAACGAGCATTATCTGAACAGGTTGTGGGTTCCGGTGAAATGTGGATTACCGAGTTATCTACAGCGCACTTACGGAACTTGCTTGAACTCCGCGAGGAGGCACTCGAGGAAGATGATGCATGGAATGGAGAATTCGCTACATGAGAAAACCTTCATCGAAGTCCTTTCAAGTTGAGCAACCGCGGTTAGAGGCAGTTTTTATCGCCAAATAGTATTTTTGTTTTGAGATGTCAAAAATTTGATAAATTCAATTGTGGTAAAATAGCCATCGGATGGGGACACTCTTATAATGCATTGTTGATTAGGATTAAGGATAGGGCATAGGAGTGTTGAATAAACCCATGTTATCGTATCTTCCCTTGTTATGGACGCTCACTGTAGGGGCTAGTATCTTTCATGCAGACCCGCCGGTCCCGGTTGGGCTGCAGGAAGGACCTGCGAAGAGTAGGCAATATTATGAAGCTCGTGGCGAGATTGTATGGGAGGTGCCGATGGAGCGTAAGCTCGTGGCACTCACTTTCGACGATGGGCCAGATCCGAGACAGACGCCGGAAATTCTTGAGCTGCTCAAGCAATATGAAGCGAAAGGGACTTTTTTCGTGATGGGCAAAAAGGTAACCGCGAATCCCGAGCTATTGAAGCGGGAATCGGACGAAGGCCATGAGATTGCGAATCATACGTACAATCACTTATATTTCAATGCGAATGTATCGAGTCAGAAGCTTGGCGATGAGATTGATGCCACAAGTGATGCGATTATGAAAGTAAATGGATCGCGTCCCCACTTGTTTCGTCCGCCAGGAGGGTTCTACAATGAACGAATGATTAAGATGGCCAAGGAGAAAGGGTACCTCGTTATCCTATGGTCTTGGCATCAAGATACGAAGGATTGGCGTTCTCCGGGTGTCTCTTATATCGTTCGTAAAGTGCTGAACAATGTACGCGGCGGCGACATTATTCTGTTCCATGACTCTGTAGAGGGTTCAGGTCGCAGCCAGACGGTAGAGGCGTTGAAGATTATTCTTCCCGAACTGAAAGAACGCGGATATAAATTCGTTACCGTGTCGCAGCTCATTCAGAATACAAAGACCATTCCAGCGAAGAAATAATGGGATGTTATCAATGAAAAATCGTAAAAAAGCCTTCAACGGCACCAAGCTATTGGTGTGCGTTGGAGGCTTTTTGTGTGGTAGCAATACGATACTCCGTTGGAGACATGGCATAGAAACGGCGAAATTGGCGAGAGAAATAAAGCGCGTCCTGGATACCGACGGAAGCGGAAATTTGCTCTATGGTTAGCTCCGTTCGCTCCCGAAGCAGCTGTCTTCCTTTGTCAATCCGCAGCTTCAGTAGAAAGGTGACGGGTGACATTTGGGTGGCTTGCTTGAAAATACGTGAGAGGTAGGCTCGATTATAGCCTAGACTTTCTGCCATATCTTCAATCGAAATCGGCTGAGCATACTGCGTGGATAAGTATCGGATCATTTGTGTGACGGCTTGTTGGCTGTGTTGGTCGGCCGTGATTAGCTCTTCGCTTTGGTTCAAAATGTCGTGGTACGTGGCAAGAATTTGATATAGATAACCCGTTGCGGTTAGATGACTACTCGGTTTACGACTCTGGAAAACTTGCTGAATCTGATGCATATGCGACAAAATGGGTGTTGCATCCGTCATACGGACGACAGGGTGGTGCAATGTAAAGCCGACATCACGGAGAATTTGTTCTGCGGAAGTCCCGTCGAACGCGACCCAGCGGTAATGCCACGGTTCCACTTCGTCGGATACATAGCTGACGAGCTGCTCGGGACTGATGAGGAAGCTGTCGCCTGCCTCGAGTGCGTACGATTGCTGCTCAAGGGTGAACAAGCCACGACCAGAAATAATATGGTGCAGCAAATAATAATCATAGACTTTGGGTCCTAGCTTATGTTGGGGCTTGGTCTGACTCTCCCCGGAGAATAGCACGTGGAAATCACTTCGATCCTGAAAAATAGGATTGGATGCGACAGCATAGGTATAAGTTGGAAAGGTGCGCATCGCGACGATCACCTCGATTAGTAGGTTGGATTTGATATTTATTCTATCTCAAAAAGTCACATAAATCCATGTGGAAGCAACATCGTTTTATATTCAATGGCAGCATATTCCTGTATACTAAGGTTAATTCATAGATGCACTGGAAATAGCGACTATGAATCTATCCCGCGGAGAAAAGAGAAGGTGAATTCAATTGTCGAACACGTTACATGAGACATTGCAGAGCAGCTTTTTACAATATTATGGTCCGAGCGATCAAGCGATCCAGTGGTTCCATGCCCCTGGTCGCGTGAATTTGATCGGTGAGCATATTGACTACAACGGTGGGTTCGTGTTCCCGGCCGCATTACAGTTCGGAACCACATTGTGTATTCGCCCGCGTACGGATCGTAAGATCGTGTTGCGGTCAACGAACTTCGATGGCACAAGTGAAATCGCATTAGATGCGCTTCCAGCATCTAAATCGAATGCTTGGACAGATTATCCGACAGGGGTCGTCGTTACGCTGCAGGAAGCTGGATATCCGATTACGAAGGGGTATGAGATGCTCTTCCACGGGGAGATTCCGAACGGCTCAGGACTTTCCTCATCAGCTTCGATTGAAGTGGTTACGATGTATGCATTATTATCGCTTGAAGGTCACAAGACGGACCGTAAAGAAATTGCGGTGTTATCACAGAAGGTGGAGAATCAATTCGTGGGCGTGAATTGCGGCATTATGGATCAATTTGCGGTTGCGAATGGACGCAAGGATCATGCGATCCTGCTCAATTGTGATACGCTCGAAGAGAAGCTTGTTCCTTTCCAAGCGGGACAGTATAAGCTGGTGATCGGGAACACGAAGAAGCGCAGAGGACTGGTGGATTCCAAATATAATGAACGCCGCCAAGAATGTGATGAAGCCGTTGCAATTCTAGCACAGCATGTGCCAGGGCTGAAATTACTCTGCGAATTGTCGAGCGAAGCATTTGAGCCGCTGGCTCACCATATTACGAACGAAACTGTGCGTAACCGTGCCCGCCATGCGATTGAAGAGAACGATCGCGTATTGCAATCGGTGGCGTACTTGACGAACGACGATCTCGTGAATTTTGGCTTATTAATGCAAGCTTCGCATAACTCATTGCGGGATCTTTATGAAGTAAGCTGCTTTGAATTGGATGTCATGGTCGAAGAAGCATTGAAAGTGCCAGGTGTACTAGGCGCACGGATGACGGGCGCAGGCTTCGGCGGATGTACCGTAGCGCTTGTTCATGAAGATCAAGTAGAGAAATTCATTCAACAGGTTGGCGAAGTCTACGAGCAGAAGACAGGAATCCAAGGGGAATTCTATGTGTGTGATGTAGGGAATGGCGTCGAGCAACTGATTAAATAAATAGAGGGAGTGGAGAAACGATGGCAGTTTTGGTAACAGGCGGTGCAGGATATATTGGGTCACATACGGTAATGGAATTGGTCACGCGCGGTGAGGATGTTGTCGTTGTCGATAATTTATACCAAGGGCATCGCGGCGCGGTACGTGGCGGGAAGCTGTACGAGGGGGATATTCGCGACCGTGATTTCCTTACGCAAGTGTTCCGTGAGAACCAGATTGATGCGGTGATTCATTTTGCAGCGAATTCCTTGGTTGGCGAGAGCATGCAGAATCCGGGCAAATACTACGACAATAATGTCTACGGTACACTGTGCTTGCTCGAAACGATGAATGCGTTCGATGTGAAAAACATCGTATTCTCCTCGACAGCAGCGACGTACGGTGAACCGGAGAAGGTACCCATTGAAGAGACAGATCGGACAGAGCCGACGAATGCGTATGGCGAGACAAAGCTTACCATGGAACGGATGATGCGTTGGTTCGATACGGCACACAGTATGAAATACGTGTCACTTCGTTATTTCAATGCAGCTGGAGCGCATGAGAGCGGCCTTATTGGCGAAGATCATGAACCGGAATCACATTTGATTCCACTGGTATTACAGACAGCGCTCAAGCAGCGTGAATTTATTGCCGTATTCGGAGAAGATTATCCAACGACTGACGGGACTTGTGTACGTGATTATGTACATGTCACAGATCTAGCGGACGCGCATATTCGCGCAGTGCAATATTTACGCGATGGCGGCGACAGTAATATCTTTAACCTTGGCAGCGGAAACGGGTTCTCCGTTCGTGAGGTCATTGAGACGGCGAAGAAGGTGACGGGGCTCGACATACCTGTGCGAATGCAAGAACGACGCGCTGGGGATCCTGCCGTATTAGTTGCTTCTTCAGCCAAAGCAAGACAAGTTCTCGGATGGAACCCAACGCGTGAACGGTTGGAGCAAATTATTGAATCCGCATGGAACTGGCACAGTCAGCATCCGAATGGCTACGGGGAGTAAGATCATGATGACGCAGACGGAGAACCATGTACAATCGGAGCAGGCCTTAGTCGCGATTGAGCGTCTTGTTCAGTTCGCAGCGCATAAGAAGATGATTGCTGCGGAGGATGTGAACTACGCGCGCAATGTATTGCTGGATTTGTTTCAATTTCATGCTCCTTACATGGGCGAATGGAGTGCAGATGAGGTCCCTGCGGATGAACCGCATGCGCTCCTCGCACAGTTAATCGATTACGGTTTTACAATTGGGCTCATGCCAGAACGGAATACGACCTACGCTGATCTACTCGATGCGAAAATCATGGGGC
>Ga0209025_1003029_pt1 | contig 16596 bp, 10 predicted proteins | sample AraplaMF_Col_mLB_FD_184256 | JGI IMG/M metagenome (GOLD analysis project Ga0209025, IMG submission 184256) | Arabidopsis root microbial communities from the University of North Carolina, USA - plate scrape MF_Col_mLB (SPAdes) (version 2) | ecosystem: Host-associated > Plants > Roots > Endosphere... | reverse complement strand
CATCGCCGCGTGCGCAAGCGGGGGTACATCCAACGAGATCATCAGACCGCCGAAAGCCGCGCCAACCATCCCGCCCAGGCTGAACATGCCGTGCAGCGCCGACATCACGGGCCGCGTGCGGCTGGCTTCCACCGTAGCGGCCTGCGCGTTCATGCCGACATCGAACAGGGCATTGGTCATGCCAAACACGAGCAGCGTCGGCAGCAGCAAGGCGAAGCTCGGCACAGCCAGCACGCTCAGCGTGACCAGCGAGAAGGCCACGCCGCCAATCATCGACGCTTTGCCGCTACCTAGACGGCCCACCCAACGTCCCACCGGCCCCATCGCCAGGATGGCCCCCGCAGCGACAGCCAGCATGGCGAACGACAGCATGGCATCGGAGAGTTCGAAGCGCGCCTTGATGGTGGGAATGTGTACGCCCCAAGTGGCAAAGGTGGCGCCGTTGGCAAAGAACAGCGCCATCGTGCCCCGCGTGGCGCGCGACACGGCTTGCGGGGTCGGGGCGGGAACTGCAATCGGGGGCGAGGCGGTTTCGAACGAATAATCGGACATCAGGTACGGCCAGGAACAACAAAAAAAGATTGGAAGTGAGCGCTTTATGCGACGGCGGCGTCCTGCCGCAGCAGGCCGCGCTGGTGCAGCGCGTAGGCAAACGCGCCCAGCGCGCCGAGCGCCAGCGCCACCATGACCCACAGCATGAGCCAGTAGCCGCCAGCGGCACGCCAGAGCAGCGCGCCGAACCATGGCGCTGCGGCCTGCATCAGCAGCACCGGGGTCATCATTAACCCATTCAGCGTGGCGTAGTGATGACGCGAGATCAGTTCGGGCATCGCCATCGCGCGCAGCATGGTGTTCACACCGTTGGCGATGCCGTAGCAGATGGCCGCGACCATGAGCCAGTAGCCATGGCCGAGCGTCAGGCAGAGCAGGCCCACGCTCATGACCACGTAGACGGGCATCGAGAGGCGCACCGGCTGGCTGATTGGCAGCCGTGCCATGGCCAGACGCCCAGCCACCTGCGCGGGGCCGATCAGCGCGGCCACGATCAGTTGCTGCCCCACTGGCATGCCTTTCTCGGTCAGCATCGGAATCAGGTGTGCGCCGAGCAGCGAGGCAATCACGGCGGTGGCTGTAAAGGCGGCGACCACGGCCCAGAACACCGGCTCGCGCAGCGTGGCGCGCGCAATGCCCTGCGAGGCGGGCGAAGCGCCGCCGGGAAGCGGCGTGCCGGAATAGGTGGCATGCACGGCGTAGCGCAGGCGGGCATGGAGCGGGGCGCCGACGAACAGGTTCAGCGCGGCGAAGATGATCAGCGTCTCGCGCCAGCCCAGATGCAGCACCAGCCATTGTCCGATCGGAATGAAGATCGTGCTGGCGAAGCCGGCGAACAGCGTCACCTTGACGATGGGCTTCTGGTAGCTGTCGCCAAACGCCTGCCTCAGCACCACGAATGCGGGTTCATAGAGCGTGGAAGCCATCGCCAGCCCCAGCGGAATCCACATCAGCAGGAACACGGTTGGCGACGGACACCACGCCCACAGCAGCAGACCCGCAGCTGCGAGCACCGAACCCCATCCCATCACCTTGCGCGCGGGCACGCGGTCCAGCAGGCGACCCACGGCGAACGAACACATCGCCCAGACCAGCAATCCCAGTGAGAAGCCACCCGCGAGGAACGGTTTGCCGAAACCCAGTGCCTGATGCATGGGTTCCAGAAAGACCGTGAACGTGAAGTAAAGCGTGCCCCAACTGATGATCTCGGTAATGCCGAGCGTCCAGATGATCTGGCGAGGGGAGAGGTGCGGGGCAGTGGCGGTCATGGCGCGCCCGGCGCTTTCGGGGGCGCCGGTGAGCGAGGCGGTCAAGGAAGCAGAAATTGTATCGGTGCCGCCTCCTCAGCGGGAAACCAATTCAGTGAGTGCTTAAGGGGGGGCTCCACCAGGAATTTCGCTCGTTATATCGGCATCATGAATTCTCAGTGCCAAAAATACGCACTTACTATTCATCGATAAAATAATTTCGATCAGTGATCGGGAATCAGACGCTTGCCCAGGCTCACCGCGGCATCGCGGCCATAACCGAGCCGATCGTAGAACGCGAGCACCGCGTCGTTGGTCTCGCGCACCAGCAGGTTGATCTTGGGACAGCCGCGCTCGATCAGCAGTGCCTCGGCGCGGGCCATCAACATGCGCCCGTAGCCGCGACCCTGCAATGCCGGATCGACCGCCAGGTAATAGACCCAGCCCCGATGCCCGTCGTAGCCGATCATCGCCGTGGCGACCACGCGCCCGTCGAGCTCGCCAACCTGGAACAGCTCCGGCTGCGTCGTCAGCTTGCGCGCGATGTCCTTGTGCGGGTCGTTCCAAGGCCGCGTCAGGTCGCAGGCTTTCCAGAGTTCGACGACTGCGGATTCATCGGCGGGGTGGTAGGGGCGGAGTTGCATGGTGATGCTGGGGAGGGTTGGGCATCACAGTGTAGCCATGCGTTGTGGCTGTTGTGCGGCTGGCCCTCACCCCCGCCCCTCTCCCGCACGCGGGAGAGGGGAGAACACCACGGGTAGTTCGAGCGCTCTCGGTTGGCTCCCCTCTCCCGCAAAGCGGGAGAGGGGCGGGGGGGTGAGGGCCAGCGCGACAAAGCCTTACGCCGCCCGCTCCCCAACCTTAGGATCCCGGAACACCCCCAACAACCGCGCCCACTTGCCACGCGCCGCTGCCAGGTTGTTCTCCTTCACATGCCCAAAGCCGCGAATGTCGTCCGGCACGTTGGCCAACTCAACAGCCGTGCTGTGGTTCGCCGCCGTCAGGCCGCCAGAAAGTTCATCGAGCAGCGCCCGGTACTCACCGATCAGCGCGCGTTCCATACGGCGTTCCTCGGTACGACCGAACACGTCCAGCGGCCCACCGCGCAGGCCCTTGAGCTTGGCCAGGATGCGGAACAGCGTCATCGTGGACGGACCGAAGCGGTGCTTGACCAGATGTCCCTTGTCATCGCGCTTGGCCGTGATCGGCGGCGCCAGCCAGAAGTTGATCTGGTAGTCACGGCCCGGTTCGCCTTCGAACTGCGCGCGCAGCTTGTCGAGGAAGAGCGGGTCGGTGTACAGGCGCGCCACTTCGTACTCGTCCTTGTAGGCCATCAGCTTGGCGAGATTGCGCGCCGCAGCTTCTGTCAGCGGCAGGGGTTTGCCAGCGCCGACCAGCGCGCTCTCGGCAGTGCGGACGCGCTGGATGGCATCGCGATATCTGGACGCATAAGCCGCATCCTGATACTTGGTCAGCAGCTCCACGCGATTGGCGATCAGCTTCTCCAGCAGCGCGCCGGACGATGTCGGCAGCTTCACCACATCGGCCCCTTCGGTCTGCGTCTTGAGCTTGCCCGTCAGTGACAGCACATGATCCGGGTCATGCGCCATATGGCGGCCCCAGTCGAACGCGGCCTTGTTCTTCTCTACCGACACACCGTTCAGTTCGATGGCTCGCTCCAGCGCTTCGAGCGACAGCGGAATCCAGCCCTTCTGCCACGCATAGCCCAGCACCAGCGGGTTGGTGTAGAGCGTGTCGCCCAGCAGCGCCACGGCCAGTGCGCTGGCGTTGATGAAATCGCACTGTTCGCCCACGGCATTGCGGATGTCCTGCTCCGCCGAGAGCCCCGGGAACTGCCACTTCGGGTCTTTGATGAACGCGGCGGTCGGCGTCTGCGCCGTGTTGACGATGGCGCGCGTGCGGCCATGCTGCGTCTTCGAGATGACATCGTCGGTGGCCGAGACAATGGCGTCGCAGCCGATGACGAGATCGGCCTCGCCCATCGCGATCCGCGTAGCGTGCAGGTCCGAAGGCTTGTCCGCGATCTGCACGTGCGAGAGCACTGCGCCACCCTTCTGCGCCAGACCCGCCATGTCGAGCACCGTCACGCCCTTGCTTTCCAGGTGCGCGGCCATGCCGAGCAGGCCACCGATCGTCACCACGCCGGTGCCGCCCACACCCGTGACGAGGATGCCATACGAGCGGCGCATCGCCGGCAACTGCGGCAGCGGCAGTTCAGGCAGGCCGGTCATCGCGATGCCCGTGGCCTGAGGCTTGCGCACCTGCGCGCCTTCCGCCGTCACAAAGCTCGGGCAGAAGCCGTTCAGGCACGAGAAGTCCTTGTTGCACGAAGACTGGTTGATCTGCCGCTTGGTGCCGAGTTCGGTTTCGAGCGGCTCCACGGACAGGCAGTTCGACTTGACCGAGCAGTCGCCGCAACCTTCGCACACTGCATCGTTGATGAACGCGCGGCGCGCCGGATCGGGGAACGTACCGCGCTTCCTGCGGCGGCGCTTCTCGGTGGCGCAGGTCTGGTCGTAGATCAGGATCGTGCAGCCTGGCACCTCGCGCAATTCGCGCTGGATGGTATCGAGCTGGTCGCGATGATGAACGGTCAGCCCTTCCGGCAGCTTGATCGCACTGTTGTACTTCTCGGGCTGATCCGTGACGATGACGATCTTCTTCGCGCCTTCCGCCGCCACCTGATAGGCGATGTCCTGCACCGAAAGCTGGCCGTCCACGGGCTGGCCGCCCGTCATCGCCACCGCATCGTTGTAGAGGATCTTGTACGTGATGTTCACGCCCGCCGAGATCGACGCGCGGATCGCCAGCAGCCCCGAGTGGAAATACGTGCCGTCGCCCAGGTTGGCAAAGACGTGCTTGTCACCGGCAAACGGCGCCTGGCCGATCCACGCCACGCCTTCGCCGCCCATCTGGCTGAAGGTGCTGGTGCTGCGGTCCATCCACACGGTCATGTAGTGGCAGCCAATACCGGCCAGCGCACGCGAACCTTCGGGCACGTTGGTGGAGGTGTTGTGCGGGCAGCCCGAGCAGAACCACGGCTTGCGCTCGGCGGTCACGCGCGGTGTGGCCAGCGCTTTTTCCTTGGCTTCGATCACGGCCAGCCGTGCGGCAATGCGCGCGCGCACGTCGCTGGGCAGGTCGAACTTGTCGAGTCGCGTGGCGATAGCCTTGGCGATGATCGCCGGGGATAGTTCGTAGTGCGCCGGCAATAGCCAGTTGTTCTGCGGGATCGACCATTCGCCGCCCGCGTTGTCGCGCTCGTCGAACTTGCCGTAGACCTTGGGGCGCACATCGTCGCGCCAGTTGTACAGCTCTTCCTTGAGCGCGTACTCCATGATCTGGCGCTTTTCCTCGACGACGAGGATTTCCTGCAGCCCCTCCGCAAACGCACGCGCGCCGTGTGCCTCCAGGGGCCAGACGCAGCCCACCTTGTACAGGCGGATGCCGAGCTGCGCGCAGGTCGCGTCGTCGAGTCCCAGGTCGGACAGTGCCTGGCGCGTATCGAGATACGCCTTGCCGGCGGTCATGATGCCGAAACGCGCGTGCGGCGAATCGATCTCGATGCGGTCGATCTTGTTGGCGCGCACATACGCCAGCCCCGCGTACCACTTGTAGTCGAGCAGCCGCGCTTCCTGTTCGAGCGGCGGATCAGGCCAGCGGATGTTCAACCCGCCCTGCGGCAGGATGAAGTCGTCGGGCAGCACGATCTGCACGCGATGCGGATCGAGTTCGACAGAGGCTGACGATTCCACCACATCGGTCACGCACTTCATCGACACCCATAGACCCGAGTAGCGACTCATCGCCCACGCGTGCAGCCCGTAATCGAGATACTCCTGCACATTGGACGGATACAGCACCGGCAGTCCGCACGCCTTGAAGATGTGCTCGGACTGGTGCGCCAGCGTGGAGGATTTTGCGGAGTGGTCGTCACCGGCCAGCACCAGCACACCACCGTGGCGGCTCGAACCGGCCGAGTTCGCATGCTTGAACACATCGCCCGTGCGATCCACGCCGGGACCCTTGCCGTACCACATGCCGAACACGCCATCGAACTTGGCGTCCGGATACATGTTCACCTGCTGCGAGCCCCATACCGAGGTGGCAGCCAGGTCTTCGTTCAATCCCGCCTGGAACACCACGTTGTGCGCGGCCAGATGCTTCTTGGCCTTCCAGAGCGATTGGTCGAGCGCGCCGAGCGGCGAGCCGCGATAACCGGAGATAAAGCCGGCGGTATTGAGACCGGCGGCGCGGTCGCGCTCCTGCTGGAGCATTGGCAGGCGTACAAGGGCCTGCGTGCCGCTGATATAGATGCGGCCACGCTCAAGCGTGTATTTGTCTTCGAGGGAAACGTTTTCGAGCGCGCGACGGATAGCGTCGCTGACCGGGGCGGTCAGTGGGGCATTCATATGTGCTCCTCTGGGGGGCGTGCTGTCGGGATCACCGATACATCAGTTATAGGCAACTGTTGGCCGCTTCTTGTGGAAGCGTCGAACAGCCGTGTCTCTGCGAGCGATGGTAGCACCGGCGTGCAGGACGCGGTACCGTGCGATGCAGCATAAAACGGGCCATATGCCCCCGTGATTTCCCGTATACCGTTGGGCTGCCCGTGTACACTGCGGTGCATCCAAATGGCGCACGCCGACTGCTTTGTGGCGTCTGTGCGTCACACCGCCGGGCCCCCTCCATGGTGCAACCCGGCCCTCAAGAAGAACCGACCATGAACAATTCTCCCCGCCAGGGTGCGACCCTGGCCGTCCTGATCGACGCTGACAACGCGGCGCCCGCCATCGTCGAAGGACTGCTGGCCGAAGTGGCCAAGTACGGCGTGGCGGCCGTGAAGCGGATCTACGGCGACTGGACGCGCCCGAACCTGTCGGGCTGGAAAGACCGCCTGCTGGCGCACTCGATCCAGCCGATCCAGCAGTTCCGCTACACGGTAGGCAAGAACGCCACGGATAGCGCGATGATCATCGATGCGATGGACCTGCTCTACACGGGCCGCTTCGATGGTTTCTGCATCGTGTCGAGCGACAGCGACTTCACGCGCCTGGCCTCGCGCATCCGCGAGCAGGGCCTGACCGTCTACGGCTTCGGTGAACGCAAGACGCCCAAGCCCTTCGTCACCGCCTGCGACAAGTTCATCTATTCGGACGTGCTGCGCGCCGCCGATACGGACAATGACGCCGACAGCGACGCCGATGCGGCCACCGCCCCGGCACGCCGCCGCAGCACCCAGGAACTGCGGCAGGATTCGCGACTGGTGCGCCTGCTGCAAAGCGCCTCGCAAGCCGTGTCCGACGAGGACGGCTGGTCCACGCTCGGCGGCATCGGCAACTACATCGCCAAGCAGGTGCCGGAGTTCGATTCGCGTAACTATGGCTACGGCAAGCTGTCCGAGCTGGTAACGGCCACCAACCTGTTCGAGGTGGAAACGCGCAACGGCGGCAACAACAAGACGATCTGGGTGCGGCTCAGGAAGCGCAACAAGGGCGAAGGCCAGCCCGCGCCGCAGCAAGCGGCGCAACCCGCAGCCCAGCCGCAGCAGCAACCTCAGCAACCGCGTCCGCAGCAGCCCAGGCCTGCACCGCAGCCACCTGCCCATTCGGTTGCGCAACCGGTGCCCCCAATCGAGACGCCGGCCCCGGTGGTCGAGATCGATGCCATCCCCGAACCCGCGCCTGCGTTGTCAGCCGACGACGAAGAGGAACGGGCAGGTTCTGCTTCGACGCTGATACCCGAGACCGTGGAGCCGGTGGAGGAAGAACCCAAGGCACGCGGCAAGCGCACGACGCGTCGTCCCGAGGTGACGCTCAGCGATACGCCGTGGCCAATCGACCAGTCGGTGTTCTCGGCACCCGGTACGACGGTGCTGTCGGCGAAGGCAGAGCCGGAGGTGGTGGAAGCTGTTGCGGAAGCCGCGCCAGTGGAAGAAGAAAAGAAGCCGGCAGCGAAGAAGAAGGCTGCACCGCGCAAGCGAGCGCCTGCAAAGAAGAAGGTAGTGGCGCAGGAATAAGCTCGGAGCGACTCGGCCCCTGTCGGTTCGCGCCCCTCTCCCGCACGGCGGGAGAGGGGCTGGGGGTGAGGGCCAGCGCATCGTCTGCCGCTGGCGCCTATCCCCGCCTATCGCACCAACTGATTGATCTCAATAATCGGCATCAGCACCGCGAGCACGATCAGCAGCACCACCACACCCATCGTCAGAATCAGCAGCGGCTCCAGCAGGCTGGTCAGGAACAGCGTTCGACGCTCCAGTTCCTGGCCTTCGCCCGTAGCCGCCCGCTCCAGCATGATCGGCAGGTTGCCGGTCGCTTCCCCCGAACGAATCAGATGCACCAGCACCGGCGGAAACTGGTTCTGCGCGGCCAGTGCGCGCGCCAGTGAAGCGCCTTCGCGCACCCGCGTCGTCGCATCGTCGACGTTGTTCTTGAGCGCGACGTTCGTCAGCGTTTCTCCAGCGGCTTGCAGGCTGCGCAGGATCGGCACACCGGCCGATACCAGAATCGCGAGCGTGCTGGCAAAGCGCGCGGTGTTGTAGCCGCGGATCAGCTTGCCGATCAGCGGCGCGGTCAGCAGCCAGCGGTGCCACGACAGCTTCACGTCCGGCTGCTTGAGCACGCTGCGCAGGATCGCCGTGACCACCGCAATCGCGGCGATGCCCGCCCACCACCAGTTACGCACGAAATCGGACAGCCACAACATGACGATCGTCAGCGTGGGCAGCTTCTGCTTGGTGTTGGCGAAGACGCTGACCACCTGCGGCACCACATACGACAGCAGGAAGATCACGATGGCAAACGCCACCACGGTCACGATGGCCGGATAGGTGAAGGCCAGCCGGATCTTCGACGTCAGCGTGTTGCGTGTCTCGATATACGTCGCCAGCCGCTCCAGCACCACGCCGAGGTGGCCCGAGTGCTCGCCAGCAGAAACCAGCGCGCGATAAATGTCCGGAAAATCCTTCGGATGCTGCGACAGCGCCACGGACAGCGAACTGCCACCCATGACTTCGGCGCGGATACCGGCGAGCAACTCATGTACGTACTGGCGCTCTGCCTGATCGGCCAGCGCACCCAGCGCCTCGTCGAGCGGCAGGCCCGACACGATCAGGCTCGCAAGCTGTCGCGTGAACAGCGCCTGTTCCTGCGTGGACAGCCGGCGCACGAACATGCCCTGGCTGCCGCGCTTGGCGAGGCCCGCACCGGCCAGCGGATCGACGGAAATCGGCGTCAGGCCGCGCGCCCGCAACTGGGTACGCGCCTGCTTGGGACTGTCGGCCTCGATGACGCCGCGGTCGGTGCGGCCGGTGGCGTCAGCGGCTTCGTAGCGATAGGCGGGCATGCGGCGTCAGTTCCCTAGTCGCGCGTCACGCGCAGCACTTCTTCCAGCGACGTGGCGCCGCTCTCGATCCAGCGCTGCGCATCGCCGCGCATGGTGTGCATGCCCTTGCCGAGCGCCACCTGCTTGATTTCGGATTCGGGTTGCTGGCGATGGATCATCGTCTGGATCTCGCTGTCCACGGTCAGCAGTTCGTAGACACCCATCCGGCCCTGATAGCCCGAGTGGCCGCACTTGTCGCAGCCCACGGCGTGCCACACGCGCTGCAGCGGCTTGCCTTCGGCCTGCAGCACATCGGCTTCGCCCGGCGTGACTTCGATCACTTCCTCGCGCTTGCAGTGCGGGCACAGGCGCCGTACCAGCCGCTGCGCCAGCACGCCGAGCAGCGACGACGACAGCAGGAACGGTTCGATCCCCATGTCCACCAGACGCGTCACGGCCGACGCCGAATCATTCGTGTGCAGCGTGGCGAGTACCAGGTGGCCCGTCAGCGATGCCTGCACAGCGATCTGCGCGGTTTCGAGGTCGCGGATTTCACCGATCATCACCACGTCCGGGTCCTGCCGCAGAATCGCGCGCAGGGCTTTGCCGAACGTCATGTCGATACGCGGATTCACCTGCGTCTGGCCGATGCCGTCGAGGTCGTACTCGATCGGATCTTCCACGGTCATGATGTTGGTCGTGTGCGAGTCAAGCCGCGACAGCGCCGCATAGAGCGTGGTCGTCTTGCCCGAGCCGGTCGGGCCGGTCACCAGCACGATGCCGTGCGGTTGGCGCACGAGATGATCGAAGCCGCCCAGTGTGCCGGGTGCCATGCCGAGCTTTGCGAGATCGAGCCGGCCCGCTTCCTTGTCGAGCAGACGCAGCACCGCGCGTTCGCCATGACCGGTCGGCAGCGTCGAGACCCGCACATCCACCGGACGTCCGCCCACGCGCAGCGTGATACGGCCATCCTGCGGCAGACGCTTCTCGGCGATATCGAGCTGCGCCATGATCTTGATCCGCGAGATCAGCGCGCCGTGCAGCGCCTTCTTGGGTCGCACCACATCGCGCAGCGTACCGTCCACACGGAAGCGCACCACCGATGCCGATTCGAACGGTTCGATATGGATATCCGATGCCTGCTCGCGCGCCGCCTGCGTGAGCAACGCGTTGATCATGCGGATGATCGGCGCGTCGTCTTCGGATTCGAGCAGGTCTTCCACGGCGGGAATGTCCTGCATCAGCCGCGACAGGTCTACCTCGCCTTCGACTTCGCCCACGATCTGTGCCGCCGAGCCGTCCTGGCGGTTATACGCATCGGACATCGCCGCTTCCAGCGCGGGCTGCTCCAGCACGCGCAGATGCAGCGCGCCATGCACGCGCGCCACCTCGGCCAGTGCCGCCGGCGAGGTCTTGCGGCTCACCCAGACTTCGAGTCCGTCCGGACGCTGGTGCGCCACCAGCAGGCCGGCATCGCGCGAGAACGCGTACGACACAAGCCGCGCCGCCATTGGCGACGGGGCTTCGAGAGGCGCTTCCTGCGGCGGTTGCGCGGCGAGTGTTTCGGTCGTCATGCGTGACTCAGCTTTGCGGACGTGCCGGCTTGGCGAACGACTGGTCGTTCAGCGACAGCGGACGCGGCGGCTGCTGCGATGGTTGTTGCGACGGCGGCACCGATGGTTGCTCCGGTGCAGCGGGCGGCGTGGGGCTCAGCGGCAGCGGACTCTGCACGGGACCGTTGTAGCGCGGATCGACGAACGGCGCACCCGGGGAATCGGCAGGCGGCAGTACCGGCGTGTCCTTGTCCCGTACCAGCATGTTAGGCGAGACGTAGCCCTGCTGCTGACCGCGCATGTACTCGTAGCGGTCCTGCGTCAGGCGATCCGTGGCGGCTGCCGTGCGCATCACGTACGGACGCAGGAACACCAGCAGGTTGGTTTTCTTGCGGTTCTTGTTCTCGTAGCGGAACAGCGAGCCGATCAGCGGGATGTCACCCAGCAATGGCACCTTCTGCACGCCGTCGCCGTAGCTGTCTTCGATCAGGCCGCCGAGCACGATGATCTGGCCGTCATCGACCAGCACATTGGTCTCGATCGAGCGCACGTTGGTGGTGGGACCCGACGTGAGGTTGATCGTGTTGGCCACCACCGACGAGGATTCCTGGTAGATCTGCATCTTGACCAGCCCGCCTTCGGAAATCTGCGGCCGCACGCGCAGCGTGATGCCGACGTCCTTGCGGTCGAAGGTCTGGAACGGCGACACGCTCGATGAGCTGCCCGTCTGCGCGTAGGAGCCGGTCGTGATCGGAATGTTCTGGCCGATCAGGATCTTGGCTTCCTCGTTCTCCAGCGTGATCAGGTTCGGCGTGGAGAGCAGGTTCACGCTGTCGTTGCTGCCCAGCGCGCGCACCAGCGCACCCAGGCCCGTCGAACGGTTCAGCACACCCACGTTCAGCCCGCCGATGTCCGGCACGATCTGCTGCGCCGCCGCAATGCCGGCCGTGGCGTTGTTGTTGTAGAGCAGGCCCGCCAGGCTCAGGTTCAGGATGTTGGCGCCGCCCGAGGCGAAGTTGGTGCCCGCGAAGCCGATGGTATTGCCGGTGGCGTTGACCAGGCCCTGCCACTGGATGCCCAGTTCACTGGCCTGCGAGGCCGTGACCTCGACGATCATCGATTCGATGTATATCTGGGCGCGACGCGCATCCAGGTCGTCGATCACGCCGCGCAGGTTGCGGTAGACGGGCTCGCTTGCGGTGATGATCAGCGAATTGGTCGACGGGTCGGCCTGGATGATGCCACCCGTGGTGGGCTGCTGGTTCACGGCGAACGACGACGAGAACGCGTTCGAACCGCCACCGCCAAAGCTCGACGAACCGCTGCTGCCGCTGCGGCCATAGCCGCTGGTCGAGCCGCCCGTGTACTGGCCGGACTGCTGCATCGACGTATTCTGCGAGGTGGCGCCCGCGGCGCCGGCAATGCCACCGGCCTGCCCGCCCTGGGTCGAGGTGGAGAAGCTGCTGTCAGCCGCCACGATCGCGCGCAGCGTGGCCGCGAGCTTGGTGGCGTCGGCGTTCTTGAGCGGCACCACCCAGATATTGCCGCCGCGTGCATAGGGCTGGTCGATTTTCTCGATCAGGGCGCGTGCCTGCTGCACACGGGCACGGCTCGACGCGCGGATCATCAGCGAGTTGCTGCGCGGCTCGGCCACCACCGTGGTGCGCAGCGATGCGTCGCCGCCCGGTGCCGCACCGGCGCCACCGGCTGCCGATGGGTCAAGCAGTTTCTGCAGGACCACGGCAGCATCGCTGGCCACGGCGTTCTTCAACGGGATCAGTTCCACTTCGCCCGATGCCGGCGCATCCACCGCCGCAATGATGCGGGCCAGGCGGCGCAGGTTGTCGGCGTAGTCGGTGATGACCAGCGTGTTGTTGGCCGGGTAGGCGGTGATGGTGTTGTTCGGCGCGATCATCGGCCGCAGCACGGGTACGAGGTTGTTGGCCGACTCGTAGTTCAGCCGGAACACCTGCGTCACCACCTGATCGCCCCGGGAGCTACCCGCGCCGATGACCGTGGGCGAGCCCTGGAGCTTGGCGTCGGCTTCCGGCACCACCTTGGTGAAGCCGTTCGAGTCCACCATCGCGTAGCCCTGCATCCGCAGCACCGACCCCAGCGTTTCCAGTGCCTGGGCGCGCGAGACCGGCTGTTCGGTCACCAGGTTGACGGTGCCCTTCACGCGCGGATCGATCACAAAGTTCTTGCCCGTGGCCTGGCCCACCGCCTTGACCACCGATTCGAGATCGGCGTTGACGAAGTTCAGCACCACCTGGTCGCGGTTGTTGCGCGGTGTAATGTCGTTCGGCTGCGGCACCTGCTGGGGCTGCTGCGCCCAGAGCGGCGCGGGCGCCAGCAGGGAGAGGCCGCACAGCAGCACAGTGGCGCGTGCGCAGGCGGTACGGAAGAAAGAAGGGTGTGCTTGCGTTTTCATCGTCGGTTCAAAGCTCGCTCTGTTGCCGTGAGGCTCAGAAGCGCAGCCTGGTCACGTTGTTCTCGGTTCGGCCCAGCAGGCCCAGCAGGCCCGCCAGCTGGGTTGCCGCATCGGGGTCGGCGCGTGCCGTACCTTCGAAGCGTGCCTGCCGGCCCAGCGTGCCGCTGCCCTCCAGGTACAGCGGCCCACTCAGGGTTTTCAGTTGCAATTTGCCATCGGCGCCGGCCAGGTCGATATCCGCGCGGTAACTGCCCAGCGGACGCAGACGGCTGACGGCGGCGGACATCTGATCGAGCTGCACGCTCAGATGCCCGGACTTCTGGTTGCCGGTAAATCTGCCCTGCAGTGCCGACCAGTCCACACGCATCGCGCCGTCCGGGCGCAGGGTGTTGAAGGGGGCGCCAATGCCTTCCAGCATCGAGGCCGGCAGCCGGATACTGCCCGATTCCACCGTCCAGCCCGCAGGCGTGACGGCCAGCTTGACCGGCGCGGCCATGGTGGCGTCCTGGAACACCACCACCCGCAAGGTACCCGTCAGCAACGGCCAGAACGCCACATCCCAGTTCAGGCGGCCGGGCAGCACCGTGGCGGTCTGGCTGCCGGCACCGGCCGTCAGCGCGAGCGTGGCGCTACCGTGCCAGAGCGTGCCTGCCGCATCGGCCAGCAGGACCCGCCGCTGCGTGTCCGTGGCGATGCGGTCGGCCATCCATGTAGCCGGCAGGGACGCGACGATCGTCACGACAACCGCCGCCAGGCCGAGCATGGCCCAACGCAGCCGTTGCCAGCCACGCGGCGCGCGCGCCTGTCGGCGAGCCAGTCGCAATGCTTCCAGCCGTGCCATCAGTTACGGCCGCCGGCGCCCGGACCCTGCAGGGTGGCCGTGACATTCACCAGCGCCGTGGCGCCGACATAGCTGATTTTCGCGTCCGTGACCTTGAGCCGCTGCTGCGCCCTGACATCCTGCAGCCAACTGGCCACGGCGCCAAAGGCGGCCTTGTCGAGCTGAATCTGCACGGCGCTTTCGCCTGTGGGCGCGAGTCGCGTGGCCTTCAATCCGTGCTGGGCGAGGCTGTCTTGCAGCGCCTGCGTCAGCGCATCGCCGCGCAGCGACGGCGCCGGGCTGGCCTGCAAACCGCGTGCTTCCTGCGCCAGGGTTTCCATTTCGGCCAGGTCCGCGCGCTGGACGGGCAGGTGGCGCATCAGACGATCACGGCCCGTGGCAGCCGGTTCCCACAGCACGAGGTAGCCGAACACCAGCACCAGGACCAGTGCGCCGCCACCCAGGATGGCCTGTTCGCGCGGATTGCGGGCGTTCCAGAATGTGTCGAAGCGCTCGCGCCAGGCATCGGGCACGCGCGGGCGCAGCCGGCCCAGACGGGCAAAGGCGGGGGAGGAGGTCGAACGATTACCGAACTTCATGAGCCGGCCCTGCCTTCAGGCTTGCCGCCGACGCTGCCTGTGGCGGCTTCCTGTTTCACGGTCCAGCGCGATCCCGGCGGCGTCGGAGCGCCACCGGCGCGCACCGTTGCGTCGGGCGGGTTCTTGTCTTCGTCCATCTGCAGACCCACTTGGCGCGCGGCGGTACGCAGCGCGCTGGTGTTGGTGCCCGGCTTGAGCGTGACGTACAGCGTGCCGGCGCGGTAATCGAGTTGCAGCAGCGCATCGGGCGGGAGATCCCGGGCTGCGCGTGCGAAGCCATCCGCCAGCGGCAGGAAATCGCTCGGCGTGCTTCGGCCGCTGGCGGTACGCAACTGTTCGATCTGGCGACGCATCAGCAGCGGCGGCTCGGCCACGGGCGGCACATTGGGGAATGCGGTGTGCAGGAGGTCGATCTGCGCGGCATCGATCCGCTTCGACTCCTGGCGCAGCATGAACCACTGCACGTTCATGCCGATGATCTGGACGATCAGCAGCGCCACGGCCAGGGCCACTGGCGCGCGCCAGGCGCGCAGGTTCCAGCGGTCCATGCGGCCCTGGGCGAACTCGAACTGCGCCAGGTCAAGTTGCGGCTCGCGCAGGCACGCTTCGGCGCCGACGAGCCAGATGCGCCATGCATCGGAAATCCTTGGGGCACGCGGCGCGGCGCGCGTCTCGCGCAAGGCCGGCACCGGCGCGTGTGCCTGGGCCGTCTTGTCGCCATGCCAGTGTCCGGCCGGGGCCAGCACCTGCCAGGCGGCCAGCGCCTGATCGTTGAGTAGCAGTCCGTAGCCATCGTACGGGCCCGTGCGGACGGTCAACTGCCAGAGGCGGGCCGATTCGGCCGCTGCCAGGGCAGGTGCCGAGGTGTCCAGCAACGATGCCGACTGGGCCAGCGCCGAGACCGCAGCTTCCACCACCAGCGTGGCGGGCTGCAGGGATTCGTCTGTGGTGGCGGGAATGACAGGTGCGGCGGGAGCGGCGGGGCGGGGCGCAGGCGCGGTGTCGGCGCCACCGGCCAGCACCGGCTCGGCGGCGGAAGACTCGGCTGCGGCGGCCTCGGGCGCCAATTCCAGTGGTTCGGCCAGCGGCAGGCAGAGCTGCGCGGGCAGCACGCTGCGGCGGCGATGCTTGTGTTCGGCAAACTGGTCGAGTGCGGCGCGCAGCCACGCGCGGTCCGTCACCATCAGCAGACGGCGACGCGCACCGCGTGCCGAGGCGGCTGGGTCCAGCGCCGGCCCCAGGGCGATATGGCACGGCGCCGCATCGGTGGCGAGCATGTCCTCGACCAGATTGGGCAGCGCCAGACGCAATCGGGCGGGGGGCAGCGGGGGCACCATGGCGGCCGTCAGCAGCACATCGCTGGCGGCGACGATCAGCACCAGGCGGTCTGCGGCGGGCATTTCGGCGGGTACGGCGTGGCCTTCGCGCAACAGCTCGGGGGCTGGCGGCAGGCCGGTTCGCCGGCTTTTGTCTCCTGCCGTGGCGCGTACCAGCGCAAACGGCATCGTCCCGAATTGCCACGGTTGCGGCTGGTCATGCGGCCGGTGCGGCAGGCGGACGTAGAGCGTGGTACTCAAGATTTCCCTGTATGCAGTGGACGATATTGCGCTGGCGGCAGGAGTGGGCCCGACGGCCGCCAGCATCCGGGGTACGGCAGGGCTGGCGAAGCAAGGGGCCTGGCCGCAGGTTGCTGCAGCTGTCCGGGCTGGCGCAGCAGCATACCTTGCCTGTGTGACCAACGTGCGTCAATAGTGACTCGTCCGATTTTGGAGGAGGTTGATTCCTACGTCGCGCCCCACAAAAATTGGCTTGCCGTACGGCCCCGTTTTAGCGTTGCTCCGGCATGGCATCGGCATCGCGCACCCAGATGACTCGGGTGGTATTGCCGCTACCGAGCACATCGCTGCGGCGTACCAGCGACACCTTGAGGCGCCGCGCACGGTCGTGCCGGACCAAACCGTAGATCAGGAAATAGTGGGTGCGCACGTCCAGCGCATCGGTGGCCGACCCGGCCTGCGGCGCAATGGACTGGAGCTGTGTGGTCACGTCG
>Ga0209025_1003024_pt1 | contig 16604 bp, 15 predicted proteins | sample AraplaMF_Col_mLB_FD_184256 | JGI IMG/M metagenome (GOLD analysis project Ga0209025, IMG submission 184256) | Arabidopsis root microbial communities from the University of North Carolina, USA - plate scrape MF_Col_mLB (SPAdes) (version 2) | ecosystem: Host-associated > Plants > Roots > Endosphere... | reverse complement strand
CGCCGAGTTCCAGAAGCTGGGCGTGGAGATCTACGGCGTGTCGACCGACACCCACTTCACCCACAAGGCCTGGCACGACACCTCCGACACGATCAAGAAGATCCAGTACCCGCTGATCGGCGACCCGACAGGCGTCATCACCCGCAACTTCGGCGTGATGATCGAAGAAGCCGGCCTGGCCGACCGCGGCACCTTCGTGATCGATCCGGACGGCAAGATCCAGATCGTCGAGATCAACGCCGGCGGCATCGGCCGTGACGCGTCCGAGCTGCTGCGCAAGGTCAAGGCTGCCCAGTACGTCGCCGCCCATCCGGGCGAGGTCTGCCCGGCCAAGTGGCACGAGGGCGAGAAGACCCTGAAGCCGTCGCTCGACCTGGTCGGCAAGATCTAAAGCCGTTCCGAATAGCCCCTCTCCCGCCTGCGGGAGAGGGGTTGGGGTGAGGGTCGCAGTGCCCCTCCCCTGTCCGCCCCCGCGGACCCGGCCGGCCAGATGCCCGCCAGTTTTCCTTTTTTGGATGTCGCGACGTTCGGGCAGTTGTCCCTCCCTCCCCTGCCCGGGCGCTCGCGGCGTTCATCTCCGACAAAGCTGCCCCGAACACACGATGGAGCCGTCCCCCATGTTGGATGCCGATCTCAAGACCCAGTTGCAGGCGTACCTGGAGAAGGTCACGCAGCCGATCGAGCTCGTCGCTTCGCTCGACGACGGCGAAAAGTCGCGCGAGCTCGAAGCCCTGCTGCAGGACGTCGCCTCGCTGTCCGACCGGATTTCCTATGCGCGTCGCGATGACGATGCGCGCAAGCCCTCGTTCGCGATCAACCGCGTCGGCACCGATGTCGGTGTGCGCTTCGCGGGCATCCCGATGGGCCATGAATTCACCTCGCTGGTGCTGGCCCTGCTGCAGGTCGGCGGCCACCCGTCGAAGGCTGCGCCGGAGCTGCTCGAGCAGGTCCGCGACCTCGAAGGCGAGTACGTGTTCGAGACCTTCATGTCGCTCTCGTGCCAGAGCTGCCCGGACACGGTGCAGGCGCTGAACCTGATGAGCGTGATCAACCCCAACATCCGCCACGTCGCCATCGATGGCGCGCTCTACCAGGACGAAGTCGAGCAGCGCCAGGTGATGTCGGTGCCGACCGTGTTCCTCAACGGCCAGCCGTTCGACCAGGGCCGCATGACCATCGAACAGGTGCTGGCCAAGCTCGACACCGGCGCTTCGCAGCGCGATGCCGAGAAGATCAGCGCCAAGGAAGCGTTCGACGTGCTCGTCGTCGGCGGCGGTCCGGCCGGCGCGGCCGCGGCCATCTACGCCGCGCGCAAGGGCATCCGCACCGGCATCGCCGGCGAGCGTTTCGGTGGCCAGGTGCTCGACACCATGGCGATCGAGAACTTCATCTCGGTGACCTACACCGAGGGCCCGAAGCTGGCCAGCGCGCTGGAGCAGCACGTGCGCGAATACGACGTCGACATCATGAACCTGCAGCGCGCGAGCAAGCTCATTCCGGCGAGCGAGCCGGGCGGGCTGATCGAAGTGCAGCTGGACAACGGCGCGTCGCTGAAGTCGCGCAGCGTGGTGCTGGCCACCGGCGCGCGCTGGCGGCAGATGAACGTGCCCGGTGAAGAGCAGTACCGCAACAAGGGCGTGGCCTACTGCCCGCATTGCGACGGTCCGCTGTTCAAGGGCAAGCGCGTGGCGGTGATCGGCGGCGGCAATTCCGGCGTCGAGGCCGCGATCGACCTGGCCGGCATCGTCAGCCACGTCACCCTGATCGAGTTCGACAACCAGCTGCGCGCCGACGATGTCCTGCAGCGCAAGCTGCGCAGCCTGACCAACGTCACCGTGATCACCAGCGGCCAGACCACCGAGGTGCTCGGTGATGGCCAGAGGGTCAACGGCCTGGTCTACAAGGACCGCGTCGGCGGCGATTCGCATCGCGTCGAGCTGGAAGGCGTGTTCGTGCAGATCGGCCTGCTGCCCAACAGCGAATGGCTCAAGGGCACGGTGGCGCTGTCGCCGCGTGGCGAGATCGAGGTCGATGCATTTGGCCGCACGTCGGTACCGGGCGTGTTCGCCGCCGGCGACGTCACGACCGTGCCATACAAGCAGATCGTGATCGCGATGGGTGAAGGCTCGAAGGCGGCGTTGAGCGCGTTCGACCACCTGATCCGCACCAGCGCACCGGCGGAGACCGCCAGCGCGGTCGCCGCCTGAGCTGGAGAAGGCGTCATTCCCGCGAAGGCGGGAACCCAAGGACGTTGCTTGCCGCCTGAGCAAAGGCAACGTCCATGGATCCCCGCCTTCGCGGGGATGACGGTTCGAGTAGGGTCGAGGATTGATATAGCCGTTGTAGATCGAAAGCTGTCCGTCGCTCTCAAGCCGCCGCTCTGCAAGACGTGATGGAGAAACACTCTTGAACCTGCGCGACCTCAAGTACCTGGTGGCCCTCGCCGATCACAAGCACTTCGGTCGCGCGGCCGCGGCCAGCTTTGTCAGCCAGCCGACGCTGTCGACGCAGATCAAGAAGCTCGAGGACGAGCTCGGCGTCGCGCTCGTCGAGCGCGCGCCGCGCCGGGTGATGCTCACGCCGGTCGGGCGCGAAGTCGCCGAGCGCGCGCGCAAGGTCATCGCCGACGTCGACCAGATGGCCGAAATTGCACGACGCAGCCAGGACCCCGAGGCCGGCACGGTCCGGCTGGGTTTGTTCCCGACGTTGGGCCCGTATCTGCTGCCGCACGTGGTGGCGCCGCTGCGCCAGCGCTTCCCGCGCCTGGAGCTGCTGCTGGTCGAAGAGAAGACCGACCAGATCCTGGCACGCCTGCGCGACGGCCGCCTCGATGCCGGCCTGCTTGCACTGCCCATCCACGACGACCAACTGCACGTGGAAGTGCTGTTCGATGAGCCATTCCTGCTGGCGGTGCCGCATCAGCACCCGATGGCCGACCAGGACACGCTCGACATCAACGACCTCGACAACCAGCACCTGCTGCTGCTCGAGGAAGGCCACTGCCTGCGCGACCAGGCGCTGGACGTGTGCCACATGGCCGGTGCCGGCGAACGCGACGGTTTCCGCGCCACCAGCCTGGAAACGCTGCGGCAGATGGTTGCCGCCGGCGTCGGCATCACCTTGCTGCCGATGCTGGCCGTGCAGCCGCCGGTGCCGGTCTCGTCCGACATCCACCTGTTGAGTTTCCGCGGCGAAGCGCCGCACCGGCAGATCGCCATGGTCTGGCGTCGCAGCTCGGCAATGGGCGACTTCCTGATGCAGCTCGCGGGCGAGTTCCGCAAGTTGCCGGCGTCGTTGCTGGTGCCGCCGAAGACGCAACCCGCGCAATCGCTGCCCGCGTGAGTCACTCCAGACCGGTCTGGCCCAGCCGATAGCGCGTGAGCACCGTGCCGACCGCAAGCATGGTCGCGATGAGCAGGGTCGACACCACGTGCACGCGCGGCTTGCTCGACAGCATGCACCCCACCATCAGCCCGATCCCCGCCAACTGCACCAGCCGGAACGGGATCAGCAGCGGCCGCAGGCCCATCAGCGGCTCGATGACGATACCCCACGCGGCGGCCACGATCAGCATTCCGAAGAACACTTTGCGCGCGTCGTAATAGTGTTTGCGCACGTCGATGGTGCCGTCGATGAGTTCCGGCAGGAACGCGTGGCTGGCGATGCACAGCGTCGCCGGCCCGATCAGCACGAAGGCGAATTCGCCGTAGGTCCAGTCGCGCTCCGCCCGCATCGCCCAGAACGACCACCACATCTGGATGTGCAGCGCGATCAGCAAGGCGATCCAGACACTGTGCAGCCAATAGGGCGTGACCCGCCGGCGGATCTGCACCATGTTGCCGATGCCGGCAAACAGCTGGGTCATGCCCAGGCCCAGCACCAGCGAGACCATCACCGACAGGTAATTGAATGCGTCCATCCGCCCTTACCGGCCCTGAGCCGCAGTCAGGCTACCGGCCGGGCGCGTGGGCGGCGTGAAATGACCGGCGCGGACTAGTAGCGAAGCAGCGCGTGCAGCGGGGTCGCACCCGGCCAGCGGGAACGCCCCTGCAAGGCTTCCAGCTCGATCAGCACGCTCGCGCCCACCAGCTCGGCGCCCAGCTTGAGCACCAGCTCCTGGGCCGCGGCCAGGGTGCCGCCGGTGGCCAGCACGTCGTCGACGATCAGGGTGCGTTCGCCCGGCCGCAGCGCGTCATTGCGCGCCTGCAGCCGGTCGCTGCCGTACTCGAGCTGGTAGGCGACCTCGACCAGCGGCGGCGGCAGCTTGCCCGGCTTGCGCAGCGGCACGAAGCCGGCGTGCAGCTTCTGCGCCAGCGCCGCGCCGAAGATGAAGCCACGCGACTCGATCCCGCACACCGCCTGCACTTCACTGCCCTGCCAGGGCTCGGCCAGCGCATCGATGCAGCGGGCAAAGCCGCCGGCGTCGGCGAGCAGCGGGGTGACATCGCGGAACACCACGCCCGGCTTGGGGAAGTCGGCGACTTCGCGGATCAGGGAGTCGAAGTAGGACATGGCAGGGCCGAAGTGGGGGGCGGGAGACGATACCGTGATGGGACCCGGGTGCGGCCTTTGGCCTTACCCGGGCTACGGGGGTGGTGACGCTTCCCCGGGTGCGGCCTTTGGCCTTACCCGGGCTACGGTTGGTAGCCCGGGTAAGCGCAGCGCACCCGGGGTGCGCATCAGGCCGGCAGCAGCCCCGGCGGAAGATCGGATGCTTCCTCGCCCTCTTCCGGCGGCTGGTTCAGCGGCAACGCCGCCACAATCTCGCTGGCCTCGGGCCAGACCACATCCGGCACGCACACCAGGATCGTGCCGAACAGCGGCAACTCCCCCATCCCGCCCAGCAGCGCCTCGCCCTTGAGGAACACCGGAATCTCCTGGGCCTCCAGGGCATGGCGCACCAGGTGCGCATCGATCAGGTTGGCGGCTTCGTAGACGACTTTCATGGCGGGGGATCCACGGTGAGGCTTCGGATCAGGATACGCCCGGCCCGGGAAGCCGCGTACATGCGGCCCCGGCGCTCGCCGGGATGACGGGCTAAACTTCCCGGTCTTCCCCGCCCGTGCGATCCCGAATGTCCGCTACGCCCCACGCCAACGCCCCGACCGCCGCCCCGACCGCCGACGATGCCCTGGCATCCACCAAGCAGGACTTCATCCGGCAGATCGTTCGCGAGGACGTGGCCAGCGGCAAGCACCAGGCGATCAAGACCCGCTTCCCGCCCGAGCCCAACGGCTACCTGCACATCGGCCACGCCAAGGCGATCTGCCTGGACTTCGGCATCGCCCGCGAGTTCGGTGGCGAGTGCAACCTGCGACTGGACGACACCAACCCGGTCAAGGAAGACCCGGAATACGTCCGCGCCATCCAGGAAGACGTGCGCTGGCTCGGCTTCGAGTGGCACGACCTGCGCCACGCCTCCGACTATTTCGAGGTGATCTACCGCGCCGCCGAGAAGCTGGTGCGCCAGGGCGATGCCTTCGTCTGCGACCTGTCGGCCGACGAAGTGCGCGCCTACCGCGGCACGCTGACCGAGCCGGGCCGCAACTCGCCCTACCGCGACCGCAGCGTCGACGAGAACCTCGACCTGCTGCGCCGCATGCGCGCCGGCGAATTCCCCGACGGCGCGCGCACGCTGCGCGCGAAGATCGACATGGCCGCCGGCAACATGAACCTGCGCGACCCGGCGCTGTACCGCATCAAGCACGTCGAGCACCAGAACACCGGCATGGACTGGCCGATCTACCCGATGTACGACTTCGCCCACTCGCTCAGCGACGCGGTCGAGGGCATCACCCATTCGCTGTGCACGCTGGAGTTCGAGGACCACCGCCCGCTCTACGACTGGTGCGTGGACAAGGTCGACCTGGCCAGCTCGAAGGAGCTGGTGCAGCCGCTGCTCGACAAGGGCCTGCCGTTCGAGGCCAGCAAGCCGCGCCAGATCGAATTCTCGCGCCTGAACTTCAACTACCTGGTGATGAGCAAGCGCAAGCTGATGGCGCTGGTGCAGGCCGGGCTGGTGGACGGTTGGGACGACCCGCGCATGCCGACGCTGCAGGGCATCCGCCGCCGCGGTTACACGCCGTCGGCACTGCGCCTGATGGTCGACCGCGTCGGCATCAGCAAGCAGAACTCGCTGCTCGACATCTCCATCCTCGAAGGAGCGCTGCGCGACGACCTCGACGCCAGCGCACACCGGCGCATGGCGGTGATCGACCCGCTCAAGCTGGTCATCACCAACCTGGCGGCCGATCACGAGGAATCGCTGACGTTCCCGAACCATCCCAAGGACGAGAGCGCCGGCGTGCGCACCATGCCCTTCTCCAACGAGCTGTGGATCGAGCGCGAGGACTTCGAAGAAGTACCGCCGAAGGGCTTCAAGCGCCTCACCACGGGCGGCGAAGTGCGCCTGCGCGGCGCCGGCATCTTCCGTTGCGATGAAGTGATCAAGGACGGCGACAAGGTCGTCGAGGTCCGCGGCGTGCTCGATCCCGAATCGCGCCCCGGCATGGCCGGCGCCGATCGCAAGATCAAGGGCACGATCCACTGGGTCAGCGCGCGCCACGCCGTCGCCGCCGAGGTCCGCCTGTACGACCGCCTCTTCAACGTCGCCGATCCGGACGACGACGAGGGCACCGGCAAGACCTACACCGACCACCTCAACCCGGACTCGCGCCGCACCGTCACCGGCTATGTCGAGCCGGCGGCCGCCGTCGCCACGCCGGAGCAGTCGTTCCAGTTCGAGCGCATCGGCTACTTCGTCGCCGACCGCCATGACCATCGCAGCGACGCACCGGTGTTCAACCGCAGCGTCACCCTGCGTGACACCTGGACCACGAAATCCTGAGGAGAAAGGCCATGCTTCGCCTGTCGACAATGGCGATCGCCGCCGTACTGCTGATGCTGTGCGCGTGCGCCGCACCGCCCTCTGATCCGGCACAGGCGGCGACGCCGCAGCCCGCGGCAACGCCAGTGGCGCCCGCCGCGCCGGCAGCGCCCGCACCTGTTTCTGACCCCGCGCCTGCGAAGTCGGTGGCAGCGCCCGCGGCCATGAAAATCGACCGCACCTGCCGCAGCGACAACGACTGCGCCATCAAGAACGTCGGCAACTGCTGCGGCGAGATGCCGGCCTGCGTCAACGCCAACAGCCCGACCGATCCGCAGGGCGTCCAGGACGCCTGCGCCAAGAGCGGCCGCATGGGCGTGTGCGGATTCAAGCAGATCGAGAGCTGCCAGTGCGTGCAGGGCCAATGCGAGGGACGCGGTTCCGCGCTCGAGGCAGGCCCGGAGCAGGTGCGCTGATGCTGTATGCCCAAGTTCACCTGACCTTGCCGGCATGGGTGCACGAGTCCGTCGACACCGCGCTCGCCTACGTCGGCGATGACGCCAAGGTCGCACTGGCCATCGAACTGTCGCGGCGAAACATCGAAGCCAACAGTGGCGGCCCGTTCGGCGCGGCCGTGTTCGGCCCGGACGATCGCATCATCTCGATAGGTGTGAACCGCGTATTGCCGCACAGTTGTTCGCTGGCGCATGCCGAGACCATGGCCTACATGCTGGCGCAGCAGCGCACGCAGCGTGCGCGCCTCAACGAGGATGCGGACGGCCAGCGCATCGGCCCGATCACGCTGGCGACCTCGTCGCAGCCGTGCTGCCAATGCTATGGCGCCACCGTGTGGGCCGGCGTCGACCGCCTGCTGATCGGCGCGCGCAGCGACGACGTCGAGGAACTGACCGAGTTCGACGAAGGCCCGTTGCCGGCCGACTGGGCCGGCGAACTCGAGCGTCGCGGCATCCAGGTCGTGCGCGACATCCACCGCGATGACGCCCGTGCGGTCCTGCGCACGTACGGCGAACTCGGCGGCGAGCGCTACTGAGTGGCCATAGACACCCCCATCGCCGACGCCCTGCTGTGCTACTGCCGCCCGGGCTTCGAACCGGAAATGGCCGCGGAGCTGGGCGAACGCGCCGCGCTGGCGGGCCTGCACGGTTACGCACGCACGCAGCGCAACCAGGCCTACGTTGAATTCCTCGGCACCGATGCCGTTGCGCTGTCGCGGGCATTGCCCTACGACGAGCTGATCTTCGCCCGTCAGAAGCTGCTGCGGCTGGCCGACCTGCAGGGGCTCGACCCCAGCGATCGCATCACGCCGATCCTCACTGCGCTTGAAGCGGCCTACCCCGACGGCAGGCCGTCGGCGTATGGCGATGTCTGGGTGGAGCATCCCGATTCGGATGAAGCCAAACCCCTGGCTGGCCTCGCACGCAGCTTCGGCAATGCGCTGCGGCCGGCATTGCGCAAGGCCGGCTGGCTGACGCGCATCGACGATCCGCGACGCCCTCGCCTCCACGTGATCTTCCTTGCCGGTGACCACGCCATGCTCGCGCAGGCGAGTCCGCGCGACGGTTCGCCGTGGCCGCTGGGCATCGCCCGCCTGCGCATGCACGCGGATGCACCTAGCCGCTCGGCGCTGAAGCTGGAAGAAGCACTGCTCACCCTGGTCCACGAGCACGAGCGCGAAAAACTGTTCCGCGACAACATGCGCGCCGCCGATCTCGGCGCCGCGCCCGGCGGCTGGAGCTGGGTGATGATGCGCCAGGGCCTGCGCGTGATCTCGATCGACAACGGGCCGCTGCGTCCGGAACTGCTCGACAGCGGTCGCGTCGAGCACCTGCGCGCCGACGGTTTCCAGTGGCAGCCCAAGGGCCCGCTCGACTGGATGGTCTGCGACATGGTCGAACAGCCACGCCGCGTCGCCGAGCGCATGGCGACGTGGATCCGCGAAGGCTGGTGCAAGCACACGATCTTCAACCTGAAGCTGCCGATGAAGAAGCGCTGGGAAGAAACCCGCCTGTGCCTGGAGCTGTTCGAGCGGCAGGCGGAAAAACCCCTGACCATCCGCGCGCGCCAGCTCTACCACGACCGCGAGGAAATCACGGTCTTCGCCACGCCGCAGTGACGCGCTCCTGAATGACGCGCGTTTGCAAATGACGTGCCCGTCACCTGCGTGAACGCAGCACGGCGCCTCAACGCGGAATTTACTGGCCGTTGAGGATTGCAGGACTAGCGTCGCCCCTGTCTACAAGCACAGACGAGGGCAGACGATGAATTCCCAGCACATGTTCACTTCGAAGACCCTGGCCATGGCATTGCTGGTCGCCATGGCGTCGACCGGTACGGCGATGGCGCAGCGCACGCAGGGCGCACCGGCCACTTCCAAGATGCAGGCAGAAGCGGCAGCGAAGGTTGCCAGCGACAGCGCCGAAGCCGCGCGTCAAAGCGCCCAGGCCGCACGCGATGCCACCGCGACCGCGGCACCGGGTTATGCCCCTTCGGCATCGCAGTACGCCAGCGATGCGCAGGATGCCGCCAATCGTGCTGTCAACGCGGCACATGATGCGCACGGCGCGCAGGACGTGGCGGATTCCGGCGCCAATCCGGCGTCGGGCGCGGCCGAGGCGCGTGAAGCGGCAGCGACTGCCACCGGCGCGAGCCTGCAGGCCCAGCAGGCCGCCGATGCAACCGCGCAGGCAGCGACGCCGCCGGCACCTGCCATGCCTGCTACGCCAGCCGTGCCTGCGGTCGGCGCCAGCGCGCAGCAGCAGGTCAACGTGACGTCGAGCCCGCCGGATTCGACGCTGTCGGCGAAGGTCGATTTCGATTCGCTCGATGCCGACCGCGACGGCAACCTCAGTCGCACCGAAGTCGGCACGAACACCACGCTGTCGAGCAACTTCGCCCGCATCGATGCCGACCACAACGGTCGCATCTCGCGCAAGGAACTTGCGGGCGGCATGTAAGCCAAAGCGCACGGGGGCGTGCTGCGAGCCACTCCTTCCAGGGACTGGAGGGAGTGGCGGTGTCATAACCCCGCGGCGTGGCGCCAGAACGCATGCGTCAGCGGCGGCAACCGCCCGACCATGCCCAGCAGCGGTCCGCGCAGCAGCGTCGGCACCAGCGCATCGTTCGAGAACAGCCGGTTGATGCCATCGAAAGCATACGCCGACACCGCATTGGCGCTTCGCTGTTGACGCGCCCAGCGCGCCAGCCGTTGCGGCGAACCCGGATCGATGCCGCGCTCGTGCGCGTCCGCCACGACCGCGCGCAGCGTCGTCACGTCGCGCAGGCCCAGGTTCACGCCCTGCCCCGCCAGCGGATGCACGGCGTGGGCGGCATCGCCGATCACCGCCACGCGTCCTGTTGCCTGGCTTTGCGCGAGTTGCAGGCGCAGCGGGAAGGCGGCGCGCTTTGATACCCCAACCAGCGCCCCCAGGCGTCCGGCGAACGCCAGCTCGAGCTCGCGCAGGAACTGCGACGGTTCAACCTCGAGCAGGCGCGCGGCTTCATCGTCCGGCAACGTCCAAACGATCGAACTGGTGTGCTCGTCGCTGGCGAACGGCAGGAACGCCAGCGGTCCGGTCGGCAGGAAGCGCTGCCAGCAGGTCGCCTGGTGCGGCCGCTCGCTGCGCACGAAGGCGACGAGGCCGCGCTGCCCGTAATCCTGGCGCGGCGCCTCGATGCCAGCCAGTGCGCGCACCTTCGATTCGGCGCCATCGGCGGCCACCAGCAACTTCGCCCGCAGCGAAAGTCCGCTGTGCAGGTGCACGGTGACGCCGTGTTCGTCCTGTTCGAACGCCGTCACCGAATCGGGGCAATGCAACTCCACGCCGGCCGCCGGCAACGCCGCCCACAGGCGATCGACCAGCAGGGCGTGCTCGACGATCCAGCCCAGTTCGCGGCGACCGAACGCATCGGCTTCGAAGGCCAGCTCGTCGCCACCGGCGGCATCCCATACCCGCATCGCGCGGTAGGGCTGCGCGCGCGATTCGCGCACGCCCGCCCAGGCACCCAGGTCGTCGAGCAGCGCAGCGTTGTCCGGGGCGAACGCATACACGCGCAGATCGATCTCGTCCGAACCGGTGGCCAGCGCGCGCCATGCGGGCGGCTCGCGCGCTTCGACCAGCGCCACGCGCAGGCCGTCGCGGGCGAATGCCAGCGCCGCCGCTGCGCCAACCACGCCGGCGCCGACGACGATGACATCAAGGCCGGCGCCACCGCGAGCGGTTCCGCGGCGGCTCATCGCGCCATCTCCCGGCACAACGCCGGCACGTCGCCGCGGTATCCCATCGCACCGCCGACCAGGAACGACTGCGCCGAGGGCAAGCGGTCCACCGCGAACAGCCCGAGGCTGCGCAACGGCCGCAGCAATCGCGCCTCGTTGGAGCTCAACCGCGCCAACCCGTCGGAAAAGCCGGTCGTGCGCTGGCGATCCTCACGTCGCCGTTCGACGTACGCAGCCAGCAACCCGGTGGCGCCGACATCGGCGGCCGGGTCGGCGCGGCGGGCGCGTTCGATCAGTTCGGCCAGCGTCAGCGCATCGCGCAGGCCAAGATTGAATCCCTGCGCGCCGATCGGATGGATGGTCTGCGCGGCATTGCCCACCAGCACCGCGCGCGCCGCCGTGGTGCGCTGAGCGAGCACGCGCACCGCCGTATGCGCACTGCGCGGACCGCAACCCAGGAAGCGACCCGCTCGCCAGCCAAACGCGTCCTGCGCGCGCGCCAGGAAGCCGGCCTCGTCGAGGGCCGCGACTGCATCGGCGTGTTCGCGGGCGACCGCGTGGATGAGCCCATGGTGACGATCGCCCCGCGGCAACAAAGCGGTCGGGCCCTCGTCGCCCAGGCGCTCATAAGCGGTCCCGTCCGGCGGTCGCGCCGTGCGCAGGCGGGTGACAAACAGGGTTTGCTGGTAATCGTGTTCTTCAACACCTATGCCGAACGCATCGCGCACGCCACTGCGGGTGCCGTCGGCGGCGACCAGCAGCTGCGCCTTCAGCACGCGCTCGCTGTCGCCGTCGGCCACGCGCACGGCGACGGCTGCGTCATCGCCCGACACCAGGCCGAGGAAACGCGCTGGCCGATACCGCGCCAGCCGCGGCAGTTCTGCCAGCCTCGCCTCCAGCGCTTCGCCGAAGTCGCGGGCGATGACCACGCGGCCAAACTCGCTGCGGCCATAGCGACGGGCCTCGAGCACGCTGCGGCCAAAGTCGCCACGGCGGCTGATGTGGATGCGTTCGATCGCGCCCGTCGGCGCGCGCAACTTCTGCAATACGCCCAGGGCCGACAGCGCATTGACCGTCGCCTCGGCAAAGCTGAGGTTGCGTTCGTCGAAGACCGCAGGCAACGCACCGGACGGCGTGGCTTCGACCAGGCCGACATCGAGGCCGATGCGTTCGAGCGCGATCGCCAGGCTGGCGCCGACCAGGCCGCCGCCGACGATGAGGACGTCGTGAAGGCCGTGGCCCGACTGGCCGGCCTGACTGGCTGCGGGCGCAGGTCCGGGGACCGGGGAACTGGGGGGCAAAACAGTCATTGCGTTATGCTAGCGGTTCCTGAAGGCCGTTACCTTCCCAAAGAATCGACCACGATGAACCGTCCTGCCTCCGAGAAGTCTGCTCTCGAGAACCTCTTCGCCCCCGGCCCGCTGGTACTGGCCGGAATGATCGTGGTCGCCGCGCTGACCCGCCTGCTGCCGCACCCGCCGAACTTCTCGCCGGTCGAGGCCATGGCCCTGTTCGGTGGCGCCTACTTTGCGTCGAAGCGCTGGGCGTTCTTCGTGCCGCTGGCCGGCATGTTGATCTCCGACATCGCCCTGGCCGGCATCAACGGTGGCCTTTACTCCACCTGGTTCGGCAGCGCCGGCATCTGGGTCGTGTACCTGTGCGTGGCCCTGACCACGGCGCTGGGCCTGAACCTGCGCGGCCGCGTCAATGGCGCGCGCGTGCTCGGTTACTCGCTGGTCGGCTCGGTGCTGTTCTTCGTGGTCACCAACTTCGCCTCGTGGGCCTTCCAGGTGACGCCGACCTATCCGATGACCGCCGCCGGCCTCGGTGCGGCCTTCGTCGCCGGCATTCCGTTCTTCCAGTGGACGGTGCTGGGCACGCTGTTCTACGCCGCGCTGCTGTTCGGCGGCTTCGCCCTGCTGCGCCAGCGCGTGCCGGCGCTGCGGATGCAGACGGTCTGATCTGCGGATTGCCTGACCCGTGGGCAACCGCCTCAGCAAGATCTACACGCGTACCGGCGACGACGGTACCACCGGCCTTGGCGACGGCAGCCGCGTCGCCAAGGATTCGGCACGCGTGGCGGCCTACGGCACGGTCGACGAGGCCAACTCCTGCATCGGCCTGGTCCTGGCCGCGGACGTGCCCGACGACATCCGCGCGCTGCTGACCACCGTCCAGCACCAGATGTTCGACCTCGGCGGCGAGCTGTGCATTCCCGGCCACGCCGCGATCTTCGATGCCGACATCGACCGCCTCGAGCAGCAGCTCGACGCATTCAATGAACCACTGCCGCCGCTGAAGGATTTCATCCTGCCCGGCGGTGGAGAAGCGGGGGCGCGCTGCCACATCGCGCGCACCGTCGTGCGCCGCGCCGAACGCGAGACCGTGGCGTTGTCGCGGCTGGAGCCGGTGCGGCCCGAGGCGGTGCGTTACCTCAATCGCCTGTCCGACCTGCTGTTCGTGCTGGCGCGGGTGCTGGCACGGGCCAGCGGCCACGGCGAAGTGCTGTGGAACCACGAGCGCCGCAAGGCCTGAGTGCACTGCGGCGGAACGGCTGACATGCGCGTCTACAGCCATGTGGCCTGCACTCGCCACGATCCCGGTCCGGGCCACGCCGAGCGGCCTTTGCGCCTGGTCGCAGTGATCGAAGCGCTGCGTGAGAACTTCAGCGAACTCGACTGGCAGGACGCGCCGCGCGCCAGCCGCGGGCAACTGCTGCGCGTGCATGACGACGCCTTGCTGGCGCTGGTGCTGGACACCGTGGTCGATGGGCCGATGCCACTCGACCCCGACACCGTGCTCGCTCCCGGCTCCGCCGAAGCCGCGCTGCGCGCCGCAGGCGCCGGCATCGCCGCAGTCGACGCGGTCATGCACGGCGAAGTGAAGCGCGCGTTCTGCGCTGTGCGGCCGCCGGGCCACCACGCCACGCCGACGGTGGCGATGGGCTTCTGCCTGTTCAACAACATCGCCGTGGCGGCCGCGCACGCCTGCGAGAAGCACGGTTTGTCGCGCGTGGCCGTGGTCGATTTCGACGTGCACCACGGCAACGGCACGCAGGCGATCTTCGATACCGACCCGCGAGTGATGTACCTGAGCTCGCACCAGATGCCGCTGTATCCGGACACCGGCTACGCCAACGAGCGCGGCGTGGGCAACATCGTCAATGCGCCATTGCCGCCGGCCTGCGGCAGCGAGGGATTCCGTCGCGCCTGGCAGGAACAGCTGCTGCCGGCGCTGGACTCGTTCCGCCCGCAGTTGCTCTTCATCTCGGCCGGCTTCGACGGGCACAAGCGCGATCCCCTGGCACAGCTGGAACTGGAAACCGAAGACTTCGCCTGGCTCACCCGCCAGCTGGTCGCGATCGCCGACCGCCATGGCAACGGCAGGATCGTGTCGATGCTCGAAGGCGGCTACGACCTGGCGGCGCTGCGCGAATGCAGCGTGGCGCACGTGGGCGAGCTGCTGGGCACGCCCTGATCCGGGGCGGTGACGGCCAGGGTCGGTCGTCCACCGCGCCTTGACGCGGAAATGAACAAGGATGTGGGCATGATGGCGCTCGCGTTGCCCGCTTGCAGTGGATGCGGCAAGCTAGCGACCCGTTTCCCCACGCCAAGCGACGGTTCCCGAGTGCGCCAATCCCTACGCCTGCTCCCGTTGTCGCTGTGCATCGCGCTGGCCCTGCCCGCGCACGCCGCCGACGGCGACGGAGAGGACTGGGGGCTGTGCCCGATCGTCGATGCGATACCGTCCTTCGACGACGCGCCCGCGCCGATGGGCAACCTGGCCACGCGCGGGCAGGAACCGACCGACATCGACGGCGGCCAGCTGGAGCGCTCGGCCAACGACCAGGACATCGTCGTCCAGGACAACGTCCGGCTCAATCGCGGCGACCAGTTCCTGGGCACCGACAAGCTCAGCTACAACGAAGAAACCGGCAAGTACGTGGCCGACGGCCATGTGCGCTACCAGGACTCGGGCATGCGCGTGACCGCCGCCCGCGCCGAAGGCGACCAGACCGCCGACAAGCACCGCATCGAGGACGTCCAGTACCAGCTGACCCAGCGTCGCGGCAACGGCGGCGCGCAGCGCATCGACCTCGATGGCGCCAAGGGCAGCATGGTCGAATCGACCTACTCCACCTGCGCCCCGGGCCAGCGCGCGTGGGAGCTGCGCGCGCACCGCATCGACATCGACACCGCCGAAGGCATGGGCGTTGCCCGCAACGCGACCATCCGCATCGGCAAGGTGCCGGTGATGTACGTGCCGTGGTTCATGTTCCCGGTCGACGAGCGTCGCCGCACCGGCCTGCTGTATCCGCAGATCTCGCTGTCGGGTCGCAACGGTTTCGACTGGAAACAGCCGGTCTACCTCAACCTTGCGCCCAACTACGACGCCACGCTCTATCCGCGCTACATGAGCGACCGTGGCAGCCTGCTCGGCGCCGAGTTCCGCTGGCTGTATCCGAACGGCCGCGGCGAGGTGTACGGCAACTGGATGCCGAAGGACAACCTGCCGGGCGACGAGCCGGATCGTTACCTCAACGACCTCAACGGCAACCCGATCCCGGGCGCCACGCTGCCGGAAGACAACCGTGGCCAGTTCGCGCTGACCGCCAGCCACAACCTCAACAGCACCTGGTACGCCAACACCAACCTGGGCTGGGTCAGCGACACGCATTACTTCGAGGACTTCAGCAGCAGCCTGTACGGCATCTCGAACTACTCGATCCGCAGCGACGCCGGTCTGTACGGACGCGGTCGTTACTGGGAAGCGCAGCTGATGGCCGACCACTACCAGCTGGCCGACTACACGCTGACCGATGCCAGCCTGGCCTTCGACCGCCTGCCCCGCGCCTATGCGCATTGGGCGCAGCCGATCGTGGGAAGGTGGTTGCAGGCGGGCGTGGACACCGAACTGGTGCGTTTCGACCACACCGAGTTCCTCGGCGGCTCGCGCTTCGACGTCAAGCCTTACATCGTCATGCCGCTGGAAGGCGCCAGCTGGTTCATCCGGCCCAAGCTGGCGTGGCGCTATACCACCTACCAGATGGACGGCAGCGCTGCCGAACGCCAGGCCGAATACGTCAGGCGCTTCGGTGGCATCGCCCCCGACCTCAGCGACAGCAACGAAACCCGCAGCCTGCCGATCACATCGGTCGATGCCGGCCTGTACTTCGACCGCAACACGAAGATCCGTGGCGATAGCTACCTCAACACCCTGGAACCGCGGATCTACTACCTGAACGTGCCCTACCGCGACCAGGCCGGCCTGGGCATCTACGACACCGGCGCGACCACGTTCAGCTGGGGCCAGCTGTTCCGCGACAACCGCTACACCGGCGCCGACCGCCAGGCCGACGCCAACCAGCTCACCGCCGCCCTGACCACGCGCCTGATCAGCGAGGACACCGGCCAGGAGCGCCTGGCGGCGAGCATCGGCCAGATCTTCTATTTCGACGACAGCCGGGTCACCCTGCCCAACGAAGCCCCGATCGAGCGGGGCAAGTCGGCGTGGATCGCCGATGCCAGCATCAGCCCGAGC
>Ga0209025_1003023_pt1 | contig 16605 bp, 18 predicted proteins | sample AraplaMF_Col_mLB_FD_184256 | JGI IMG/M metagenome (GOLD analysis project Ga0209025, IMG submission 184256) | Arabidopsis root microbial communities from the University of North Carolina, USA - plate scrape MF_Col_mLB (SPAdes) (version 2) | ecosystem: Host-associated > Plants > Roots > Endosphere... | reverse complement strand
GGTTTGTAGGTGATTAGATGGCTGTTTTGGTATCAGATTCTTTTAACCGAACAAATAGCGCAACAACATTAGGGAGTACTGATTCATACGCCGGGGGAACATCGAAAGCATGGATTGTTGAAACAACAACAACGGGTACGCCTAAATATGGGATAAACTCAAATAGGGCCTATAATGCAACAAACGTATTAGATGATTTTGCTGTTGTTGATGCCGGAGTTTCGGACAATATTTCCGTACAACTAGATTTTCCGGTATATGTAGCAGGGCAACAACGGATTGTTTGGCGTTATGTCGATGCACAAAATAACTTTTTAATGCAAGATAACCAAGTTTATATATTTGTGAATTATTCCGCAACTGTTGTATGTACGTTATCAACTACATTGAAAGCCGGCGATACAGTAAGGGTGGAATTGAGAGGAAACCAACACACAATTTTTATTAATAATGTGCAAGTTGGTCAATTTACCGATTCGAGATATTTAACCGCAACAAAACACGGAATGTGCGCATGGGCAGCACCATCGGCTAGGTTTGATAATTTTATTATTTCAGATTTAGCGGCCGGAGGCACAACAATTGACGGTGCAGTATCATTATCTGGGAGCACCTCATTATCGATTGATGCAAATGTTTTAGTTAGTGGAGACACGGGATTAAGTACCAATGCAGATTTAACGGCCAATGGTTCGATACTATTAGCAAGCGCATCAACGGCATTAATTGCTAATGGAGATTTAACAGTAAATGGAGCAATTTTATTAAGTGGGGACACGATATTAAGTACTGATACAACACTCACTACAGATGCATCAATTTTAATTAATGGAGTAACCGCATTAAGTGTCAATTCAATTTTAATTACGGATGGTTCAATTTTGTTAGCTGGTTCAGCTGCACTATCGTCAGATTCAACATTATCCGTAAATACCGAAGTTTTAACAATGATCGTAAGTTTAAATTTATCGGCCTCAAGCGATTTAAATACAACGGCAAATATTATCGTAAGCGGTGTAAGTGCATTTGGTGCAGATGCAACACTAAATACAATTTCAGATGTTTTAGTTAGTGGAATTAGTTTAATGAGCGTGGATAGTCAATTAAGCGTTAATGCTGAAGTAATAGCAATTGATACTAGTATTAAATTAGGTACAATGAGTGATATGTTAGTAAATGCGAGTGTTTTAGTGGATGGACAAGTTAATTTATTATCCTATTCTAATTTGTTAATAAGCGGTGTTTCTAGTGATCTACTAGATCAAATTATTGATAAAATTCAATTACACGGTAATGTCGACCGAATTGTTTATTTGCAAGGCAACAGAGAATTAAACGTCATCCTAGAAGGACACAGGGAATTAATAGTCTTGTTAAGAGGTGGTTTGATGACAGCCATTAGGCAAAATTTCAGTATGTATGCAGGGGATTCAAAGGAAATTGTTGTTCCAGTTGTTGGTGTTACATCTTTAAACGGGTCTACTGCAAAATGGATAATGAAAAATAATACTTCACAAGTATTAAAGGATACCATATCTGGAATTACTTTAACTGGAACTGAAGTTCATATTAGGTTAGATCCTATAGATACTTCTACGCTTTCCGGCATGTATTACCACGAAGCGGAACTTACTGATCAGCTTGGAAATGTATCAACTATATTTACTGGAACTGTGATTATTAATAAAAGTTTAGTGTAAAAAAATCCCTGTATCCACTTTAGGATACAGGGTTTCCAAACTAAAAAGTTGGAAAAAGATAAAAAAGTGTAAATTGAAAAAAGATTAATACAAAATATTCCAGTAATAAGAAAATGTTTGGACAAGATACTTATTTTGATACTTTTTTAGTAGAAAATCACTTATACATGGTCAAAATAAAAACGATGCCTCCGTAATGGGAATAATGGCATCGCTGTACACAAATTCTAACAAGAACTCGCCCAAATCAATATTAACTTTTACTGGTAAAATTGTCCAGCAGTTTTTATCCTCTGGATCAGATATTGAAAAAAGGACATCGCCAACAGGATGAGGCAGATGTCTCTTTGATTGGATCAATATGGTGATATATTGACTTTCATTATAATGTATCCAAATAAAAAAAGACATTCACCGAAGGGAATAAGTAAATGTCTTTTTCTGTATAGTAGGTTATGTCATCCCTATATAAATATTTTATTAATTTTTAAAGGGAATGTTGTAGTTTAATCATCCAATTTATCTAAATTTTTCTGGAACAGAAATTGCCGACTCTTTAACAACACCGTTTTCTAACCTCAATGCAATAGTCCCCGAGCAATTCTCACTGGGTTTCATGTTCAATTTACATTCTAAAATTGAACATAAATAAAACTCGTTCTTGAAATTACATTCCAGAAGAAAGATTCACCAGGGGTGAAGACTTGAAATATATTAAGAACGAGTTTTGTTGGGATGAACTAGTGACAGATTTAACGCCAACCGCAAAAATATACCATAATTATCTAAAGAGAATCAATGGGTATAAATAACTCATTAATAAATGGTTATTTTTTACCTTCCGGAACTGAAATAGCGGATTCTTTAACAATTCCATTTTCTATCCTCAATGCTATTGTTCCTAACCATCTATCATGATTTGGTTTCATTTCCATGGTACATGAGAAAAATCTGATATGGACAGAATCCTTCGTATCTTTAATTATCTCAGGGCATGCAAGTAAATTCCCCAACCTCTTTATAACTGCTTCTTTTTTCATTCCGATGATTTCTTTTTTAATAAATGATTCGTAGTAATTTTTTAGTGGAAACATGATCGTCCCCTTTATTTTAATACTGGTGATATATTATATTGATCAGCAACAATCTCTAAGTTCTTATGAGAAAAGTTTTCCCAATTAATAGTTTTGGCAGTATCTTTAGTCATTTGAATTTTTAGAACAGTGTCAACTCGTTCTTTTCCTTTCACATCAACTAATGTTGCATCCCAAAAGTAAGCAATTTCATTAACTTTGTCATTTTTAAAAATTTTAGCCAATGCATTCGTTGTATTAAAATCAGCAGTATTTTTTGTAACACCTTCTTGTTGAACATGGATCAGAACTATTTTACCTCCATCATTTTTCCCCATATCTTCATTTACTATAAAACTCGTGATTTTTCCAAAGTGTGGATCTGCTAATTTTTTTAGATTATCCTCCAAAGTTTCTGCTTTCTTTGGAGTAGTAGAAGCTTTCTTGGCTTCTTTTAATTTTGTAACAACCTTCTTTTCAGTTTTATCTTCTGATTTAGTCGGGTCTAAAGAAATTAAGATACCCGTAATAATAAATAACACTCCAGTATAAACGAGATACTTTTTCGCTTTTCCGTTTTTCTTAATTGCAGAGATAATACTTACTATTAATAACACTAAAAATACTAACGCACTAATAGAACCTAAGACAGAAACCAATTAACTTTCCTCCTTAATAACTACATAAATTATGTATATTCTCTATATCGGAAACTTTTCCTTTAAATAAGAAAAAGAGCCCACCGAAGTGAGCTCCCTTTCTTAATTTTGTGTAGCAAGCTTACGTTTTAGTAATTCGCGATCGCAAATCTCAACAAGTGCCAGTTGGTCTGTTATATATTTGTTAGATTGCTCTGACGTAATAGCATCATTCGCACGTTTTAAAGCGTCCTCCTTTAATCCTTCTAACGCCTCAACTGACAACTTTTCGATTGCATTTTCGAATACCATTCGCAATCCCCACCACATGTTGTTTTAGCTTACGTTAGATTATATTCCAACCTTTTTAAAATATTACGAAAAACCGTAAAAAAATAATTCATTTTTACGAATAATTTATCATATAGATTTAGTAAGCTTATCTACCTTTCCCTAAATCAATAACTTCTTGTATACGATCATCCATTTCTTTTTCTTTACTAATAAACACGAAATCACCTGCTTAAATAATATTAATAATAATATTTTGGTCCATAAGGAGGAATTTGAAACATGGAGATTACTATTAATTTGGATGAATTAACTTACCAGAAATATTTATTGATGGCAGATTACTATAAAAGCAAGAAGAAATTTCTTGGTGAAACAGATGAATTGGTATTAGAGGAATTTGTCAAAGGTTCTGTAGAACTGGTACTAAGTTGGATTAGAAATGCTCCTGAATTTCCTAATACAGAAACTAAATGGGATATGACTCATCATTTTGTTAAGTTGTTTAATAAGAGAGGTTTAAATCAAAGTGATGTAACCAGATTAGCAAACTTACCAGCAAGTACGGTAAATGGTATATGGAAAGGAAGTACACCTAACTTAGAGTCATTTATTAGAATGTGGATCGTATTGGGTAAACCACCAATTGAAGAGTTATTAACTATAACACCTATTTAATAGGTGTTTTTTATTTTTTTTGAAAAAATTCGAAAAAACGATAAAAAAAAATTCAACGCTTTTTAGTAATAGGACAATTTTAATACTTCATACGTTTTAACATACCATTCAGTTTTCGTTTCAACTTTCGTTTTCAATCGCTCAACGCTACGATTAACTTTTCGTTTTGGGATGTCGTTTCAATTTTCGTCTACCGAAAAGATAAAACGACACATGAAAACTTACAGTATCAAGAGGTGATAAGATGTTTTATCTCATCATTTTGGAAGGGACTATTCTAAAGAATACCCAAAGGAAAGGTGGTGTGTCTTTTGATAATTGAGGCTGTAACTTCTTTAGTGGCTGGTGGTGCAATTTTATATACAAAATTATATGAATCAGGAGCAACTGATGACGTTGCAAAAATCCAAAGAATTTGTGTTAACACTGGATTGAAAGTAAAAGAAGGTAAAAGCACTCATACAATTCAGATCTTACGTAGAACTCGTGAAGATTGGGGAAATGAATATGCTTTTAGGATTCCTCTCGGACTAAGTTTCGCTGATTTTCAAGCGAAGATAAAACATTTAGAGGATGGTTTGAATCACAGAAGAAAGATTACGGATTTCAAAATTGCAGACTTCCGTACACTTCGATTAAGAAAAGATATTGTAAAACAGTTACAACACATCATTAATAAGAAAAAAATCGTTAAGAGGGAAATAGAACTGGATTATGACGGTGTACTAAAAGTTAGAGTGTATGAAAAAAGTATGCCAGACTTTGTTGACTTTGATATGTCTATGTTTCAAGAATGCAACGGTTGGGAAGTTCCAGTTGGTTTTACTAGAGATATGCTGATAAAACACGATTTCGATAAGATTGCACACATGATTACTGCTGGAGCAACAGACGGTGGAAAATCTAATTTATTAAAACTCATTATTACTGCTTTAGTTCATAACAACCCAAAAGATACAAAACTAGTTTTAATTGATTTAAAAGGTGGTCTATCTTTTGCACGATTTGAAGGCTTGCCACAAGTTGAGACTATCGCTAAAAACCCAAAGGAGGCACGTGAAGCACTTAAAACGGTGTCTGAAGCCTTAGAGGAAAAGCATGAGTATTTACTTCAGAACCGATATGAAGATATAAAAGAAGCTGGTATGAAAGAACGTTATTTTATCGTTGTAGATGAAGCTGCAGACATAGCAAAGGATACTTTATGCCAGGATTATCTTAATGATATTGGGAGACGTGGAAGAGCAGCAGGATTGCGCTTGATCTACGCAACACAATATCCAACTAATGATACATTAAGTTCACAATTACGCCAAAATATCGGTGCTCGCGTATGTTATCAGTTAGTGACAGAAGCTGCCAGTCGTGTGGTACTAGATGAAGGTGGAGCTGAAAGCCTTCCAGATATTAAAGGTCGTGCGATTTATCAAACTAAACAACGAATCATTGTTCAAACTCCATTATTAGCGAATGAAAAGATTGATGAGATTATCGGTCCACAAATCAATATTAGAGCTAGAAAGGAGAATGAATATGCAAAAAACACTTCAAAAACAGGTGAGGCACGAAAACATACTCTTATCATTGAAGAAACTTCGTTATCTGACGAGGACACAAATCCAATTATTGCATGAACTTGGAGGAGCTCGTAATGCACAACGTATTATGAAGGACCTTGATGAATATGTTTCTTCATTTCGTGAGGGTGAAAATGTGTTTTATTTGAATAAATATGGACGACAACTTACTGGATGTAAGAAAATATCTACTAAATCCAATCAAGCAAAGCATTTTATTATGCGTAACGATGTTTATATCGCATTCAGTTGTCCAAGGGATTGGAGGACAGAAATAAGATTAAAAGTAGCTGGTGAGGTTTCAATCGTATGTGATGCACTTTTTACAAAAAACGGTCAGAAACACATAGTAGAAGTGGATCATACTCAAAAAATGAGTGTAAACAGGGCTAAAATACAGAAATATAAGCGAATGATTGAGTTAGGAGTATTCGAAAAACCTCCTGTTTTTATATGGATGACTACAACTAATTTTAGAAGGGAAGAACTTGTAAAACTTTCCGAAGGGTTAGATGTAGTTATTTTTACGGTGGGTGATTTTCACTAAAAAAAGGAGATGATCCACATGACAGAGACAATGAACATCAAGGAATTTATGAACGGAGATTACGGAGCAAAGAAGAAGTGGAATAAAGCTAAAAAGAACATAAATAAATACGCGCCAGTAGCGATACGCGTATCAATCATTGTTGGTAGTGTTATAGTATTCAATCAGTTTATAGATATTACAAGTGCATCTGCTGACATTGGTGGTTCTATACCAGTAACAGTGAATCCAAGTGAATCCATCAGTCCAGATGGCGGCGTTAAGAACTTTATAGATGGTCAATTATACAGTCGGATTATTAAAGCTTTTGAACCGGTTATATTCTTAATAAAAGCAGTTTCTTATCCTATTGCTACCTTAGTTGCATTAGGTGGTGGATTATTTATCATGATTGGTAATAAAGAAAAAGGTTTTGGATTAATTCAACAAGCTGCAATCGGTTATCTAATAGTCCAGATGATTCCACTACTAATGAAACTACTTGTTGAGATTGCGAAGTCTATTTAATAAAAGTTTAATATTAATAAAAATAATTTTAGTGAACATACTAATATGAGAGTGGCGGAAAGTCCGTCCTCTTCTTTTTTTTTGACCAAATGATTATACTTAATAATTAAGAGGGGGGATCGTGATGAATAACCAAGAAATTGAAAAAAAGTCATCAGTTTCCGTTGAAACCAATTATGCTGTGTATGTGCGAGTTTCTTCTGATAAGGATGAACAGGTGTCATCTGTAGAGAACCAGGTAGATATTTGTAGGAATTGGCTAGAAAGAAACGGATTCGAATGGGATGATTCATCAGTACATTTTGATGATGCCATTACTGGAACTGCCTTTTTAGAACGTGAGGCAATGCAACTACTCCTAGCTAAAGCAAAACAAAAAATGATTAACTTAGTTGTCTTTAAATCTATTCATCGTTTGGCGAGGGATTTAAAAGACGCACTCGAGATTCAAGAGACATTTATTGCACATGGTGTTCGATTAGTAACGATTGAAGAGGGCTATGACTCATTTTATGAGGGCAAAAGCTCTATGAAGTTTGAAATCTATGCTATGTTTGCAGCACAATATCCTAAAACGTTATCAGTCTCAATTGCAGCTGCTATTGCAGCTAAAGTAAGACGTGGTGAACATCGTGGAGGTCAACCACCGTTTGGATACAGAGCAAATAAAGAAAAGAGATTAGAATTTCATCCAGAAGAATATAAAATCGTTCGTCAGATGTTTGAATGGAACATGGCTGGTGTTGGAGCTAAGAACATAACACATAGATTAAATGACATGGGCTATCAAAGTCGTCAAGGTGGAAAATGGCAACTTTCTACTGTCCAAACAATACTTAAAAATCCTATGTATAAAGGAACTGTAATTCTTAATAAACATACTAATGTGAAACTAGATGGTAGGAAGAAACAAATTAAGAATCCACCAGAAAAATGGATGATCTATGAGAATCAACATCCAGGTATCGTGTCAGCAGAAGAGTTTGATAAGGTAAATAGTAAAGAAAAATCAAATCGAACAAAGTGGTCATTAGTAAATGAGTTTAGAGGTGGTACAGCTATATGTGGTGTTTGTGGTTGTAATATGGTAACGAAGGTATCTGGACATACTAAAAAGGATGGAACAAAGAGTGAATGGAGATATATGATATGTAGCGCATATCGTAGAGGCGGTAAGCATCTTTGTATAAAACATGAAACAATCCGCTATGAAGAATTCAGGGAATTAATTATTCAACGACTAAAATTAAGAGGGCAACATATAAAATTAAATGTTAAGAATGGTTTAGAAAATAAAAAAGATGACATGATTAATCTTTATAAGAAACAATTGCAACAGATTGAGATTAAAAAGAAAACATTGTTAGATATTTATATTGATCAAGATATCAGTAAAGCAGAATATCAAAGTAGGAAATTAGAATTTGAAAAGAATATCATTGAATTAAATACAAAAATTTCTTCATTGAATAAAACCGAAACTCGAAAAAAGCAAGTTGAAACGATTTTAGAAGCTTTTGCAAAACTTGAAGATTCAAGTCAAGATATGTATACAGTATTTAATACTTTGATTGAAAAAATTGTTGTTCATCAAAATGGTGAACTGGAAATTAAATATACTTTCGAAGGCGCGCTATAGGAATAGTGCGTTTTTTATTGGCAAAAGTAGTGTATCTCATTTGAAATATGATTTCTCACAGTTTTTTCACTTATAAAAAGTTCTTCAGCAATTTCTCTTGTAGTTTTATCTTGAACAAGAAGTTCAAATACTTCTTTTTCACGTTTTGTGAGTGTGTGCTTGGTTTGATAGTCTCTATCCTTCAACTGTGCTAACCCTCCTTGCTTGACCGAGCTGTTCTTTGGATGGGTATTCATTTAGTCTTTTTATCATATGAAGGATAGGGCTTTAAGGTGAATATTTCCAAAAAATTTACAACTGAATTAAAATATTTATTTTTTTTTCATTACAGCTTGTTCTAAAAATTGTACATGCCCGTATAAATAATAAAAAAGCGTGGGGGGAGTATGGAGATGAAAAAAAAATTATTTGTTACAACAGTTACATTATGTGGAATTGCAACGTTAACTGGATGTGGATTAATTCCAGTAAAACCTTCGAATGAAATCGATCCACCAAAGACAGTTACATATCGAAGCGACCAGCCATCAAAAGAGGTACAAGCTAAAAAAGAGGAAACTGTTAAAAGGGAGCTATATTTAATTGATCGAAATGGTTATGTCGTTCCACAAACATTCCAATTACCTAAATCAACAAGTTTAGCAAAGCAAGCTCTTGAGTATTTAGTAAAGGATGGACCTGTTACAGATGAATTACCAAATGGCTTCCAAGCTGTACTACCTCCAAACACTGAAGTCTTAGGAGTGCAAACTCAAAAGGATGGTACAATCATTGCAGATTTTTCTTCTGAATTTAAACAATATCATGACGTAGATGAACTGAAAATTTTCCAAGCTGTTACTTGGACTTTAACTCAATTTGATAATGTGAAGAAAGTTAAAATTCGAGTAAATGGGAAAGAGTTAACTTCTATGCCAGTTAATAAAGTTCAAATAGGTGAAGGTCTTACAAGGGAAGATGGTATTAATTTTGATAAAGGTGAAATCGTTGATGTGATGAATTCAAGACCAGTTACATTATATTATGTTTCACAAGATGAAATGGGTGAGACATACTATGTGCCTGTTACACGAAGAATATCTAACGCAGAAAAAGATTCATATACAGCAATCGTAAATGAACTTGTTAAAGGTCCTTCTGAATATACAAGCTTAGTGACCGATTTTGGACCAGATACAAAATTAGTATCGCAGCCAGTATTCAAAGGTGGAAAAGTAATCCTTAATTTCAATGATGGAATCTATGGAAATATTGCTAAGAATATGATTAACGATAATGTATTACAACCTTTAGTGCTTTCACTAACTGAACAAAAAGGTGTTAAATCAATTGAAATTCAAGTGCAAGGCAAGTTAACTGCGCTTAATCAACAAGGTAAGCCTTTGAGTCAACCAGTTTCAAGACCTAAGGATGTTAATACAAAAGAATTATAATCCGAATGGTACTAATAGATAGTTAATAGTAATTTAATTACCTTGGAAAATTGACGAGATCCGTCTTTTTGTCCAAGGTTTTATTTTTTTATAAAGAAAAGCCTTTTATAAGTAGAAATGAAATCAAGTTTTTGTCTATACTAGTAATTGGAAGATTTATGTAGGAGGAACTAACATGACTAGAACCGATGGAAGACTAAATAATGAATTAAGACCGATAGAAATCATACCAAACTACACAAAACATGCGGAAGGATCAGTACTTATTTGTGTAGGTGATACGAAAGTAATTTGTAATGCAACTGTTGAGGATCGAGTACCACCTTTTTTAAGAAATAGTGGTAAAGGCTGGATTTCAGCAGAGTATTCAATGTTGCCAAGAGCAACACAAGAACGAACAATGCGTGAATCAACAAAAGGAAAAGTAACTGGGCGTACAATGGAAATCCAACGCTTAATTGGAAGAGCATTAAGAGCGGTTGTCGATTTAGAAGCGCTGGGGGAAAAAACAATTTGGATTGATTGTGATGTCATTCAAGCAGACGGTGGAACTAGAACAGCTTCAATTACAGGAGCTTTCGTAGCGATGATGTTGGCATTTGATAAATTAGTAAAAATTGATAAATTAAAATCATATCCAGTAAAAGATTACTTAGCAGCTACTTCTGTTGGTATTTTAGAAGATGTTGGTGCAGTTTTAGATTTATATTATATAGAAGATTCTGCTGCGAGTGTTGATATGAATATTATTATGACTGGTGAAGGCCGATTTGTTGAACTTCAAGGCACTGGCGAAGAAGCAACCTTTTCGCGTGATGAATTAAATGAGTTACTTTCTTTAGGTGAAACCGGAATTAAATTATTAATCGAGAAACAAAAGGAAGTATTATTAAAAGAAGGAATTAAGTTTTAAATTATTTATTTTTGAGGAGAGACTTTAAGGATGGGAACAATCATTATTGCCACGAACAATAAAGGAAAAGTGAAGGATTTTGAATCTCTTTTTAATCCGATAGGACTTCAAATTAAATCTTTACAAGACTTTCCTGAAATTGGAGAAATTGAAGAAACAGGCACTACTTTTGAAGAAAATGCAATTTTAAAAGCAGAGCACTTAGCAAATGAATTAAAAATACCAGTCATTGCAGATGATTCTGGATTAATAGTGGATGCATTGGAAGGTAGACCAGGGGTGTACTCAGCTCGTTACGCAGGCTTACATAAAAGTGATGAAGATAATTTACAAAAAGTCTTACATGAATTAGAAAATGTGCATCCTGGTAAACGCACAGCCAGATTTTATTGTGCACTTGCTTTAGCTATACCAGGGAAAAAAACGATTACAGTTAATGGTACTGTTGAAGGATATATTGCTAGTGAAAAAAGAGGTACAAATGGTTTCGGATACGATCCAATTTTCTTTTTACCTGAGTTGGATAAAACGATGGCAGAACTAACGTCTGAAGAAAAAAGCGGCTTAAGTCATAGAGCAAATGCAATTAAAGCATTAATGGAAGTAATCAAAGCAGATGGAAAAGATTATTTTCAAAGGGGATAATGCCAATGAAAGCTTTAATTATTAGCGATAGCCATGGATTAACTACACTACTTCAGGAAATTTCCGAAAGACATCGTAATGAAGTAGATGTAATGATTCATTGTGGCGATTCGGAATTAGAAGTTGATGCAAATGAATTAAAAGATTTCAAAGTAGTAAGAGGGAATTGTGACTTTAGAGGAGCTTTCCCAGAAGAGATTATTCATCATGAGGATGGAATTGTTATTTATGCGACACATGGTCATTTGCATGGCATTAAACAATCTTTACAAAAGCTATACTACCGATGCAGAGAAGTAGGTGCAACGATTGCTTGTTTTGGACATTCACATGTGCTTGGAGCTGAAGTGATCGACGGAATTCTATTCGTTAATCCTGGAAGCATTTTAATGCCTCGAATGCGAAATGAAAAAACATATGCCATTATTGATAATGAAGGTAAAGTAGCAAAGGTCACTTTTTATACCATTGATGGCAATGTATTATTAGAATCAACATTTACGTTAGAATAGTGCATATTGAAAAGTTAATGGCTTACAAAACGCTTTGAAAGTCATTAACTTTTTTCTAAAAATAATTAGTTGAAAAGTGATAATTTTTAATCAATTTAAATAAAATTAGAGTACAGAATTACTGTTAATATTTTTCCTTAAATTTGGAAAAAAAGTTAAAAATATTGTTGACTTTGAATTGCTTTGTGACTATAATAAATTATGTCGACAGGTGATGTCGCTAAAAAACATAATAAACATGCGGGTGTAGTTTAATGGTAAAATAGAAGCCTTCCAAGCTTCGGTCGTGGGTTCGATTCCCATCACCCGCTCCATATTATGTCCTGGTAGCTCAGCAGGATAGAGCAACGGCCTTCTAAGCCGTCGGTCGGGGGTTCGAATCCCTCCCAGGACGTCCTAAAAACTCTTGTTTTACTTTATGTAAAACAAGAGTTTTTTTTGTTCATATCTACTTTAGGTTGTTTTTTAGAAATGATTAATCTAAAGACTATGAATTAAACAGAAGTTACATAGATGTAGTACTTTAAGCACTAATTTAATCTAAATAAAAACATTTATTGAATCTCTTTCCCTACTAATATTTTAATAAGTAATCTAAAATGGGTGTTTTTTTCTAAACATTTAGTCTATTGTTCCGACATAATTACTGATTAGGGAGGGAGCAAAGAATATGTTTTTTAAAAAGAAAGAAAAAATGAATAATGCGTTGAAAGTAAGTAGTGATATAAGTGAAGTAGTATCAATTCATTTAACAGACGAGGAAATAAAACAACAATTAGAATTTATTAAACTTAATGAAGAAGAGCTAAAAGTTATTAAAAAGCTACAACCGATTGTAGCTGAGAATTTGGAAACTTTAGTTACTGCCTTTTATGATGCGGTACTTAAAATTGAACATTTAAAGAATATCATTGAATCACATTCATCAGTTGAGCGATTAAGTAAAACTTTATCTTCACATATTTATTTGTTGTTTAGTGGAGAGATCAACGATGAGTATGTAAATAAACGTTTAAAAGTAGCGCAAGTACATTTTAGAATTGGCCTTCAACCTAAGTGGTATTTAGGGGCTTTTCAAAACGTTCTTGAAGAATTGATTTTAATAATTAGTGATGTTGCAAGTTCAAAAGAAGAGCAAAGAAAACTAATTACAGCTGCTACGAAAATCTTAAGCTTTGAACAACAGTTAATTTTAGATTTATATGAAAAAGAAAATATTGGTGAGAAAGAAAAACAACTTCAAGTAGAAATGAATTTAAAGAAAAAGATAACTGAAATAGCAGATGAATTACTTGCACTAGTTGAAGAAACGAATGCAGCTGTTGAAGTATTGGTTGACAGTAGTGTAAAAGTTAATGAAGCTGTGATTTCGAATAATCAAATAGCAAGTACAACTCAAACTATGGCGCATGAAGGTCAAGAGTTAATGAAAGTATTACATACTAAAATTTCTACGATCTCAAACAGTACTGATGAAGTATCTGGTTCGGTTGATGTTTTAAATTCGTCATTTACTGAAATATCACAAGTTATTTTAATCGTTCAGGAAATCGCAAATCAAACAAATTTACTTGCCCTAAATTCTGCTATTGAGGCAGCGCGTGCGGGTGAACATGGTAAAGGTTTTGCTGTTGTAGCTGATGAGGTTAAGAAATTAGCAACTCAAACGAAAACATCAACAGAAAGAATTGAAGAATTAATTGCCCATGCATCAACTTACATGGATAAAGTGGTTAGTTCAATTCATGATGTTAAAGGTTTAGTGAATGACGGTAGCCAAGAAGCATCTATGACGCATGAATCATTTAATGGAATTGTTAGTTCAATGGAAACAAGTTTGACTGGCAATCAAGGAATAGAAGGTCAGGTAATTAATTTAGTTGATGTAATTAAGGAGATTGGCACAGCGATTAACGGGGTAGCACGTTCTGCGGATGAATTAAATGATACCGTTCATAAAAATGAAAGATTTTAAGTGATGGAGAGAGGGGAAACCCTCTCTCTTTTTAACAGAATTGTTAGAAAGTAACAAATTTGTTAAGAACAATAATTTCTTTATTATATATGTTATCCTAATATAAATAATAAAGTGGAGTGATTTAAATTGAACGAAAATTACTTTTGGGGTTTAATCTCAAAAATGCATATTGTTGATGAACCATATGAATGGGTAATTAGTCATTTAGTAGGCTTATCAGAAGACGAAATTGCAGGATTTGAAATACAGTTTGAATCTGCATTTTCGAAAGCGTACAATTCAAAACTTTTAGCTGCCGCTTGGATTATTATGGGAGGTTGCTCTGAGGATTCATTCGCCCATTTTAGAGGCTGGTTAATAGGACAAGGGGAGCAAGTATATAAGAAAGTTTTAAACGACCCAGACTATCTAGCAGAATATATTTTCCCTATCTATGAAAAAGAAGGTCTAGTACCGGAATTAGAAGAAATGTTAGATTTAGCTTTACAAGCTTTTACAATTAAACGTAAAGGTGACGATGACTGGGACGATGAATTATGGAATGAATTTAATACATTAGTAGAGAGTAAGGGGTATACATATCCTGAACTTCACTTAACAATAGATTGGAAAACAAATGATGAATTACAAGAGATGTTTCCTAAGCTATGGAAACGATTTGGTAATAAGCCATTAAGATAAATAAAGTAGCAAAAAAGAAGAAACTAGGTTTGCTTCTTTTTTTGTTGTTATAAAAAAGTGATTTTTCGACTCCTACTGCATGACTCTTGCTTTTGGGTGGGGCGAGCGATAAGCCTACTTGACTCGCCTGCTAAGGACTCATCTGTCCTGCTACTCCCACAGGAGTCTCGCACCTTCCGTATCAATAACATTTTTTATTAATAGTTTGTTTTAAAAACAATAATCTTATAGAAAAGAGTCTTAATTATGGGTGTTTTTCCCTAGCTTTTATATGTAACTAATATTTCAATAATAACAGTAAAATATAACGGAGCCTTTCATTTTAATAAGTAATTTTATAAAAATCTAATGTGTTTCTTATTCAAAAATAGGAAGGTGTTATTTTAAATAAAATTATTTCATGTTAAACTTTTCCTTAATTAGATTGTTCAGTTACTAACAAATGTTAGGGGGAGAGTTAAATGGAGGATAATATTGTTCAATTTCCTAAGTTAAAGGATCGGATAATAAATTTAGGTAAAAAGGCACTAGAGGACAAAAATTATACTAAAGCGTTGTTATTATGTGATCAATTAAAAGAAATGAATGAACATAATTCGCAAACTGAGCTAGCTGCTGTTGCTTGTTTACTTGAAGGAAATCGTTCGAAGGAAGCTCAAGTCCGATGTGAAGAGCTTGTTTTTGGACCTTTCGAAAGTGATGAAGCGATAGAAATTTATATTAGTATTCTATTTCAATTGAAAAAATATGAAGAATTACAAAAATGCATAAAAAAATTGTTAGGTCAAAAAAGAATTGATGAAAATCAAATGGACAAATTTCAAGCAATGCTATCACTATCAAACAAAGTAGTTGCAGACCGTGATGAGCATCAACTTGACTTACATACTCTCATCGAAAATAAAGTTTCGATATCTAAGCAGCTTGAATTGATAAATGAACTTAGGATGACTGATTGTACGATTGTATTGAGCCAAATTGAACAAGTGTTAAAAAGTACGAAAGCTAATCCATTAATTCAAAGTTTCATATTATCAATTTTACAAGAGCAATCAATCGATACAGATATTGAAATTAATAAAATGAATCAAAGTATGATTTGGAATGCAACTAATCAACCAAGTGATCAAAAGAATTTTGTTGATGCTGTAATGAAAAAGTTGAGTATTGTTCTAGAAAGTGAAGATCCATCAGCGTTTGAAATAGCGAATACACATTTTCAACACTTCATGACGATTTATTTTCCTTTTATTCCAATTCCATCTAACGAAGATATTTGGGCAGCATGCTTTTTCTGTATTGTTCAAGAGTATTTTGATCGGAATATTGCAGCGGATGAACTAGAAGATTTATTTGAAGTTGAAAACGAAAGTGTTCAAGTAGCGATTTCATTAGTAAAACGATTAGAAAAAGAAGGGTATTTCGACTTGAATGGGTACTAATACCTACTAATACCTAATAATACCTAAATTGGAATGAATATTAATTTTCTTTAATGTTTTTTCGATTCCGCTTTAAATATAAAATTAGGAAATATTGAAACAAAAAAGGAATGTGTTATAATAGAATGGTTGTAACGACTATTTACTTAATTATACATGCAATTACCTGCTTATTATAAAATTAGACAGGCGTGTATAGTACGAAAATACGTAAGCACATATATATTTTTAGATAATTTTGGAGGGAACTAACAATGACTGCTAAATGGGAAAAATTAGAAGCTAACGTTGGTCTATTAACTGTAGAAGTTGAAGCTTCTGAAGTAGATAAAGGTTTAGACGCAGCTTTCA
>Ga0209025_1003022_pt1 | contig 16608 bp, 15 predicted proteins | sample AraplaMF_Col_mLB_FD_184256 | JGI IMG/M metagenome (GOLD analysis project Ga0209025, IMG submission 184256) | Arabidopsis root microbial communities from the University of North Carolina, USA - plate scrape MF_Col_mLB (SPAdes) (version 2) | ecosystem: Host-associated > Plants > Roots > Endosphere... | reverse complement strand
GGGGACAATTTTTGCAAAGGAAATTGACGAATCAGCATCATCCATTTTAGATCATACCTTTCTCGTGTTAATTATTGCAGTTGTCATAAGTGCGATTGTTTTCTACTTTGTCATGAAGGGAATCATAAAACCGATTATATCGCTTAAGGATAGTGCAGTAACCATTAGTAAAGGTGATTTAACAGAGAAAGTGACAATTACTTCTCATGACGAGATAGGACAGCTAGGACAAGCTTTTAACGATATGCAAGAGAGTCTAAGGACGCTTATTCAAAAAATTGAACAAAATGCTGAGGAGGTTGCCTCGTCTGCTGAAGAGTTAACAGCCAATGCCTCTCAAACGAGCACTGCTACAGAAAAGGTGGCCATTTCGATTCAAGATGTTGCTACAAGCGCAGATACGCAAACTACGAGTGCCAATAAGAATGCAGAATCGTTACAGGAGCTATCCAAGGCCATTCTTCATATCGCGGAAATCTCTTCAACTGTGACGGATCTTTCACAGCACGCAACGCTACAAGCAGATGAAGGAGGAAAGGCAGTCCAAAATACGAAAGATCAAATGCAATCTATCCATTTATCGGTGACCGATTCAAATACGAAAATTCAAACTCTACATGAACGCTCTAAGCAAATTACGTCCATTTTAGATGTGATTACAAGCATTGCAGACCAAACTAACCTACTAGCGCTCAATGCAGCGATTGAGGCAGCAAGAGCAGGGGAGCACGGAAAAGGCTTTGCAGTTGTTGCTGATGAAGTGAGAAAGCTGGCGGAGCAATCACAGAAGTCTGCACAACAAATTTTCGAGCTAATCCATGGTATTCAGTTAGAAACAGAACAATCTGTAAACATCATGGCAAAAGTTACAGAGGATGTTCAAAATGGGCTGCATGTATCGGATGAGGCTATTACGAAATTCCAAGTCATTAAGACAAGTATGGATAAAATTACTCCTAGAATGGAAGAGGTATCTTCTGCTTCTGAACAGATGTCAGCAAGTGTACAAGAGGTGACAGCTATAACGGAGGATTTGGCATTCTCTGCACAAGGAAATGCAACTGCTTCAGAGGACGTTGCAGCGTCTACAGAGGAACAATTAGCTTCGATGGAAGAAATTAATGCTTCTGCACAAGCGCTTGCGCATATGGCAGATGAGTTAAAACAGCTAATTAGTCAATTTAAATATTAATAAAAATCATGCATAAGAAAACGCCATTCCGTTTGAGGAATGGCGTTTTTGAATAGTTATCGATCTTCTTCCCAACAATCAGTATTTTTCAATTTTGGGATTGATTTTGCATAAAATACAGGATTTTTCCCTGCATTTCGTTGCATTGTAAAGTCGTCTAACACTTGGAAGGCAATTTTACCAAGTAATAGGATGATCGTAATATTGATGATAGCCATTAGTCCCATGAATAGGTCGGCTAAGTTCCAAACAAGCTCTACTTGCGCAAGAGAACCAAACATCACCATAGCAAGAACTAAAATACGGTAGCCAAACATCCAACCTTTATGAGCATTCATAAACTCAATATTTGATTCACCGTAATAGTAATTTCCGACAATAGAACTAAATGCAAAGAAAATAATAGAAATAGCGATAAAGTAAGGAGCCCAATCACCTACATGTACAGCTAAGGAATTTTGTGTAAGAATAATTCCATTACTTTCACCAGTATTATAAAGACCCGCTAAAATAATGATAAACGCTGTTGCAGAACAAATCATAATTGTATCAAAAAATACACCTAAGCTTTGCACTAATCCTTGCTTTGCAGGGTGAGAGGTATTTGCTGTAGCTGCGGCATTAGGAACACTACCCATACCGGCTTCATTAGAAAATAAACCACGACGTACACCTTGCATAATAGCAACCCCAATCGCTCCACCAGCAGCTTCACGAAGACCAAACGCTTCTGTGAAAATCAGCTTGAAAACGGCAGGTATTTCAGAAAAATTCGTCACAACAACATAAAAGGCTACGGCTAAATAGAAAATAGCCATCACGGGTACAAGTACTTGCGTAACTTTTACAATTCTATGTACGCCACCAAAAATAATCAAGGCCGTTAACACAACTAACATAATACCAATGATATAGGGCTCAATATGAAATGCCTCGCCTACAGATGTTGCAATTGTATTCGATTGAACAGCATTAAATATAAAGCCAAAGCTTAACGTTAAAAGAATACTAAAAACGATCCCTAATTTTCGTTGACCTAACGCTTTTTGCATATAATAAGCTGGTCCACCACGGAACGTATCGCCATCCTTTACCTTGTACACCTGTGCAAGAGTACTTTCAATAAAGGCAGTCGCCATTCCTAAGATGGCGATAATCCACATCCAAAATACCGCTCCAGGTCCACCTACTCCGATTGCTAATGCAACACCAGTAATGTTCCCAGTACCTACACGTGAGGCTGCACTAATTGTAAAGGCTTGGAACGGAGAAACACCTGACTCCCCCTCTCTTTTTTCTACTATTAAACGAAACATTTCAGGGAAAAGTCGAATTTGCACAAACTTTGTGCCAAAGGAAAAATACAATCCTGCAACTAATAACAATGTAATAATGAAATATGTCCATATTATATTATTAGTATCACTTACAATACTCGATATCCATTCCATTTTTGCTTACCTCCAATCTCAATACGCTTTAGTCTACACTGTTTTTTTGTCATATTTCAACTTTTTGAAAATAATGAATTATATTAATTTTCACACAGTGCAATATTTGATCCGTTAGTTCAAGGTATTGTTTAGGATGTGGACATTTGATACCTATTTATACATTCGAAATAGCAATCACTTATAAATATTGGATATCAGTTTTTTATCGAAATTTTTTCCTGATAAAAATAATATAATGATACGAAAGAAAAATGCTTTGTGTAATGAAAAGGAGGTAAAGTATGGTATTTTACTTTTTTTTATATTGGCATTTTCTAGTGATGGTTATGTTGATAATCATATTTGCAGGAATCATCACTTTTTTATTCCCTAAGTTTCCATCTATTGTTGTATTGGTCTTTAGTGGTTTAATAGGCTTTGTGTATTCCATATGCATAGATTTTAAGGACGCATGTATATTTTTAATTGGTATAAATTGTGTTGTTTCTTTCATTTCCATTTTATTGATTAGGTATTTGCAATTCTTGCAAAGAAAAGCTGAAGAAATGGAAAATGAGCTTTGATTTTTTTGAAAATTCCTTTATTTAAGTTGGAGATTATTAGTATAATAGTGAGATTAAAGGGGGAATTTGTGTGAAAACAATTGGCATGATTGGCGGTATGAGTTGGGAGTCTTCTGCCGAGTATTATCGTCTGATGAATGAAGAGGTAAAGCAACAATTAGGAGGCTTACATTCTGCAAAATGTATTTTGTATAGTGTTGATTTTCAAGAAATCGAGCATTATCAAGCTAAGGGAGAGTGGTCGAAGGCGGGACAAGTGCTTGCAGAGGCGGCGCAATCTCTGGAGAGTGCAGGGGCAGAATTTATTGTTATTTGTACAAATACAATGCACAAGGTTATCGATATTATTACGGAAAAGATCACAATTCCGATTTTACATATTGCTGATGCGACAGCAAATCAAATAGAAAAAGCTAGTTTACAAAAAGTTGCCCTTCTTGGGACAAAGTACACGATGGAGCAAGATTTCTATCGAGCTAGAGTAGAGGGTTTTGGTATTGAAGTGCTTGTACCGCTTGCTGAGGAACGAACTGAAGTCAATCGTATCATCTATGAAGAATTATGCTTGGGTAAAATTGAACAAACATCGAAAGACTATTATTTACAGGTGATAGAGAACCTTGTGCAATTGGGAGCACAAGGAATTATTTTAGGCTGTACAGAAATTGGATTACTTATTAAACAGGAAGATGTGAACGTACCTGTTTTTGATACAACTCTTTTACATGCACAGGCTGCTGTAAATATGGCGATACAAAAGGGGGACTAATATGCCAAGAAAAGTACGAGAAATGGGGATCATAATTGGAACGTTAACAACGGGTGAAAAAAATTGTATAACCGATGTTGCCGGCGTGCGTGTAGGTCATGTAACGCTTGATGAGAAAATTAATCAAGACGGTGCTTATGCATGTACTGGGGTAACTGCGATTTTACCGCATGAAGGCAATTTATTTCAGCAAAAGGTTACTGCTGCAAGCTATGTGTTAAACGGTTTTGGTAAAACGACAGGGCTAGTGCAAGTAAACGAGCTTGGGGTAATTGAATCGCCCATTATGCTAACGAATACATTTGGTGTTCCTGCTGTAACCCAAGGAACGCTGCAATTTATGCTAGATTCGAATAATGAAATAGGTCATTCGACTGGAACTATTAATATAGTAGTTGGGGAGTGTAATGATAGTTATTTAAATTCCATTCGAGATTGTTCTATTACACCAGGGCATGCTATAGAGGCAATTCGTAAGGCGTCAAATGAAACTTCAGACGAAGGGGCAGTCGGAGCGGGAAAAGGAATGATGTGCTTTGGCTACAAAGGTGGGATTGGCTCATCTTCCCGAAACGTTACACATGGGTCAACGAATTATACAGTAGGATGTATGGTCCTTAGTAATTTCGGACAAAGCTCAGAGTTTCTAGCACATCGATATACTACTTCAAATGTTCAAAGTGAATCGACATTATCTCCAAATGATGGTTCCATTATCATCGTACTTGCTACAGACGCTCCGCTTAGTAGTCGTCAACTAACACGTGTCATTAAACGATGCGGCATCGGACTAGGACGTACGGGTAGTCACTTTTCACATGGCAGCGGAGATATAGTCATTGGCTTTACAACAGCACATCATATCGCTCATCTATCAGATCAGCTTGTTGAAACACGTACACAACTACGTGAGGAACACCCTATTATGAATCAATTATTTGCAGCAGCTGCAGAAGCAACGGAGGAAGCCATTTTAAACTCACTATCACAGGCACAAACAACAATTGGTCGAAATGGACATAAAGTTGAAGCATATCAATTTTAAATGGGGATGTGAAAATATCATTACACATAAATCAATAGACGAAATTGTAAAGCATATTAATTTCAGCCCTATACTACCGAATGATAAACAAATGCAAAATATCTATAATTTTTCATTGCGCCCGGAGACAAAAGATAATCGTAGTTCAATTTACTTTTATGCAAAACTTCAGAATGGAATTATTCGAGTAAAACAATTTTTCTATGATTGGGCTTTCCCCTTTATCTATGCAGATACAAATTTAGTTAAACAAGGTAATCCTTTTATCATTAATAATAGAGTCGGCTTTATTGGCGTTGATTATAAAAATAACAAAGCTTTAAGCTATTCTGTAGGATTTACAACTGTGGAGATATCTGTTTTTGAAGGTGATGTCACGGACGAAGAGTTAATTGAATATATTGCAAATTTAGTATTAATTAACTTTGATTTGTCAAAACAATCATTCGCTACTGTAAGTTATACTGCTAGATATGATCAAGGTAAGTGGGCAGAAGATGAAGTAACGAGAGTAACATGGTTTGAACCAGAAACAATTAATGGGGAAAATACTTTCTCAGAGACATTATTAGATTATAAGCTAGATTCGGTTGGGATTGGTAAAGAAACGAATGAAGTCCAATTGCTTTATCGACAAAAGGATAACCTTACAGACGGGTGTTGGATTTCAATAGCACCGCATACTTTAGAACAGGATTTACCAAAAAATTTAGGAAGAAATATTGGAACTCGTCAAAAATGGAGATTTAGATTATTGAAAATTCCATATGAAAATAGAAAAATTGAAGTATATTATGGAGTTCAAGAAACTAAAAATCCGGCAAGGTGGTTCTGGTTTAGCTTTAATAATAAAATTATTCAATGTCATATTCGTTCTTCAGTACATGAAACGTCATCTTTAGTGCGCGAATTATTAATAAAGATATTATATAATTGGCCTGTTTAGTAGAAATAACTAGAAGTGTTTACCTCCATTTTGATTAATATCAAAATGGAGGTTTTTTATAACCAATTTAATTTGATTCAATTAACTAAAAATCATCATCGAAAGTTGTGGATGATATTTGTTATAACTTATGCATATAAGTTGATTGGAGTGGAGACTGGGTGACTCCTTGGGGATTAGCGTCACAGATGAGACCCTGCAGCGAAGCGCTCATCGGACGCCCCCAGGAAGCTTTGCTCTGTGCGAAAGCGTAGTGCTAACGTAGCGGCAGCAACAAAGCGCCCAGTCGGAACGGAAATCAACCACACTCTATGTGAAGAGCTTTAAATTTGAAGATGGGTATTCACCATTTTTTATCATCTTTCAGTAATCTTCTACCTCATCCGCGAATAAAATTCCTAAATAGGTGAAGAAACATTATTTTTCGACTTCTTGCATCAATTATTTGGCGCATATTGTTTGAAATGCAGAGAATAGCTATTACTCTGTAATATTTCTTTTTTTATCTAGTCAATAAATTTAAGGTATGATACATTCATTAAAAACTGAATTATCCGAAAATTTTATCGAAACCTGAAATTGGAGGTGTGTACTATATATGACGCTGTTTTTCAACCTATTGAGGTAAATAAAACTTCAATAATGGACTCAACGCCAGCAATTCGCGAAAATGGCGAGCCATTAATTAAAATCGGAGAAGAACATTCGAGGATTTTTATTAAACCAATTTACTATCATCAAAAAATACCAAACAGTTTACAAGCAATTTATTTACGACAGAGTGTGTATGAACGATTAACACAGGCGCTGTTATTATTGTCTAAAAATTATAGCCTTATCTTATATGATGGCTATCGTCCGTTCCAAGTGCAGCAATTTTTGTTTACGAGTTTTTCAAAACAAATCGCACAGCGTTTTCCCCATTTTACTGAGCAAGAGATTATAAAAGAAACGCTAAAGTATGTTGCGTTTCCTAGCATTGATCATGCTCATTTAGCCCCTCATTTAACAGGCGGAGCGATTGATGTGACATTAGGGGATTTAGATGGTAATGCTTTAAATTTAGGTACAGCATTTGATGAAATCAGTGAAAAGTCTGCGACACGCTATTTTGAACAACATCCAGAGGAAGATTGGGAAGCCTGTGTTCATCGACGTCTTCTATATAACTGTATGACAATGGTTGGCTTTACGAATTATTCAGAGGAATGGTGGCATTACGATTTTAATAATGTTTCATGGTCAAGACGTGTAGGTGCACAAGAAGCTAGCTATGGGGCTGTGGAAGCAATAATTCAAGATAATAAAGTAAAGGAGTTTAGATTTCTATGAAGGTCTATATTAGTGCAGATATTGAAGGGATTACTGGTACAACAGCTTGGAGTGAGACGGAGCTAAACGCTCCAGATTATCAGTTTTTCCAAAAGCAAATGACAAAGGAAGTAGAAGCCGCTATAGAGGGGGCTATTCTTGGTGGAGCGACCGAAATTTTATTAAAGGATGCTCATGATTCAGCACGCAATCTTGATATTTCAAATTTACCCGTAAACTGCAAGGTTATTCGGGGTTGGACGCATGATCCGATGTGTATGGTTGCGGGACTTGATAAGAGCTTTGATCGGGCAATTTTTATTGGCTATCACAGTAAAGGAGGAAGTGCGCGTAATCCTTTAGCACATACGCTTTGTGTTTTTGCTGATGTGAAAATTAATGGTGAATACGCGAGTGAATTTTTAATTAATACGTACGCGGCTGCTTTACATGGTGTTCCCGTTTCGTTTGTCAGTGGAGATGTAGGGTTAACAGAGGAGATTCAATCTATCAATGATAACATCATCACATTTGCCACAAAAGAAGGGATAGGAAATGCGACTATTAGCGTGAGTCCACAGCTGACGATTATGGAAACGAAACGACTTGTTAAGGACTCGATGAAGGTGTCGCGTGAAGATTTACAAGTGACATTACCTGAGCGCTTTGAAGTGGAAATCATTTATCGAGATCATACACGAGCGTTTCGAAATTCTTTCTATCCGAATGCTACGTTTAAACCACATAATACCGTGGAATTCGTAACGGATGATTTTTATGAGGTACTTCGAATTTTACAGTTCTTAACATAAGTAACGAAAAGGTAGGTGAATGGATGAAAATTAAAAATATTGTCGTGGGAAAGGTCGAGGCACCGCTTATAACACCATTTAAAACAGCACTGAGAACAGTGCATAGCATTCACAATATAGCCGCCTATGTTCACGCTGATGATGGGCAAATAGGCATCGGTGAAGCGGCGCCGACTGCAGCTATTACTGGTGAAACACTAGGGTCTATTTCGTACGCCATAGAAGAGTATATAAAGCCAGCCATTATCGGGGTGGATATTGAAGAATTAACAGAAATCATGGAGCGAATCGACAGCAGTATTTATCAAAATACCAGCGCAAAAGCTGCGGTAGATATGGCGATTTATGATTTATTTGCAAAGCACTATCAATCACCTCTGTATAAATTATTAGGAGGCTTTCGTAAAGAATTAATCACAGATATTACGATAAGCGTAAATGATTCTGAAGAAATGGTGAAAGATAGTATAGCCGCTGTACAACGAGGTTTTCAAATTTTAAAAATCAAAGTGGGGAAAGATCCAGCAGATGATGTAAAGCGAGTTGTTGCCATTCGTGAAGCGGTTGGACACGCCATAACATTACGTGTTGATGCAAATCAGGGCTGGACACCGAAGCAGGCTGTACAAATTATTGGTGCACTTGAAGATGCTGGTGCGAATGTTGAATTGGTTGAGCAGCCTGTTCATTGTCATGATCTAGTAGGAATGCAATTCGTAACAGCTAATACATTGACAAATATTTTGGCAGATGAAAGTGTTTTCTCTGCAAAAGATGCCTATACAATTATTGAAAAGCGAGCTGCAGATTTGATTAATATTAAGCTCATGAAAACAGGAGGCATTTATCAAGCGCAGAAAATTTGCCACATTGCGGAGGCAAACGACATACCATGCATGATTGGTTGTATGCTTGAGACAAAAATTAGCGTTAGTGCCGCTGCCCATTTTGCCGCATCACAGAAAAATATCACGATGGTAGATTTAGACGGACCAAGCTTATGTTTGAAAGATCCTATTGCAGGTGGCCCACTATTTGAAAATGATCGAATAAGGATGACGGATGCTGTAGGAATTGGATTTTCATAATATAGTGCAGCTTCAATTAGTGCGGGGGTCGTCATTCCAACTGACTGTAAATAGAACAAATGGGGCTTTTTGGATAGTTAATCTCTCACTTTTTAGTGGGATTTTTACTGTCTCTTTATGTAGATAAATAAGATTACTAGGGGGATGCTTATTATGAAAAGGTATTGGTTGCTTTTCGTGTGTCTTGTTGTGATGCTTTGTGCAGCCTGTAGTGATGATTCTTCAAGTGAAAAAAAATCGGAGTATCGCGTTGTTTATTCAGGGGAAATAAAAACGTTAAATTACTTAAAGACCTCTGAAACGAATGAGTTTGCTGTGGCGGCGAACTTGATCGATGGATTAATTGAGTATGATAAGTATGGTGTAGTACAACCAAGCTTAGCAAAAGAATGGTCATCAAATGACGATGCTACAGTTTGGACGTTCAAGCTCCGTGACGATGCAAAATGGGTTACTCATGACGGGAAAGAGTATGCGGATGTTGTTGCTCAAGATTTTGTAGATGGCTTACATTATGTACTTGATGCAAAAAATGAATCATCAACAGCTTGGATTGCTACGGTCGTAAAAAATGGGGAAGCCTTCTATAACGGTGATATGACAGATTTTACGAAGGTTGGCATAAAGGCAATAGATGAACATACAGTAGAATATACTTTAGAAAAGCCAACACCTTACTTCCTATCTATGTTGAACTATGTCTGTTTCTTCCCGGTTAATGGTAAGTTTATAGAAGAAAAAGGTGATAGTTTTGGTACAACTAATGATAATTTCCTTTATAACGGCTCTTATATTTTAGATAAATTTGAACCGCAAAACGAGAGAGTACTTGTGAAAAATGATACGTATTGGGATAAAGAACAAGTTCTGATTGATCGTATTCGCTATAAATACAATAAAGAAGCGGCTACAGTGGCACCAGAATTATTTTTACGAGGAGAAATTGATTCAGCGAGTATTCCAACTTCTATCATAGATGAGTGGTTTAAAGACGATAAGAAAAAATCCCAAATTCGGCAAACACAAAATAACTTCTATACGTATTTCTATGCATTAAACTTTAACCCGCAATTTGATGCAGAAAACGAGCCTGAAAATTGGAAGAAAGCGGTCAATAATAAAGATTTCCGAAAATCTCTATTCCATGCATTTGATCGTGAATCTGCAATGCTAACTTTAGAACCTTATAATCCAAAAGATTTGCTTAGCAACACGATTACTCCTAAAAACTTTGTCGATGTGGAGGGGGTTGACTATACACAGTTAACACCATTAGCTGATATGTCAAATAATGATTCCTTCAACAAGGAGAAGGCATTGGAATACAAGGAAAAAGCGAAAAAAGCGCTTGAAGGGAAAGTAACTTTCCCAATAAAAGTGGTAATGCCTTATAACTCAGGTATGCCAGATTGGGCAAATCGTTCACAAGTAGTTGAACAGCAGATTGAAAAATTATTAGGTACTGATTATGTAGATATTATCATAGAGGCTGGACCATCAACAGGATTTTTATCAGAGGTTCGTAAACCTGGTAAATTTGCATTACTCGAAGCAAACTGGGGTCCAGACTATGCCGATCCATCAACGTATACGGATCCATTTACTGCAGACGGTACTTATAATAAACCGGAGCTAGCTGAAGGTTATACAGATGCAAATGGAAAATCAAAATATCAAAACTTAGTGGACGAAGCAAAGGCGACGATCGATACAGCAAAACGTTACGAGCTGTTTGCAAAAGCGGAAGCCTTCTTAATTGATGAGGCATTTGTTATCCCTTATTCAGTAGGGGGAAGCGGCTATGTTGCCTCTAAATTAAATCCATTTGAAGCTCAATACTCTCCATTTGGTGTGACTGCTGAGAAATTTAAAGGTCAGAAAATTTTAGATAAGCCAATGAGTAATGAGGAATTTAAAGAAGCTTTAGCGAAGTGGGAGAGAGAGCGTGCGGATGCATTAGCTAAAGCGGCGAAATAAAAACATTGTGTTTCATTGCAAGATAAATGCATAAGCGGTGGGTATTTATCTTCATTCAGAAGACTCCAACCTCAGAAGGTGGCGTGGTGAATGCAGATGTGGTTCCTATTCAACCAACTGAATGAAGATAAAGCTTCTGGCGGATGTCACGAATTTTGAATTGTGCGGGCACAATTCAAAATTCGGACGCAATTACGCCAAGGCGAAATTGATTCGAGGAGATACCGAAATAAAAAAGTCGGCATCTCCTTCAGTCTTTCTGAAGAAGGAGGATGAAATGATGTTGTGGTATATAAGTAAACGTTTATTACAATCAGTTTTAACACTATTTATTATTATTACGATTGTTTTTTCATTACTTCGTTTAATGCCAGAAGAAGGTTATTTAGGGGCAGCAGCAAATAAAATGTCACCTGCACAACAAGAAGTATATTTAACGAATTTAGGTTTACGCGACCCGTTACTTGTACAGTTAGGGAATTTTTACGCTAAGCTGTTTCACGGTGATTTAGGTAAATCCGTTACATATCGGACAGATGTACCAGTTGTCACGATTATTGCAGATAAAATCATGTATTCCTTGCTCTTTGGTTTAGGTGCGGTTGCATTATCGCTTCTAATCGGAGTTCCACTCGGAATATTGATGGCCCAGATGAAGGGACGCTGGTTGGACCGCTTAGGGACTGGCTATATTGTCATTATCGTTGCGGTGCCAGCCGCCGTCTATTATTTAGTTATTCAAATGTATATTACAGAAATTTTTCATTTACCAATGCTTTTTGATGAGTATAGGCCTATTACGTGGATTTTACCACTTACTTCAATGGCACTTGCGCCGACTGCATCCTATGCCATGTGGATGAGGCGTTATATGGTAGATGAACTCAACAAGGATTATATCAAACTAGCAAGAGCAAAAGGGGTCAAAGAACGTACATTAATGTTTAAACATGTACTACGAAACGCTTTTATTCCGATGGCGCAGTATTTACCAGCAACTATTCTTTTTACCATTACAGGTTCCATCTACATTGAATCCTTATATTCAATACCTGGTATGGGGGGCTTACTCGTAGATGCTATACAACGACAGGATAATACGATTGTACAAGGCTTAGTGCTTGTTTTCTCTTCACTTGGAATTATCGGACTAATTTTAGGTGATATTGCAATGGCCCTTGTTGATCCGCGGATTAAACTGGGGAAAGGGGAGAGTGTACGTTAATGGGAATGTATTCAGAGGAAATAAACAATATTTCAAACAAATCACGTGAAACATTGTTCGAGTTTGCGGAAGTAGATGAACGTCAAGCTGAAGAAACAGCCTATTCTAATTATTCCTATTGGCGTTCAACATGGAAATCTTTTTTGAAAAATCGCATCGCTGTCTTTTTATTAGTTGGCGTGCTTATTATCGTAGCTTTTACGATTTTACAGCCATATTTACCAGCTCAAAAATCACCTACTGAAATATATTTAAATGAACAGACAGGTCTCCAAGCACGTAATATGTCACCAAACGCTGAATTTTGGTTTGGGACAAATTCCATTGGGCAGGATTTATGGTCACGTATTTGGGCAGGGACAAGAACCTCGTTATTTATTGGTTGTGTGGTTGCTTTAGTAGAGGCTATCGTCGGTATTACAGTAGGTACGCTTTGGGGCTTTTCACGGAAATTAGAGGTGCCCATCACACAGCTTTATAACGTCGTTGATAACGTACCGACTACGATCGTACTTATATTAATGTCTTATATTTTGCGACCAAGTATTTCAACCATTATTATTGCCATGTGTATTACCGGCTGGGTAGAAATGGCAAGATTTATACGCAATCAAATTGTGATTTTGCGTGATCGTGAATATAACTTAGCCTCAAAATGTTTAGGAACACCCGATTATCGAATCATTTTAAAAAATCTTTTACCTTATCTCATTTCAGTCATTATGTTACGAATGAGTCTAGCTATCCCATTTGCAATAGGCTCAGAAGTATTTTTAACATATATCGGATTAGGACTACCGATTAGTGAGCCGTCTTTAGGAAATTTAATCAATGAAGGACGAGTGCTCATGATGTCTCCAGAATTAAGATATCAGCTCATTTTTCCAAGTATTGTATTAAGTGTCATTACGATTGCATTTTATATTATAGGAAATTCATTTGCAGACGCAGCAGATCCGAAAAATCACGTATAAGGGGGATGATAGAAGTGACACAAACTAAATCACCTATTTTAACCATCCAAAACCTTGTTATTAAATTTACACTTCGTGGCAGAGTGTTAACGGCCATTCGTAATATCTCCCTCGATTTGTACAAAGGTGAAAGTCTTGCAATCGTTGGCGAGTCAGGTTCAGGAAAATCCGTTCTTATGAAATCAATTATGGGCTTGCTCGATAAAAATGGTTACATTGATCAGGGACAGATCATCTATAATGATCAGGGTTTAGCGCAGTTTAGAACCGAGCGGGAGTGGCTTAGCATTCGTGGAAAAGAAGTGGCCATGGTTACACAGGATCCAATGACATCATTAAATCCACTGAAAACGATTGGCAAGCAAATTGAGGAATGTGTTATTTTACATCAGAATTTAAAGGGCAAAGTAGCATACGAAGAAACCTTGAAATTGTTAAAAGATGTTGGTATTCACGATGTGGAAAAGCGTTATAAGCAATATCCTCACGAATTTTCTGGTGGTATGCGTCAACGAATTGTAATAGCTATTGCGCTAGCGTGTAAGCCTAAAATCTTAATTTGTGATGAGCCAACAACTGCATTAGACGTAACAATCCAAGCACAAATTTTGCAACTTTTAAAAAACCTCCAACAAAAATATGGACTAACAACCATTTATATAACGCATGATTTAGGCGTTGTCGCGAAAGTTGCCGATCGTATTGCAGTTATGTATGCAGGTGATGTCATCGAGGTGGGAAAGACAGATGAAATTTTCTTTAATGGCAAGCATCCCTATACATGGGCACTCATTTCTTCATTACCGCAACTAGGTTCAAAAGGGGAGCAGCTTTATTCCATCAAGGGTACTCCACCAAATCTTTTTCAAGAAATTAAAGGAGATGCATTTGCACCTCGCAATCAATATGCATTAAAAATTGATTTTGTCGAGCGCCCACCATTTTTTCAGGTAAGTGACACACATTACGCTCGTACTTGGCTATTAGATCCACTTGCGCCGAAAGTAGAGCCTCCTGAAGCGCTACAAGCCTTTTTCGAAGAAGGGAGACGATACGCGCATGAGTCTTAATGAAGTATTAGTTGAGGTGAAAAATTTAAAAGTTGTTTTTGGGAAAGGTAAAAATAAATTTATAGCTATTGATGATGTCAGTTTCGATATATTTAAAGGTGAAACATTTGGTTTAGTAGGTGAATCAGGGTCTGGAAAAACAACAATAGGCCGTGCAATTATGCGTATCAATGAAGTAACCGAAGGACAAATACTGTATCACGGTAAAAAGCTAAATGGCAAAATATCGAAAGAGTGGGATCGAGAAATTACACAGAAAATCCAAATGATTTTTCAAGATCCTATGGCATCGCTAAACGAACGCGCAAAGGTAGACTATATTATTTCAGAGGGACTTATTAATACAAAAAACTTTAAAAATGAGGCTGATCGTCAACAGAAGGTACGTGATGCATTATTAAATGTAGGGTTATTACCGGAGTTTTCTAGTCGCTTCCCACATGAATTTTCAGGTGGACAGCGTCAGCGTATCGGTATTGCGCGTGCACTAGTAATGGAGCCAGAGTTTATTATTGCGGATGAACCAATTTCAGCATTAGACGTATCCATTCGTGCACAAGTATTAAATTTATTAGCAAACCTACAGCAGCAAAATGATTTAACCTATTTATTCATAGCTCATGACTTATCTGTAGTCCGATTTATTACGGACAGGACTGCTGTTATTTATAAAGGTAAAATTGTTGAACTAGCTGAGACAGAGAAGCTATTTTCTAATCCCCTTCATCCATATACAAGGGCATTATTATCGGCAGTACCTGAGCCAAATCCTTATAAAGAGCGTGATAAAGTCGTAGAAATCTATGATCCGTCACAGCATAACTATGACATTCAGCCGCCGTCATTTTTCGAAATAGAGGAAGGTCACTTTGTATTGGCCAATGAAGAAGAATTGGAAAGATACCGAACTTCACTAAAAATGGAGGTAAGCAAATGATTCGTCCAAAGGCATTGAAAAAAGGTGACACAATTGGTCTTATAAGTGCTTCAGGTGCAACCCCGCCTGAAAAATTTCTTCCTGCCGTTAAAAGTATTGAAAAGTTAGGTTTTAATGTTGTTGCTGGGGAAACATGTCGAGCAAGACATGGTTACTTAGCCGGCTCCGATGAATTAAGAGCCTGTGAAGTTAATCAAATGTTTAGTGACTCTAACATTGACGGCATCTTCTGCATACGTGGAGGTTACGGAGCGACGAAAATTTTACCACTTCTAGATATCGAAATGATTAAGGCAAACCCAAAAGTATTTGCTGGCTATAGCGATGTGACGGCATTACATATCGTTTTTAACCAACAATGCGGCTTCGTCACGTATCATACACCAATGCCCTCTACAGAATTTATTCGACCGGAGATGGATGAATATACTTGGAATTCCTTTATCGAAAGTGTAACAGCAACGGAACGTACGGACTACTACCTTAAAAATCCACCTGGACGTACAATGACAACGCTTGCTGATGGAAGAGCAACAGGGCAGCTTATTGGTGGGAACTTAACATTAGTTACAGCATCTCTTGGAACACCTTATGAAATTGATACAAGGGGCAAAATCTTATTTTTAGAGGATATAGACGAGAGTGAGCAACGAGTTGATCGGATGCTTACTCAACTAAAATTGGCGGGCAAACTAGATGAGGTAGCAGGTATCTTATTAGGGGCTTGGACAAATTGTGGTCCTGAAAATCCAAAAAATCCGGAGCATAGCTTATCACTACAAACAATTTTTCAAGAGATTTTAGGTCCACTTAATATACCTATCATTAAAGACATTACTTGTGGCCACTGTTTACCAACGATGTCACTGCCATTAGGTCGAACTATTACAATGGACACGGAGAATCAAATGATAAAAGTTATAGAGTATGTGTGAAATATGAAGCAAACGATTACACAGATTCTTCAAAAAGCACCCTATAAAGTGCATATGTTTGTGAAAGATTGTAAAACGGAGCATTTTTATATTAGTGAAAAAATAGAAGACACGTTTTCCAGTGCTAGCTTAATTAAAGTGCCTATACTACTTGCTGTTCTTAATTATGTAGAAAACAACAACCTATCATTAGAGCATGAGATTATGATAGCACCTGAAGAATGGGTTGAATTTAGTGTTATTAGTGAGCAGCGGCTAGAGCAAAGTACCATCTATGAGCTTTTAGTATGGATGATTATTACGAGTGATA
>Ga0209025_1003021_pt1 | contig 16622 bp, 15 predicted proteins | sample AraplaMF_Col_mLB_FD_184256 | JGI IMG/M metagenome (GOLD analysis project Ga0209025, IMG submission 184256) | Arabidopsis root microbial communities from the University of North Carolina, USA - plate scrape MF_Col_mLB (SPAdes) (version 2) | ecosystem: Host-associated > Plants > Roots > Endosphere... | reverse complement strand
ATAATATTTTTCAATTTTTTCTACACTTAATATATTTCGCATTAATACTTCTCCTTTTTCATTATAAAAATTCTTTAACTCCCCTTCATTTTATATAATTTCATTACTAGTATCGGTGGAATTACATTTCATTAACATTACATTTTTGTTATATTGAGTGATATCTCTACATGTAAGTTATCAGAAATCGCAGTGGTATACGTAAGGTTTATTCGATGCCTTACCAAATGGACGGATAAGTTTTGGTGCAAAAATGATAAGACTTAAGTAATTAGTGGAAATAAACAAACTAGTTACGGCGTAACAACATCTCAATTTAAAAGATATGGATTTATATTCATTTCACAAAAAGATTTTGAAAACAGAAAAGGATTTGACCTTTAAGGCCAAATCCTTTTTATTATTTCGCAGCAAGTTTTTCTTTCACTTTTGTAGGAAGCTCATCCTGCTTCACTTCTTCCAAATTGGATTTATTTTTAAATACGGTACATGAAATTACCAATAATAAAAAATCCTTCAAATAGGAGCATATTACATTTTCTCATTCTGTGAGATTAATCTAATGATACAATAAAGTACAAGTCTCTATTGTAAAGAACTAGAAAACTCAATGTTCTGGTGCTGTAGTCGTACATAATTCCATTACAGTGAAGTTACAAAATAAAACATGAAAGCTCTGTTCACGATCTAATCGTCCAAAAATCATCAACGATAAACGCCTCCACTTTTCTCATATAACATCAAATAATATAATCAACAAATCTGTTAAAAAAAGAGAGGCGCATGCCCCACTTAAAATTGAAATCCAACCTTTTTACTATCACCTTTAGCTTTTTTCCTTACTTTAAATAGACTTAAGAAGCTTTTTATACCCGAGCTGAATACTATCTATATTGTATGACTTCATAATTTCATAATACCTTGTTTCGTTTGTTGTAGAATTGAAAAATGAATCTCTTCCATCTCTAGTAAGCTGATATTTTCCCTTTTCAGTAAACTCAGCTCGTATTTTATACTTTCCTTCTTCTACCTCAAAATAGTAATGAGCTTGCCCATTTTGTAATCTAGACACTATTTTTTCTTCAACTATTTCTTCATTTTCATTAATTAAATATAACTTTATTTCACCTATTTCAGGTGCGATTGTTTGTTCCTCAGGATCAATCCAACCATCCTCATTTTCATCAAACCAGATATAACCAGAAATAGTCCCTTTCTCTGGATCCCAAACCTTATCCATCTCTTCTGCGAATGCTAAATTTTTTGGTAAAAATAATGTAAAAATGAATAATAAAACTGACATACATGTTATAGATTTAATTGTTTTCATCAATATCATCACCCAATTCTATAATATTTAACAAGAATATATAAATATTAATACGATATACAATGTATTACAATACTGGTTTTATCACCCAATCTTTATTATAATTGTAATAACATAAGCTATTAATTAATCACTTATATAATTTTCCCCTTACAATTTATCCTTGCCCCATTACTATCTCACAGTATCCGTTTATACTTATAAGAACCTGAATATTGAATTTAGTAATGTAAAAAGTTTCTTTTCAACCATTTTTGTTTATATAAATTTATTAATAAGTTTATTGTTATTTAGTTTGTATGTAGCCAACAACCCATTTGCAAATCAATCCTGTTGAGCTATTACTCTTTTAAAGATCTCATATGTAGTATTTTTATTTAATTTTGTTTACACCCTTAAAAAAAACGAGCATATGATACTATATACTAATCCAAAAACCATATAGTTTACTTTCTAAGAGCACTGATCTGTGTTCTTTTTTTTGAATGAATCTTGTGTTCAATTTTTTACTACATTTTTAAAACTTTCACTTGTTACTCTTAGAAAATACTTTTAAAACAATTACATATAAATAAAATTTTTTAATTGCTCGGGATTTCCATCAACACTATCGAAAACTTTAGCTTTGTATTTTATCCTATTCAAATATCATTCATCATAGCCCCATATATCCCAATTTCTCATTTTATAATTCCAATTCATAGTATTTGGACCTTGGAATAGCTAATTACTAAGTCATAGAATATCTTTTTCATTAACCCTTCCGACCATGTTGTATTTATTAAACCTTTGTATTATAGGATTTAGTAGTTATCTCACTGATCATAAAGAGATAATATCAGAACGTGATTTCTATTAGTCCAAGCACTTCATGTTACTTACACATACACTATAAAATGTTTGGACTTTATTATTTTAATTAAAACTTAAAATTAGGAGGATTTAATATGGCAGATTGTACAGGTTTAGCTTGTTTTTTATTCTCTTCGTGGCCAACAGGAACAGTAGTTACAGTTACCACTAAATCAGGTCAAATTATCGGGCCTGCTACTTTTTCACTATTCTTTCCGAATATATGTGCAGTAGTGTTGGTAGAAGAAGATGTGATAACCCCCTCTTCAACCAATACTATATTTATTAGTTGTGAAGATATAGAAAGTGTTACTTTAACCACTCCTTAAGAAGCTTCATATTTTTCTAGCTCAATCCCTATTTAAGAAAATCTAATGACTGTACTAATCAGTACACCCTGATATGTAACATTCTATTGCATCTATTATTTCAATAGGATGCTTTAATTTAAACTTTTTCTCTTCTAAAGGTTACTTGTCTACACATCGTTCTACAAAATTTCATATGATATAGTATATTGTTTAAAGGAGGGATAAATTTGTTCTTATGCAATTTATTTGGTTGTTCAGGTGGAGTATGTAGTATTTTTAAAAATTTACAACCAGGCGAAGTCGTTACTGTGACTGGTAAATCTGGGAATATTATTGGTCCTGCTGTGTTTACAAATTTTAACCCTAATACTTGTATAGTCACATTAGAAGAGGAAAATTCAGTTACTCCTCCTACTACAAGTATTACTAAGATTAGTTGTAAAGAAATAGAAAGTATTACGTTTATCTCATAATATATTTTAAACCTAAAAGCAGGTGTTGAAATATGAAACTCTTATACATTACTTCTGGTTACTCAAAAATCTATCAATATCTAGATCAAAGCATACAAAGAACTCTTATTGATCAAAAATTCGAATGGTTAGCAGTACAGCCAAGTGAATTAATACAGCAATTGGATTTCATTACAACAACGTTTCATCCCGATATTGTTTTCACCTTATTAGGTAATCATCTACCACAAAAAGCAACTCAATATTTTAAAAAAAGGAACATTAAATTAGCTGTGTGGCTAACTGAGGATCCATTTTATATAGATACTTCTCTTCTTCTATTAAAAAACTTCGATTTTATATTTACTATTGATAGCGAAGCACTTAAATATTACACAGCTTTAGGATATACCAATGTATATCACTTACCATTAGCAACTAATATAGAAATATTTAAACCAAATCAAAAAAATTCAAAATATAAAAGTGAAGTATTGTTGATTGGATATCCTTATCCTAACCGAGTAAAATTGATACAGTTTCTCTTGGAAAAAACGCCTTATCACTATACTATTATTGGTCAACACTGGAGAAATAAGTTATTAAAAAAATGGAAGAATCACCGAAGAATTAAGATTATAGAAGGATGGATTCCACCTCAAGAGGTTGCACTCTATTATAATAATGCTATTCTTATTTTAAATCCTCATCGTAGTCATCTATTTCCACAGAATAAAAATAAAAATAAAGTGAAAAATAATACCATTAATAATCGCGCTTTTGATATTGCCGCTTGCCAAGGCTTTCAAATTATTGAAGAAAAACCTGACCTTTCATCCTTCTTCAATAAAGATGAAATTGTATCCTATAACAGTTTTGAAGACTGCTTAAACAAATTATCTTTTTATTTAAATGATGCAATTTCGAAAAGATTAATGGTCGAAAAAATTCATGCAAGAGTTATTAGCCAGCATACTTTTTATGAGAGGGTCCATTTTATAACGACTACTATACAATCACACATTCATTAATTTATTAAATTAATAATATCTTTGCTTCAATACTCATTCTTAATAAATTAAAATGTTTTTTCAATTTTATGAAGAAGCATTTTAATTTGTCTTTTCCCTATAGAAATCTACCACAATTCCCCTGAAGATACAATTGCACTTTCAATGAGATGGAGAATAAACATCGTTTGGACCAATTATAACAAGTTTGCTACTACATTTTTAGTATTAAGGATTTTTTTATTAACATTTCGTATCAGTGTATGCTAGTTAATTTTAGCTATTATTGAAGGTGAAATATCAGCGATATTTTCTTTTGTATAGATATTAGCCGATTCGTTTACAAACTTTTTAACACTTTTTATATTTATTCTATTATATCCATCTTCACAAACGTATTGTAATTAGGTACTAACCCTTTAAGTTTCTTTTTTGTATTTAGTAGCCGTAAAAAATGAATCACTGGCATATCACCGTAATATTTCTGCTTATATATTTTGAGGATATTTGGTATGAAGAGATAGAATAGTGTTCCGCTGGTTATACTCATACTGAGGTGAATTGTATGATTTGGGCTATCATTTCATTAGTCATCCTTTTTGGATTAGGAATAATACTTAAAGCACCCGAGGTCCCTGAAGAAGAGATTCGCATGAAATACTTAAGAGAACCATAGAATCGTGAATATCCAGAAAGAACTGACCCGCGAAACTTTGAATATTTAATCGCTGACTTGTTTAATTCTCGAGGATATCGAGCGCAAGTTACACCAGGTTCTAATGATGGAGGAAAAGACATTATTCTTTGGAAAGATAATGAAGTGAAATTTGTTGAAGTAAAAAGATATACAAAAGAATCTATTGGACGACCATACATTCAAAAGCTACAGGAGGATACTTTGTTACGTTAAGTCATTTCAATAAATACTCCACTTATCCCCTAATCCACTGTATTTTCATCAAGTAATTCAAAATTGAATGTCCTATATATTTCCCTCTAGACACTTGAATAAAACTTAATATGTCGTTAATAATGTAGACAAGGCTTTTAATAAATCTGCCTTAAATTCTTCCCACTCTAACTCTCTTGGTCGAGAGCCGAGCAGTTAGCTTTTGTTGGCTGCTCTTTTATGTATCATCGTCACATTATGATGAAATAGTCATATATTATCTTGAATTTAAAAAACCTAATTCACTTTTCAATATCTCATTTCTTCCTTAAAGAGATCTTTTTATAGATCCTCTTTTTAAGTTTGTCAGCATAAAACTAAATATTCCGTCAATACTAAAGATAGGCGAAAGCCAGAACTCATTTAACCGTCCCTGTAGTTCTTCTCTTTTCTGTATTAAGCAGCTAGCTTACACTAGCTGCTATTTTATTTACACATATCATAAGACTTCGAATATATTATGTTTGAAAGTGCTCTATTTTATCAAAAGGCAATTCAGCGACGATTACCTTTTTATTTCTCAACACCAAGTACATGGTATCAAAATCCCAATAATGGTAATATAAAGGTACCTTCAGTTGTTGAATGTCTTGCCCTTTTAAAAGGCCCTGTCTAAAAACAGGGCCTTTTAAATTTATCTCCTACTAAAAATAGCATTTTCATTATAAGTCTTTCTATAAACGCTCTAATTTCCTCGGCATCAAATTAAATCCCATGAAACAGGCGTCCCTTTTTCTATATCCTTACTCGCTTTTTTCCCGATAATTTTGGATAAGTGCTTTGGTAATAAGCCATTCCCTGGTCTAATAGCTTTAACATTTTCATTTGTAAAGACTTCTCCTGCTTTTATGTTTTCTACTACATATAATGATCTTCTAAATTTTAAAGAATCTTTTTCTATATCAGTAGGTCCATAATATACATTCCCCAAAGATTCCCATGCTTTTTCAGTTTCGTTTACTAATAATTTAAATTCAGCTGGTTCCATTGAAAATTTAGCGTCAACTCCTCCATCCAACCTTGAGAGCGTTAAATGTTTCTCAATTACCGTGGCCCCCAAGGCAACACTCGCTACAGATACTCCTACTCCCAGTGTATGATCGGATAAACCCACCTGACATTTAAATAACTCTTTCATATGAGGTATGGTAACTATATTTGTAGATTTTGGAGATGCAGGATACGTACTTGTACATTTTAATAGAATTAGTTCTTTACACCCCTCTTCTCTCGCAGCCCTTACTGTTTCATCTAGTTCGGCAATTGAAGCCATACCTGTCGAAATGATTATTGGTTTTCCTGTTGCGGCTACTTTACGTATGAGGGGAATATCAGTATTTTCAAAAGAAGCAATTTTATAACATGAAACATTTAATGTCTCTAGAAAGTCTACAGCTGTTTCATCAAAAGGCGTACTAAATGGTATCATTCCTAACTCTATACAGCGATCAAAAATTGGTTTATGCCACTCCCATGGTGTATATGCTTCTTTGTATAAATGATAAAGTGATTTGCCTTTCCATAAACTTTTCGTATCGTCAATTAAAAAATCACCATTTTCTATATTTAAAGTCATTGTATCTGGTGTATATGTTTGAATTTTAAATCCTTGTGCCCCGGCCTCCGCAGCTGCCTCTACAATTTTCAATGCCCTATCTAATGATTGATTATGATTTCCTGACATTTCTGCAATAATAAATGGTGGCAAACTATTGCCAATCTCTCTACCTCCGATATATACATTACTCATTTTTTTCACCTTCAAGCTCTTTTTTTATAGATTCTTTTCTTTCCCCCCATTGTTCACGGGACAAGGACATTGTAATGACATCAACATAACCATTGTCCCTATAAATATAATCTTCATATCTTCCCTCTTCTTGGAAACCAAGTTTCTGATGGAAATTTAAACTAATACGGTTTGATTCTATTATTTCTGCACGTACTTTGTGTATGTCTTTGATTTCAAAAATAAAATCTAATGCTAATAAACCTAATACAGTCCCGGCACGTCTTACACTTTGCTTTTCACCTATATAAAATCCCCAATAACAAGTTCGATCCATTTTATCTATTTTTGTAAAATTAACAAATCCAATTGATTTTTCTTTATATGTTAATAATCTTGCAACCTTTGTATCATCCATTACGAGGTTTTCATACCACTTTAAATGTTCGTCTATTGTTATTTGATGATTTTCATACATAACCGAGCGAATTTCTTTTGTATTCCGCCACTTTAAAATAAGTTCTAAATCTTTCTTTTTTAACTTTTCCAATTGAAAATCCCCAATATCTAACATACTATCCTCCTAAAATAATTTTTGCTATTTCATTTGTATTACTGGCACACTGTATAGAAAGAGCTTTATTAGACATTTCTTTCACTATTTTAGAATCTGATAAAAGTTTGTTTAGACATTTCGCAATTACTTTATCCGAAACATTATCAGCTGTACCAATATTCCATGTAGCTCCAACCTTAGCTACAGCTTTGGTTACTTCAATTTGATTTTGGGCAGTTGTAATTGTTATAGAAGGTAATCCAAGAAAGCATCGTTCCCATGTGGTTGTGCCCCCAGCTCCTATCCCTAAATCCGCTCGTACGAGAAGCTCTTCCATATTCTCTATTTGACAATAATATGAAGCGTTAGACACACTCTTACAATAAGTTTGAATACCTTCTTTATGAGGATTTTGACTACCTACCACAACGTCTATTTTTAAGTTATTTATATTTTGTAAAGCTCTTAACGTTTTTAATGTCTCATTTGTTACATCATGGCCACCAAAAAAAATAAAAATTCTCTCAATTTTCCCTGTTCTTTTTCGTGAAATCTTCTTAGCTGCATGAAACTCTGGTCGTAATATAGCGTATTTAGGCCCCAATTTTACTAATGAGTGCTCTGGTATTAAATCTTTATAGCGATCATTAAGGTTATCGTATAAATTTTGGTCTAGTAACAAATCGCAATCATGCATTCGATTTGCAAGATCATCAATTACCATAATTTTCTTTACCGTTTTTCTTAAAGCAGATTCCCACTTATTATCTAATCCATAATGATCAACAATTAACCAATCACACTTGGGAAGTTGCGACAAAATATCATTGGTCTGCTGCGCATCAACAAACCAATAATGTTTTAACCAATTTAAATAAATCGCGTTTTCTGCACTTAAGAAATTCGTATTTTCACCATCTCCATCTAATACAAACACATGAAATCCTTTATTTAAAATATATTGATGCAAATCACCTTGCAGCTTACGACAAATGAAATATACTTGAGCACCTTTATTTCGCAACTCTTGAGCCAGTGTTAAACAACGCATAATATGACCGGTACCTATTTCAATGGATGCGTCGGCGCGAAAGGCAATTTTTTTCTCAAGCAAGATACTCCCTCCTCACTAAAAGCACTATAACTTATTAACTTATAATTTCGTTTCTCTATTTAACTCATCTACTAATGATTGTTGATTTGCCCATTTCAATTTCACATGATTATTCATTTCAATAAGTTCAGGATTTCGAAGGATGTAATCTTTTATTTGATGAAAAAATAAAGGTTTAGATTTTACATTCAGACCTTTATAAAGTTCATTGAACATATCTAAATCCGGTTGTTCATCTAATGTTAACCTCCAAGTAGGGTAACAAAATGGTGGAGGAAGTTTCACTATATTGATACGAAATAAATGTGGATTATTAATAAAATAAAATGGAAGGTATTCTGCATAGGTTAAAGGTTTTGGGGTTTGTAGTAGTCGTTCAATTGCCTCTAATGTAAAAATATCGCCTGCTGTTCCGACAGGTAACGTACTTAACTCTGCCTGTGTATAATCTGCACCACTTTTCAAATGTTCATCTAGCAAAAAAGTATTAATTTCCGGTGACACAGCTGGGCAATCTCCTGTAATCCGCATGACAATGTTTGCATTTTCTTGTTTTGCAGCTTGAAACATGCGATCAGCGGTATTTTCTGGATCACCTCTAAAAATCTTAACCTTTCCATCTAAATTAAATTTTTCCAAAGGGTCATCTTGTGCAATATCTGAAGTAGCAAGTATGACCTGATGTTTTCCTGAAATAGCTAATGTATTTATAAGACATCGTTCAATGGAAGAAACTCCGTGTATTGGCAATATGGCTTTTAAAGGTAACCTAGTAGATTTTAAGCGGCAAAGTACAATTATTACTACCTTAGGAGGTTCAATAACCGCTTTTGTTAATGGGGTACCTGCAGACAAATTATATACAGCTACCTGAGGTAATAATTCCTCTGCTTCAAGCTTGTTCAGCGCATTTTCTACAACATTTAACTCCATTGTTACTTTATTAGCTGTAATAATCTCTCCTTTTTTAATGTCAACTTTTGTAACTGCTCTTAACAATTTCTGATTTTGCAATTTTATTAACCCCCCTTTCATTTAATTTTTAGCAACACTATAAAACAAAAGAACTTTTCTCACAGCTTGTATTACATCCCACACATCAGCTTCTGTCATTTTAGGAAATAGAGGCAGCGTAATAATTTCCTCATATACGTTTTCTGCTTGCGGACAAATACCTTTTTCATAACCTAATTTTTGATAAAACGGTTGTAAATGTACGGGTATATAGTGCACATTCACACCGATATTTTCTCTTTGTAACGCTTCGTAAAATTCTTTTCGATTACATTTTAATAATTTAGTATTTAAACGAATAATATAAAGGTGCCAACTCGAACTGGTTTGAGGCAATTGCTTTGGTATAATGATTTCAGATAAACAACTAAATTCTTTACTATAGATGTCTACATATTTCTTTCGAATCTTAATAAAAGAGTCTAATTTACTTAACTGTGATAAACCAAGAGCAGCTTGTATATCCGTAATTCTATAGTTGTAACCTAAGAATTGCATTTCATAATACCAAGGTCCATGATTTTCAAGAAGTTTTTGGGGGTTCCTTTCAATTCCATGCGTACGGAATTGAACAAGTTTTTCATAAAAAAGAGGATTATTTGTGGTAATTACTCCGCCCTCTCCAGTAGTAATATGTTTCACCGGATGAAAGCTAAACATTGTCATATCACCAATTGAACCAATCTTTTTATTTTTATAAGTGGCTCCTAATGCGTGGGCTGCATCTTCAATGATAATCAAATTGTTTTTTTTTGCTATTTTTTGTATTGCTTCTAACTCTACAGGCTGTCCAGTAAAGTGTACGGGAATAATGGCTTTTGTTTTGTTTGTAATCTTTTCCTCAATAGATTTAGGACTAATGTTATATGTTTCATTGTCAATATCGGCGAATACCGGCTTTGCACCCTGGTATAAGATACAATTTGCACTTGCTACAAATGTCATTGGAGTTGTAATTACTTCATCTCCCTCAGTTATGCCAGCTGCATAGCAAGCAGCATGCAATGCAGCTGTACCATTTGAAAAGGAAACAGTGTATTTTGCTCCCACATATTTCGCTATAGCCTCCTCAAATTGTTGAACCATAGGTCCTGTTGTTAAAAAATCCCCTTTTAATACGTCTACAACAGCCTGAATGTCATATTCATCAATTTGTTGCTGACCATATGGTAAATAAGTTTCTCTAACAGGCTTTCCTCCATGAATACCGAGAATCCCCCTTACCATTACTCTTTCTCCTTAGGGTTAATTTTTAAAGATTTAATCCACTCTTCTGTTTTAATAACTCCATCTTCTAAAGAAACTTTCGGTTCCCAGTTTAATATTGTTTTTGCTTTTTCATAGTTACATAATAATTTTTGGATTTCACTTTGCGGATGGATATGAGTTACATGTTGAATACTTACTTTATTTCCCGAAATCAATTCTGCTAATTTATTAATGGATATATCTTGTCCTGTTCCAGCGTTGATAATATGGCCATTTGCTTTTGCAGAGTATCCTGCTGCCACAACAAAATCTGCACAATCTTCAACATATAAAAGGTCTCTCGTTTGTTTTCCATCCCCATAAATATTTAATGGTACATTATCTAATTTATTATTTATAAAAATGGCAACAACCCCACCTTCCCCACCTGTTTTCTGGAATGGACCATACGTATTAAATGGGCGAATAACCACTACAGGTAGCTTATAAGCATAATAGTAAGATAAAACCATGTTTTCAGCAGCAATTTTTGATCCAGCATATGGAGAAGCTGGTTTAATCGGGTCTAATTCTGATATTCCTTGTATATTAGTAGCTTGATCATATACCATACAAGTACTCATAAAGACCATTTTGACTTTATATTTAAGACATTGTTCTAACAAATTAAAAGTACCTATTGTATCATTTTCAAAAGTTGATCTAGCATCATCTATACTATCTTGAACATTGATACTAGCTGCTAAATGATAACAAAGGTCAAATGAATTATTTTTAAATAATTCAGCAACTAATTTTTTATCTTTAATATCTCCTTGAATGCATTGCTTTAAATTTAGATCGTGTGCAAATTCGGTGATATTTGCAGTAGTTGAATTTGCTAAGTTGTCTAATATCCATAGTTCATGCTTATCCTGCAATAATCTCTTTACAACCCACCTACCAATAAAACCTGCACCACCAGTTACTAATATTTTCATAGTTTCTCCCCTCCTGTTAATAGTTGCTGGTTTAATATTAAATTTCTAAGCTCTTCTTTTGAAATCGCATTTTGATGATCAGAACGGTAAAATCCTGCTTTCGCCCTTTCTGCATTTTCATATTGTGTACCCTTTTTTAATGGGCTAGGAATGATAAACATATCTGGTAATTCAAAAGCCTGTAAAGACTCATCATGTGTCATAAGTTCTTCATACATTTTTTCACCAGGTTTTAATCCAATTTCTTCAATTTTTATATTCTCCTTAGGCAACCCATATAACTTTGTAACTTCTTCTATCATCACTTCACTTAAATCTTTTAATGAAATAACTGGCATTTTTAATATAAAAGTTTCACCACCCTTTGCTATTTTCATTGCTTCAATTGTTAACATAGTTGCTTGATTCAGTGTCATCATAAATCTACTCATACTAAGATCCGTTACAGTTATTTTTTGGTTTTCTTTAATTTGATTTTCAAATAAAGGAATGACAGATCCTCTTGACCCCATCACATTTCCGAAACGAACACTTGCAAATATCGTTTCACTTGAACCTTTTGAATATTCCGCTGATGTAATCAATCTTTCAGCAGTCAACTTTGTTGCACCGTAATTATTTGTTGGTGAAATCGCTTTATCAGAACTTGTAAAAACTACCTTTTTTACTTTCTGAGCAATTGCGGCTTTTATTACATTTTGTGTTCCAAAAATATTGGTCAAAACTGCTTCAAACGGATTATATTCACAAAAAGACACATGCTTCATCGCGGCCACATGAAATACATAATCAATATTTTCCATCGCACTAAATACTCGATCATAATTACGAATATCCCCAATTAAATAACGAATATTTTGATTTTTATCCCTAAATTCTTCTTGTAATAAAAATTGATTATATTCACTTCTACTAAGAACCCTTACCACTTTTGGCTTTTCCTGTAGAACATTAGAAAGAATGCTTTTTCCAATTGTTCCTGTTCCACCAATAATTAAAACGTTTTTATCTTTAAAAAACATGAAAATATATACCTCCTCATATTAAAAAATTAATTTTAGCCAAGAAAAACCTCTCTTCAATTTGTGTGTAGTTCCATTAGCAAGCCATTTGTTGAGAGATAAATTGGTTTATCGGATATTAAAACACACGTTTCCATTGCAAGTTTAAGATACATATTAATCATTGAAAACTGAGGATATAATCTTTTACTTCAAATATTTATAAATGGTGAGGAGTTTATTCTTTTTCACCTTGAATTAAATTTATTAATCTTTTTGTACATGCTTCTTGCGGATAGTTTTCATTAATAAATTTTTTTCTTAATTCTTTTGCTAAATTAGATTGTAAAGGATCATGTAGAACCTTTTTAATCGTACTAGTCACATCCTCCATAGAATGGTTTACAAGCCAATCTAGCGTATCGTAATATTTATAATCCCTTTCCTCTAATAAAGATTTATAAACAACTACAGGTATGTCTAATAACATTGCCTCTAATCCTACTGTTGAATTTGAGATAACCACAAGATTTGCATGTAAAATAACATCATACATGTTCACTTCATTTGTTATATATTTAACATTAGGATATAAGTTACTTAACTTAATATATTCTCCCACTAAGTTACGCCCTTTTTCCCAAGGATGAGGCTTTATAATAACCGTAATATTTTTTTCTTTCACTAACTTTTCTGTCAGTTCAGTATAAAATAAAGTTTTAAATGGCTGGGTTGCAATAAAAACTACTTTTGTAGAGGGGTCTATATTTAATTTATTAAATAAATTCTTTTTATCCATATATACTCTATCAAAGATTTCGTCATATCTAGGGTGCCCTAGTATTTCAATTTGAGATTCACTGACCCCTTTTTGAAGGTACCAAGCTTCTTCATATTTCCCATATACGACCTGTTTTGTTGCGAAAACCGGAAAGTATGCTTCTTCTCCCATTATTGCACCATGTTGCAGACATAAACTTGGTATACCCTCACTACCAGAAAGAAAAGTAAGTGCTCTACTTGTTATGTCTTCCGTAGTACCAACAACCACACCAGAAATATCTTGTTCTTTAAAAATAAAATGAGCCATGTTAAGCTTCTCAATCATGATAGGAAGGTCGCTGAGTAATTTTTTTTGAAAAAACGTGTTTGATAGTAGTGGGTGTTTATTAAACCTTAAAAAGATTTCTTTAGCTTTTTCTATATAAACATTTGCGTTATTAGGGGATTTATTTATATAATCTGGTGCACAAACTGTAGGAAGACCATAAAGTTCTGGCTTTTTTGATCTTGTTAATATCTTAGTTTGATTTGGATGAAAGTGGGTAAAATTACTTACTGAAAAACGGAGATAATCTGAATTTAGCAGGATTGTTCCATCTTTATTTTTTCTTTTTATTTTTGATTGAAATGCAGAAATTATTTTTTCAAACTCCAACTGTAACTGTTTTTCCGCTATTTGTTCAATTGACAATTGCTTGTAAAAATTATCATCTTTCATTTTATTTTTTATATCTTCATCTAAATATTGATAAAAATTACTCAGTAATGGCAAAGGAATGTTATGATGCTTTAACTCTGAAAAAATATTTATATAATCTAAATTTAATAGCCAGTAATTTTTTAAATAAATGTCACTCAATTTTTCACCCTCTTTTTCTTCTTAGATCTTCTCTTAATTCTTTGCATGTTCTTTGTGGTGGTAATAATTGCACAAATTCATTTTTTTCTTCTGCAAATAACTGTGCATGTATTGAATGAGGAGTAATATAATTAATATCTAAAATTTCATCTAAGGGATAAAAATCCCAATAGTGATTTAATCTCCAAAAGAAACGTGCATCTCCTATCCGGTAAAACTGAGGATCTTCATCCCAGTAAGAATTCCACCTTTTTTCAAGAATTGGTAAAACAGATGCTCTATGCATAATAGAACAATGATCAATAGTACATGGCGCATTATTTGTAATTTTTTGGGCAGGTCTTTCAACAGTTTTAATAGGCATATCTGATTCATCTATATGAATCGTTTTTGATGCAGAGTAAATAATTTGAACATCTTCATTCTCATCAAGATAACTAGACATCTTTTTCAAGCGTTCTTCTTCATATTGATTATCATCTGTAATATAAGTTATATATTCCCCTTTAGCATGCTTAAGTGCCTCATTAATTAAAGCAGCATATCTTACTTTTTTTGTCCTTTCAGAAATATGAGCTACATTACTTTTATAAAAATGTACATTTTCCTTATTTATGAATGGGTGAATCACCTTCTGGGTCAATTCATCTGAATCATCATCCATTATAAAAAGCTCGAAATCCTGAAAGGTTTGGTTTAATACACTTAATATCGATTTTTCAACAAATGCAGGCTTATTGTAACTTGTCATTATAACTGAAATTTTAGGCAAATATCCCTCTCCTCCTTATCAACAAATACAAAAACAGTTACGTTATTATATAAATAGAAAGGACAAACCGTTCCGATAATTTTAAAAAAGATTTCTTTACCTATAAAAAATTAATAGCGTTATTTATATTCACCTATATCCTTTTTTCTCCACTATAGTCCATACCATATCTATGAAAAAGTAATAAACTATTTAAAATAAAAAAGAAAGTGTTGATAAAGCTTTAATTATTATATTTCACTAGAAAAAACACATTTAATATTCTCAATAGAGGTGAAGTATTTGCAACCCAAAATATCAATTATCCTTACTAGTTATAATAAGCCGTCATTAATTAATCAAGTTATTGAAAGTGTTCTAATGCAAACTTATAAAGAATGGGAACTTTTTATTATGGATGATAACTCCTGTCTAGAAACTATAAATGTCATAAAAAATTATTTAGAGGATCCTCGAATTACTTATAAGAATAGTTTTATACAAGATGATGAACGATATAAAACTACAAGATATGCAACACTTATCAATGAGGCACTTCCATTAACCTGTGGGGATTATATTTGCTATTTAACGGATGACACTATATACCTTCCAAACAGATTAGCTGAAATGTTATCTTTCTTAGAAAAAAAACCTGAAATTGATGTAGTCTACTCTTCCCAATACGTTAAATATGTTGATTATAACCTAGAACCTACAAATGAATTTGTAAGAGAAGCTTCGAAAATTTTATATACAGCTGCTAATGTTGTAGATCACTGTTCAGTTATGCATACTAAAAGAATATTAGTAAAAGTCTATGAAAAGTACCGTGGATATTGGGATACAAATCCTTTATATTGGTTTGCTGGAGATGCAATGTTTTGGAAACGCCTAAATACATTTCAACCTTTTTATCCCATTCCCAAAGTGCTCGATATTACTTTTAAAACACCATTCTCTTTCCAAAACCTATATGCTAACCTCCCTTCTAAAGATTTAAATGGTATTTTGTTTAGTAATTCACACGGTGAAGTATTTTTAATTGATAACCTTAAACGCAGGCTTATTTCAAAAGACATGCTTTCTTACTTCAAATATAATCAAAATGAAATTGTCTTAATTCCCGATCCATTTATCTATAAATATACAGAAGGTCCCCCCATAACCCTTACAGAGTCAATTCCAAATCTACGAGTTGTACAAAATGAAAAAGGAGAGTTATTTTATATAGAAAATAATCAAAAACGTCTGTTTATTAATACCATAGCATTTCGCAAATTTAAATTTTCAGTCCAAGAAATTATTAAAGTTTCACAATGTAGTTTAAATCAACTTTCAGATGGGCCACCTATTTATCCAAATTTATCCAATCACGCGATTCTACCGGAAGGAAAAGTATTTATCTACCATCACAATTATTTCATCATGACAGATTATATGCTTCATCCCATAGATAAAGATATATTGCAAAAACTATATTTATTAAAGAACTGTATACCAATTTCAAAGACCAATTTATCCTACTTTCATATGGGCCCTCCTATTTCAACATACCCTTCTTACCTAGCCGAAAAATACTTAGAATAGTACTAAGAAGGAGTGTTATCAATAAAATAATAGAAAAAGCTCCTGAACTAAGTACTATGCTTGCCTACAGTATTAGAATTAAACGGATTGATAAAAAAGAACTAAATAAAAGTCCCTATTGTTATACTAGTA
>Ga0209025_1003019_pt1 | contig 16628 bp, 14 predicted proteins | sample AraplaMF_Col_mLB_FD_184256 | JGI IMG/M metagenome (GOLD analysis project Ga0209025, IMG submission 184256) | Arabidopsis root microbial communities from the University of North Carolina, USA - plate scrape MF_Col_mLB (SPAdes) (version 2) | ecosystem: Host-associated > Plants > Roots > Endosphere... | reverse complement strand
CCGAAAGTATGTAGAAACTGATCATATTCTTCCCGAAATGGCGTCCCCTGCGTCAGTCGATTGTTCCAGATCAGAACGATTTTTCCATTCGGCTTCAGAATACGCTGGAACTCTACCCGTGCTGCCGCCCGATCGAACCAGTGAAACGATTGCGCACATACGATAAAATCGACAGAATGGTCCGGTAGTCCTGTCTCTTCTGCCGAGCCTGGCACGGCACGATACTTCGGCTCATCTCCGAGATCCTTCTCAGCTGCTTCACGCATCTCCTTATTCGGCTCGACAGCAATCACATGACTCCCGCGATCCAAGAGCAGCTTGGAGAAAATCCCTGTCCCTGCACCGACGTCCGCTACAACACAATCCTGCTTCAATCCAATGACACCGTACAAATATTCCATGACTGCTTGCGGATAACTCGGACGATACAACACATACGTATCGACCCGGTTCGAGAACCGTTCCTTGCTATTCATAAGATCACGCTCCTTCACAGATCATCATTGCAGGTCAAAGCATGATTGGCAACTTATATATTCACGCCTGCAAGCATAAACGACTTCGTCGTCCTTGTAAGGACGTGAAGCGTTTAAGCGAGAAATATAAGAACAGTTTATTTGTGAAACTTATATATTCTAATTTCAAAAAAAGACGCCCCTTACGCGGAAGCGTCTTTCTCCTCTTCATTCTTACCGCCGGCGCATCTTCGCGATCTGCGGAAGGACCAACCCTAACGCAATCAAGAGACAAGCCGTTACAATGTTCATAGTGAATTGGAAGTACCATTCGCTGGTATAGGCTTCGACCTTTGGGAACATCCCCATAATACAGGCGAATGCGGTGAAGATGAAGCACCATAGACCGATGATGAAGCCCCATGTTTTATTTTTGACGAATTGGTATTCCGACTTGAACTTATCCGCCGCCTTCATGAGCGCCATGAAAGCAAGGAAGACGAATAAGTAACGAAGCGGCATGACGACAGAATTGAGGTCAAGCAGCCAATTATAGAGAGAATTCATGTTGCCGATCCCGAGCGCCGGAATGATAATCAGAATCCCGACCAAGATCCCTGTCATTATATAGCCATTCACCGGTGTGCCGCGGGAATTGGTCTTCATTAAGCCTTCCGGGATGTACCTGCGGTCCGCATCGCTCAATAATACTTTAAGCGGCGCGTCAATGGAGAACGCGAGGGCCGAGATCTGCGCGAGCGTATTCGCGATCGCATACAGAATCATGAGACCGTTGCCGAGTCCGTAATATCCCCCAAGGATCTGGAAGGCATAATACTGTCCGTTCATCTTCAGGTCGGCTGGAATGTTGTTCGAGTCGAACATCAGTCCCATCGCGAAGGAGCCGAGCAAGGCACAGATCGCAACCATAATTGCAAGTGCAATCATCCCCCGCGGGAATTCTCGTGCCGGATTACGCGTCTGATTGACGTAAGGGGAGATTTTCTCCGCTCCGCCAACCGCGAAGACGAGCATGGAAATCGTCGTGAAGTAGGCGAAATTAAAGTCAGGAATAAAGGTCTTGAACGTAATATTTGCCGTCGCAATCTTCGCCCCCGTCAAGGCTGGAGCTGTAATGGCAAGCAGTATGTACAGCAGTGACATAATGAAGACTGCAAGGCCTGCGATCGTGCCGATCCGTTTCAAGGAAGCAAGCCCATAAGATGCAATCCATAAGAAAATCAGGAAGACGACAAGACACACCGTCTGAATGAGAATGGGAGAATATTTCGATGTCAATCCGCCCGTCCCTGTAAATGCCCAGCCCAGTGCGATCAGAATTCCTTGCGGCTTCTGGGCCAAATAAGGCACGTGAACCACCCAATACGTCCATGCGGCGAAAAAAGCAACGGTTGGACCCATCGTTTCTTTGATCCAGCTGCTGACACCGCCTTTTCCCTCCTTGAAGGTAGAGCCCATTTGGCCGACCATCAGCGCATAAGGAACGAAATATAACGCGATAATCAGAATCCATGATGTAATAACCGTTAGTCCCTGGTTTGCATAGTTGTTAACAACATTCCCGAATCCCCATACTGACACGAAGGCGATTAAGGCAACGTTATACCAGCGGAGCTTTTTCTGTTCGATGCTATTCATTTGTTCTACGTCTTGCTCCTCTCTAAGATGTACCGTTTAGCCTAATTAATCTACCCCTATCGTTTCCATTTCGCTATGAATTAAGCCACAATGGCACAAAAAAATCGGCCCTATAAGGACCGATTCATTGGAGCGGCTTGCTGAGGCTGCAGTTCCTTGAACGATTGACGATACAAGTAACCAATACCCGTTGCCACTAAACTTAATAAACCGCAAATGACGTAGATGGCTGCAATGCCGAACAGATCCGAGAGAACCCCAAGCACAACCACCGATATGCCGAAAATAAAAGTGTTGAGCGTAGACATCGCTGCGAGCACCTTCGGCAGCAGCTCTTCTTCCACGCTAAGCTGTCTGATCGTCGTAACCGCTACCGTACGCATTTCAACAAGCGGACCCATAAATAATGCGAGAGCTAGAGCAATCCAAGCGCTCGTCATATATCCGAAAATCAGGGTCAACACACCGTACCCAATCATTCCGATCATCATGGCACCGAAGCGGTTGCGGTTCAACCATGAACTGATCACAACAATACACAGACCGCCAACAATCGCACCGATAAAGTAGGAGACATTGATATACCCCCACCACGTCTCATCGCGGTGAAGCACAGTCTTCACGTAAGCTAACAAGAATGCACCTACCCAGACCGAACCTGCTAACCCTTCTAAGAAATCCATGATGGCTAGCGACCGAAGCGCAGGACGTGACCAGATGATCAACCAGCCTTCACGAAGACGCTGCCAAGCGCCTGCTTTAGACGCCTCCTTAGATTCAACATCCGATGCTGACTTATTCTCGCTCTTCCGCTTCGGTTCATGCACCATCGAGGTCATCAAGAACGCGAGGAAATACATCACCGCGATGCTAAGGAGGGTGTACGTTCCGCCGAGCCAATTGAACACGATGGCACCGCCGGCCCAGCCAGCGAGCTGGACGATTTGATTGGCTGTCCCGAACACGCCATTCGCCTTCATGACATGCTCGGAATTGTCGAGCAACCTCGGAATGAGGGCACTGGTAGCTGGCGAGGTCCAACCGTCAAGGAAAGCCCACACCATAATGAGGAGGAGCATTACCCAGAGCGTCTCCGGACTAAGCGACTGCCACGCATACCAGCCAATGATACAGAACAAAATGAACTGCAAAAATTGAGAGCTTTTTAATAAAAACGTTAATGGATAACGATCTAGTAAGAGCGGCGAGATGAGCCCGCTAATACTCTGACTGATCATTCTTACTAGTGGAACAAGTGCAGTATACGTTACCGAATTACTAATATGATACATGAGCGTAACGATCGTAATGGTCGCCATTACATCAGCGAGATTGGACAACGTCTGACCGAATACTAAATTTCTGACTGAACGATTAAACACGGAATCTATTCCTTTTATTTCAGAGTTATTTCGAGCAAAATATCACCCGTATTCTCAAAATCACGGTAGCTGTATCGAATGGACCCTTCGAATCCGCTTATATCTTGCAGCGCTTTACTGAGGTCATCAGACAGTGTTGCCTTGCGTGTGTAGCGTATTTTTACCGATGAATTCCCTGCACGCACAGCCTTCTCAATCTTCGCAGATAGTGCCGACACGGAAGAGACAATGTTCTCCGGATTCAAGTAAATATAATTCAGGTCAGTCTCCAGCTTGGTATAGAATGCAGTGCGGCTCTGATCATCCTTCTTCAGCCGTTCTAGCGTCATGTCATAAGACTCAGCTGCTGCAGGATATACCTTCGTCCACTGATGATCCGCTCTGAGCTGCTTATCTGTACGCAAATAATAATTATAGCTAACTTTGCCTTTCTGGTCCGGAACAGGGTCATCCCAAGTCGTATCCAGGTGATACCACTTGCCATCGAGGTTCACGACATTCCATGCATGCAGTTGCCCCCCGGCCTTTCCTTCGGCAATCCGATTCGTAATTCCCGCTTCCTTCAGCATCCGGTATGTCAATAAGGCATAACCTTGACAGACCGTCTTGCCTTCTTTCAATCCCAAATACGCTGTATCATTCTTCAGGGATGTGTCATAAGCCAAATTCAAGACGACCCAGTCGTGAATGGCTTTTACTTTCTCATGCGCGTTCATATTCTTGTTAATGATTGTAGGTAGTACGCGCTTCACCGTACTTGTCACATACGCCGTCTGATCCGCGTCCTCACGGTACTCCATATAAATCGTAATGCTCGAGGATAGCAGCGAGCTTTTGTATTGATAGGAATATTGACGGACCATAAACTGAACGTAAGGATCCGTTGCAATTGCGTCCTGCAATGCCTTCTCGATCTTGGACTTGGATACACTGCCATTAATAGAGTAAGTCATGACCGTATCGCGGTTCAGCATCGACTGATAGATTTCCTTCGTAAGTCCTTCCATGGAATTCACCGTGGGCGTATCCACCGCCGCCGTGACAGGATTATTGATTACTTCAATCAGCGCAAAACTCAGCGTACTTGCGAACAAAATTTTGAAAATATGCTTTGCGAATCGAGGCACAACTCAACCCCCTTGTGAACTATCGTTGAATTTCAGAATCAATTCGTCCCTGAATTTCAACCAGCTTCATAATGGTCTCCGCTGCTTCTGCACGTGTGACCGTAGATTTCGGATAAAACTTGCCTCCGTCCGTGCTCATAATGCCTAATTTCAGCATAAGGGCAACGACACCTTTGTTCTGCACCTCAGCGGCATCCTGCAACTGCGTCACTTCCAAATCTTTGGATAAGAATTTCGCTAGTTGCTCGTATTGTAGTATACGAGAGACCGATTCGGCAAGTTGTTCGCGGGTTAATTCGGTCTCAGGTCTCAGAAATTCGGATGGATTTCCCTTCAACCAACCCTTGGAGATGAAGAAGGACACAGCAGAATAATAAGTGCTGTCGGATATTATATCCTTGAAAAGCGGCTTATCATCACGGTAGGTAGCATAAGGCTGCACCGCACTCGCGATCCATTGCATCCATTCACCGAGCTTGATTGGCTCACTTGGCTTCACGAGTCCTTCTTCATTCGGCTTCAATACGCCTGCCTGCAGTAATTTCGTCAACGCGGCTTCCAAAGGCGTGCCTTGAATATCCTTGGCCGTCTGCGCTGAATTTTGCCGAGCTTGATACCAGTACGCTTGGAACTTGCCGGTTACAGCGTTCAGCAGAGACTCTTCCTCGGGGTTAAATTTCGGACTATAGACTAAACGCTGCTCTTGCTGATTGCTCGCATTCAGATTGTTGTAGTCGTATGGACCTACACGTGTATATTGCAGCTGCATCTCGAACTGATTCAAAAATGCAGTTCGTGCTTCTTCCGCCGTGATCGAAGGTTTCAGTGCCTTCATCGCTTCTTGATCGATTGACCGGGTAGAATCCTCATAACTCACGAGCTCTCCTTGGCTCCCTAGTTCGATGCGAACGCTGTTATAGTTTACCGGAATCTCGCCTAGGAACTGCTGATACTCGAAGAAAAACCCGCCATTATTCTGTATGTTCTGTTCTTCCGATGGGGTACGGAGCTTTAAATTCACGGCCGCGTTTGGGTAGAGGAGGTTGATCCAGTAATTCGCTTTTCTCTCCGCATCAGCCAGGCTTATCTCTGGTTTTTTCTTCTCCTTCGCATTGGCATTTCGGTAGGACAGATATGGATTGCCGAGTGCTAAGATCTGACCCGTCCTAGCATTCACTCGTGCGTTAAATTGTTTATCGAACCCGTCCGGTCCAACCGGACTCGGTTGATCCCATGACAAATACCATATTTTTACTGAAGGGTCATTCCAGTCGTTCTGCAAGTTTTGGTTCATTCGTTTATTCTCAGCTGGTGGCTTCAACACGTTCAATACAATCGCTTTGGCCTGATCCGCTGTCAGTTCTCCACCTTGATGCGCTGCATACTGCTTCGCTGTCGGAGTAATGCTCTTATATGTATTCAGGCTCATCTTGGCTTCTTTGCCAGTCTGAACATCAACGAACTTGCCGTTCTTCGCATCCACGATGCTATATTGTACTTGGGAAGGCTGATATGCGAGCATCATGTCCTTCGAATTGCCGTAAGGTTCGCCGACAGGCAAATAAGCAAGCTCCATTTTGAGATGCTCGGCATAGTATGATTTGGCCTTCTCAGCCGTAATGGATGGTGTGGCTGATGGATAGTTCAGTCCCGACTTCGAATGGGAATAGCTAAAGATATTCCCCTCTCCATCCACCGAGATATTGATAGTCTCATCCGAAGGGAGCCCGTTTACGGGGATATTATATGAAAACGAATAATTGACAGGCCCGAACAACCCTGTGATGTAGGCGTACAACGTATAATTCTGCGGTTTAAGCGTCTTGACGTCGATGCTTGGCACGATTCGCCCAATCAGCTTCTCGGCGATTTCCTTGGCTTGCTCTCTCGAATACGTCGGAGGATATTTCACCTGCTCCCTGTTCACTTCACTCCAGGGGCTGAAGTCCACCTGCAGAATCTCACCTGTTAATGCATCGACCCGGCTGCCGAAGCCGTAACCGCTATTCCCAATCTGATATTTCCATTGAATCGTCCAGACCATTTCATTGCGCGGCGGATAGGCATTTGGATCGCCTAACGTCACGGATTCGAGTTCTGCTTCTTTAAATTGCGGAAAAAGTTCTCTGATCTTTGCTACCGCCTGGTCTTTCGTGATGACCGGACTCTTCTTTGCTCCTTCATCCGTTGTAGCTTGGGTACTGCTGCTTGCCGAAGTTGAGATGTTATCCGTCTTCGTTTTTTCATGCACAGCTTCAGCAGCTACGACTTGCTGCATGAGACATACACTAAGCGTCGTAGCGATGGCTGCTTTGCGAATCAGCACCGCTCGGCGATTTTTCTTGGGTTTCAAAGACATCATTCCTCCTAATCATCCACCAGATATTTCCTTGCATATCTTGTTAAACGGTGAAAGAGGAAAAAAGTTCCTGTTATTTCTCGATTTCCCTAAAATTAGGACCTCTGAGCCACACCATGCTCCGAGCCATGTAGATGCTGTCGAAAAAAAGGAATGACGTGCCCCCAGAATTGATGATCTTTCTCCGAACAGCTATGACCGTTAATTTCGATGAATAAATGCTCAACCTTCGTGTTGACGTGATCGATAATGTATTGCAATTCGGAATGTGGGATAAAGCCATCACGCCGAGAATGGATGAAAAAGACAGGAATTCGAGCGCCATGGGCATTACGATTGAGGACATGGATGACGTTCATTTTTTTGAAGGCACGAGGAGAAATTCGTGCACGGAGTAACCAAATGAACATCACCATATAAGCGAGTGGAAACATGGGGACATGAATGCGGCTGCATTCCGATTGCAGCACGGTGTGAAGTCGTATAGGCATCGAATCAGTGATAACCGCTTGAACGGAAAGACCAAGATCAAGGGCTAGAATCGTGCCCAACCCACCAAGAGAATGACCAACAACGCCGATCGCATCCAGCTGAACATCAGACCTAGATCGCACGTATTCAACGGCTGCCAGAAGATCATCACGAAAGGTATAGGAAGAAGAGGCAGGTATCTCTTCACTGTCGCCATGACAACGAACATCGAACAGGAAGACAGAAAACCCGGCATCATATAAGGGATCGACATACCGTAGGGAATATGCGCGATTCGAACCCCATCCATGGACAACAATGATCGTCGGTGCCGTCACATGCTCCTGTGACGTGACATCATGACTCGGGATGAACCATCCACAGCATTGCTTGTCTCCGCTTCGAAATTTCACCTCTTCATACGGCTGCTTCGGCAGCGCATCGTTCACACGTCGAAGCGGCGTCTGTGTTCGCACCCCGAGCAGCCACACCAGCACAAGAATGAGCGCCACCACAAGAACTGCTACCTGTAAGATCATTATTCCCTGCATTCAAAGCACCTCCGACAGCACTTTCATGCCAATTAAAAGTACCTCTAGTGTTCCCCGTTTTGCAGAAAAAAGTGATTCTTTATTGCTGAAATAATGCCTTAATCTAGAGGCACTTCAACCTGAAGTGATGTGAGCTCCTTTTCTGTACTTGCCTCCCCATTAAAGGTCATAAGTACAGGTACAATCTTAACCAATGCAACGCCTGCCGGTACGGGTTCCGTCCAGATTCGCCGTTGCTCTTCATGCATCCACTGCGCTCTCGGAAGCGTTCGATCCTCGATTCGACTGCTACCAGTCTCCGTTACTGAAGCAAGCAGCATGCCGCTTGGCAGTACAATGTTGTATTTCAGGCCATAACGCACACGGTCCAATCGCATCACCTCATCCACTTTACTTCGAGGTAACTTTAAGTTTACATGCCACTCTGCCGCATGTGCCGATTGTCTAATACGATCCACACCAATTGAAATTTTGTTCCATTCATGGGTATAGGCCGCTCGATTAGATTTCTGTACTCCCGTTCCGGATCTCGCAATTTCTAATGCAAACCCCCAATCACCTCGCTTCACCGATTGTCCTGTTGGCAACCCATCCGTCAAGACAATCTCTGGGACGTGAACCAATAGATGAAGCTGATCTGGTATCTCTGCCGTAAAGAAGTAATTAACAATTCCAACTTTTTCTGAATCTAGGGGGGCGCTCGAGTCTGATTTCACAACTTGGGGGTCTAATTTTCTGATCGAATCATCGAGTTGAAAGCTGGGTATAGCAAAAGTCTCCTTGGGCAATTCACCATCTGTTTTCCCAAGTGAATAGCTGAATGATAATCGCATCCCATCGAAGCTTGCTTCATGAACGCGAAGAATATATCCTTGGTCTTCTTTCTCGACAAGTACGGGCAGTTCCGAACGATGTGGCTGTGACACTGGATTTGATGACAACCCTTTATCGCCCATCCAACCAAAAATCGATTGAATCCATGGTTTGACCTGATCTGCAAACGTGCTCTGATTCATCGCAAAAACGGAAAACACAACCATACAGCATGCTGCAGCTATGCTAATCCAAGCGATTCGAAAGCGGGATAGTCTACGGGGATTCGTATGTATAGACTGTTCAGGCAAGCTTCGCAAGGTCAGATCGATCCGCTCCTTCACCTCACGAGAGATGACAACGCCTTGTGCACTCAGCTTCGACTTCAATTGCTCATCGATGGGATATTGCTTCACGATCATCCACTCCTCTCTCCGTCTCTCTCATAAGCACAGCAAGCTTCAGCCTTGCACGATGCAACCGGGATTTCACAGCGCTCTCCGAAATATCCAGCATGGTCGCAATGTCCTTTATCGTAAAATCTTCAAGATAGAACAAGACGACAACTTCCTTATGTTGAAGGTCCAAACCATTTAACAAGTCATCCATTTCCAGCTGTGCGGAGACCGATAAGTCATCGGCAAGACCCCTCGAATCTTCCGCCTTCATGAGTGAGACATATTTACGATTTTGCTGGATGATCCTCCTGCATTCATTAATTAGAATCCGAATCAGCCAGGTCCGGAAAAAAGCCGGCTCCCTCAATTTAGCGATCCCGCTATATGCTCTCATGATCGTCTCTTGCATCGCATCTGCGACATCGGACTCCGACCTCAGAATGCCTTTGGCAATGACATACATCTTATGCTCACTATCCCGGATCAAGCTCGTAAACGCTTCGCGTGATCCCGATCTAGCCTCGATTATTGTCTGTATTGCACTCAAAATCTGCAACTCCTTTCTTTTCCTTGACCATTAGATACGCGTTATAGCGGTTTCGTTTCCTACAAGAGAATTTATTTTTCAACAATAATATGAAAAAAGAGACTTCGCTATCCTTATCGGACATGGAAGTCTCTTATTAGAGGTCTTATCGATTTAAAAATGACACAGCCGCATTCACATACGCCCGCGCATTCGCTGTCATCTGCTCGAAATCTCCGTTTGCGATTAGATCCGGTCGAACCAGCTTCGTACCGAGACCAACTGCTGCTGCACCAGCCGCGAATGTATCTGCGATATTGCTCAGATCAACGCCGCCTGTTGCCATGATCGGAATATGGTCGAGCGGTGCACGAATCTCACGCAGATAAGACAGTCCGAGCGAAGCCATCGGGAACAGCTTCACCAGCTTCGCCCCAGCGTTCCAAGCACGAACGATCTCAGTCGGGGTCATGACGCCGGGCCAGACATCCACGCCTCGCTCAGCGCCATAAGCGATCACCTGTTCATCCAAATTCGGTGAGATCAAGAACTGTGCGCCTGTAGCAATGGCTTCCTTCGCCATCGCTACATTTAAGACGGTACCGGCTCCTATATAAGCTTGTCCGCCGAACGACTCGCGCCATCTCGCAATGATCGGCAGCGCTCCCGCCGTATTCATGGTTACTTCCATAAAAGCAACGCCGCCATCGACAAGCGCCCGTGCGGCTGCATCCGCCTGATGGTCTGCAATGCCGCGGAAAATCGCGACGATGCGATGCTGTAATAATTGCGTCGTTAAATCCAACTCCACTCGTCCTCTCCTACCAAATCGTCCCTAAGATCGCGGGGCCCATAACATAATGGACACCCCGACAATACAAATGCCTGCACCAATCCAGTCATATACGTCTGGTGTTTTCCGGTCCACGAGCCATCCCCATAAAACAGCAAGAATAATGAATACCCCGCCGTATGCAGCATAAACCCGGCCAAAGGAGGGGAATTTCTGCAGCGTCGGTATCACACCATAGGCGATAAGAATTGCTGACCCAAGGAGGCCATACCACATCGGTTTGGCCTCACGCAGCCATAACCAGACCAAGTAGCCGCCGCCAATCTCGGCGAGTCCTGCGATAATGAACAAAATAATAGCAATCATCATTGGAATTCGTTGCTATGCTTGCTTGGACACGCTGCTATTCGCGAATGCAGCACTTCCAATAACGCCGCCGTTATCGATAAGCTCTCCGACACGAATACTGAGGCGTTCCAGATACCCTTTGTAGACTGAACGTTGCAATTCTTCGCGCATAGGCTTGAGCAGACGTTCTCCTGCCATCGCGCCGCCCCCGCCAATCACAACGACATCAGGGCTGAACAAGCTGATAGAATAAGCAAGGCCTTTTCCGAGCACCTTACCAGTATAGTTCATAATTTCAATAGCTAACGCATCTCCAGCATCGTAGGCCTTAGACACTTCCGCCGCCGTCAATTCGCCCTTCTCATAGACTTCACGCAGCGAGCTCTCACGTCCCGCAGCCAGTGCTTCCGTTGCTTGACGCGCAATCCCTGTGGCCGACACAACCGTCTCCAAGCAGCCCGTTAGTCCGCAACCGCATGGCGTCTTCTCGCCGTCAATCGTAACATGCCCTAACTCACCTGCCATATACCCGCTTCCATAGAACAGCTCACCGTTCGATACAGTCGCTGCAGCAAGGCCCGTTCCAATTGTTACGCCATGTACGACATTCGCACCTTTACCGGCACCTTTCATCGCTTCACCAAAAATGTACATCCGCACATCATTATCTATAAATACAGGTACGCCAATTTTCTCACTCAATAAATCTGCGAATGGAAGGTCTCTCCACTGCAAATTCGAGTTGAACGTGACATACCCTCTCTTCGGATCAATAAATCCAGGGATCCCTGCGCCAACTGCCTTCAATTCGCTGCGATCCACTTTCGCATGATCTAGCAATTCGTCGATCATCGATACCATTTTGTTCAGCACGTGGTCGCTGCCAAGATGCCGTTCTGTCGGCCGCTTAAGCGTTTGCAACAAGTTGTATTCCATATCGACCAGACCGCATACAATGTTCGTTCCTCCAACATCAATCCCAACCAAATAACTCACAACTTCTCCTCCTGCTCTCTAAAGGAAATAGATTCATATAATCTATCGATTATTATATCATATCGATTCCCGTGGATTCGGAAAATTCTTAATTTCGCCCCATTTGGAAAAGGATTATTAAGGTAAATGTCGGCAGCATTCTATATAATACTATTGTGATACTCGTCACACGATCTCGTTATCGAATTCATTTACGGGGGTTATTCTAGTGACCATTGTTGATATTAGTGAAATTGATGCATCGCTATTCATTACGATTGCCGTCTTTTTGATGGTAATTTGCCCACTGCTTAGCCTTGGGGCATTGCGGCTCTTTCAGGAGAGGAAGCGTGCTGGACTAACCTATATCGGTGGATCCATTCTCGGCTATATTATTTTCCTCGTCGTGATTAAGTTGTTCTTCTGATTTCATCGATCAACTACATATTTTCAGATGACTTTATCCCACCCTCGTGCTTAGCATTCTGCGGCGCGCTGGTGGGATTTCTATTTTGTACCTTTCGCTCGCAGTTGAGATTTTCCATCAATTTCACTATAATAGAACGGTTGTGCTGTTTACATCTAGAGGAGGATACATCATGAACAATGATTCCACATCAATGCAAACCTCGAGATTGCATTATTTCATTATGATTACGGTTATTATTGTGACGGGCGCGAGTCAGGGACTTCTGCTGCCGCTGCTAACGGTTCTGCTCGAGCATATGGGCGTCTCATCCGACTTGAACGGATTGAATGCGGCGATGCTCTATATCGGTATCTTCTCAACTCTCTTTTTCGTGGAGAAATTATTAGCCTATTTCGGGTTCAAAAAACTCATTTCACTCTCATTGATGCTCGTCATCATTGCTCTCGTACTGTTTCCGATGTTTAATAGCATTTGGATCTGGTTCGCGCTGCGTTTCTTAGTCGGTGTCGGCGACAGTGCGCTGCATTACGCATCCCAACTCTGGGTGCTTACATCGAGTAATGAACAGAATCGGGGACGCAACCTCTCCTTCTATGGCATGAGTTACGGGATCGGGTTCAGCATTGGGCCGCTCGGCATGAATTTGCTTATGTTCGGCGATTGGGTGCCTTTCGCAGCGATCGGCGTGCTATGTACCATTGTACTGCTCCTTATTGTGTTCATTCTGCCTGACTATCAGGTCATGGGTACCAAAAAAGATGCCCCTGTGCTTGAACGCCGCTACACACGGTCTTTCCAATGGGCATGGTTCGCACTCTTACCAGCATTCCTATACGGCTATACGGAAGCATCGATGAACAGCAGCTTCCCGATTTATGCGCTTCGGATTGGACTGGAACAGAACTGGATTTCCTTCCTTCTGCCGTTCTTCGGCATCGGAGGACTTATTCTGCAATTGCCGCTTGGCGTGCTAAGTGACCGGATTGGACGAAAAAAAGTGCTCATGGGCGCTGGCTTCCTGGGTGGGATTGCCTTCTTACTCATTCCGCTCTATGGAGCGAATCCGACGGCCATTCTGATCCTATTCATGATCGCTGGCGGCATGTTAGGTTCCTTCTTCTCGCTAGGACTTGCCTTCGCCGCAGATATTCTACCCAAAGCTTATCTGCCTTCGGCCAATGTCGTTGCCAGCTTCATCTTCAGTATCGGCAGCATTCTTGCACCGAACTTGGCTGGGATCGGGATGCAGCATATTTCCATTTCATCCCTCTTCTGGCTGCTTGGCGGTATCTTCATCGTGTTCGCTGCGCTAGGATTCTGGTTCAGACAGAAACAAGGAGAGTCCGTGCGTATTCGTGAATCGGCGCTTGACGTCTAGCCCTACGTACGCGTATGATACAGGAAATGGAAATAACTTACTGAACGACGTTGAAAAAGGGTAAGTAAAAGCGCGAATGAGGACTTGCAGAGAGCCGGTGGGAGCTGTGAACCGGTGTCCAGCGTACTTTGAATGGCCTTTGGAGTTGTCTCCCGGACCGTATCTACGAGAGTAGGGAGTACCGGGTTTCCCGCCGTTATCAAGGGAGCGATATCGATAAGCTGTGCCCGTGTTCGGCAATGCATTAGCGATTCCGTATCGTTAGAGCGGATCTGTCCTCCCCTTTCTTGGGCGTGTGACGATTCATAAAGGTGGTACCACGAAGCTTTCGTCCTTTCTATAGGCGAAGGCTTTTTTTGTTCAATTTGACATGTTGAGGGAGGTGATGGTCATGGAAGATGGTTGGTGGTGGGCGTGGTTCGTTCGTTGCATATGTTATCACAATGAAAAAGGGCACCAGCTGCGTGCTGCCGTGTTCCTAAGGAGGAGCTTATATGACACAAGAACGCGTATTAACAGGAGATCGCACGACAGGCCGACTTCACCTTGGCCATTACGCCGGAAGCTTACAGAACCGTGTACAGCTGCAGCATCAATATGATACATTCATCATGTTAGCAGATGTGCAAGCTCTAACAACTCATTTTGACCGCCCCGAGATGATTCGGGAGCATGTACGCGAAGTTGCACTCGATTATTTGGCGGTGGGAATCGATCCGGAGTACGCGAATATTTTCATTCAGTCCATGATTCCGGAAATTGCTGAACTGACCGTGTTCTTCTCGATGTTCGTGAAAGTGAATCATCTTCGTCACAATCCAACGATCAAAGCGGAATCCAGAGGCGGCTCATTCGATGAGCTCTATTACGGCTTTCTGGGATATCCGATCAGTCAGACAGCCGATATTACATTCTGCAAAGCAACGATCATCCCCGTCGGCGAGGATCAACTTCCGCATTTAGAAAGTTCACGTTACATTGTGCGGCGGTTCAACGAGCTATACGGCCCGGTTTTTCCCGAGCCCCAAGCCTTGCTAAGCAAGTTCCCTCGACTCATCGGGCTCGACGGCAATGCGAAGATGAGCAAAAGTCTCGGGAATGCTATCGCTTTAAGCGCGAGTGACGAAGAGATTGCGCTCAAAGTGCGGAAAGCCGTGACCGACCCTGCACGGATTCATAAGAACGACCCGGGGCACCCGGAACGCTGTCCGATCTACCATTACCATCAAGCTTTTCGAGCGGATGAAGCAGCCGAAATTTATGCTGCATGCGAGCAAGGCACCATCGGCTGTACCGAGTGCAAGCATCGCATCACGAAAACCCTCCAAGATCTGCTTGGGCCTTTGCGGGAGCGTCGAGCTGCCTATGAGGCCAAACGTGCATTAGTTGATGAGATGCTCCAGCATGGAACCGAACGTGCTCGCGGTATCGCGCGCCATACGATGGAGGAAGTACGTGAAGTGATGGGGATTCAATATTTTAAGTAAATAGATTGCAAGAAGGGAATGAATCGCACATGATCCATTATCTCGAATACTGCTTAAGCAAACCAGGTACTAGCCTGACTTTCCCCTTCGGGAATGAAGTGCGCGTCCTCAAGGTCGGGAATAAAATGTTCGCACTCATGTCGTCCGACGATCCAGCACCCGACATCAGCTTGAAATGCGATCCCATTCGTGCCGCTTCGCTTCGCGAACAATATGCGGAGATCAAGCCCGGCTACCATCTGAACAAGAAGCATTGGAATACCGTTACCCTGGATGGCAATCTTACGGACGAGGAGATCAAGATGCTGATCGATCATTCGTACGAGTTGGTCTTCAAAGGGTTAACGAAGGCTGAGAAAGCCGAAATTACAGGGTAAGTTAAAAATTGGCTAGGAAGATGAAGCAAGAGGTGTTCTTGCTTCATCTTTTTTTTGGAGGGACAGCATCACGTCGTACGATGCTTGTTCCCTGCTGCTATGTTGTATTTCGTACAATATAGGACGTAGATAATAACCCTTTGCCTCGTCTATCATGGATCTGAGCAGGATAGACAGCCATATATGACTTGTTTGCGCCGAAATAACCCCAAGATACTGCAGGAATCCACTATAGTATAAGATTGCTTCTTTTAGGACCCAAGTTACTGCAAATATACAGGTTAGCCAATTCTGTTCTGTATATCATCTCCTCTTTTCACGATGGATTGAATCTCATGCCCGTTTATCGGGCCTTTATTGAAGGTGCTTAATCAATAGAGCTACCTATCTTGGTTTGGACCCAGATAGGCAGCTCCTTTAAGAAGTATGATTATGCTTTCGCAACATGCTCCGCATAATGCCGTCCCCAATGCGGTCTTGTCCCATCAAGATCCGTGAAGTCGTACACCTCTGACAGGCCCCACGTACTGTAGGCTCCTCCTGTTTTCTCAATCACGTTCGGATCACTTGCGAGTGCAACGACAGCTCGGCCAATATAATATGGCGTCTCGGATGCGATGAAGTTAGGGTCCTTCTTCGCGCCTTCCTGCCAATTCGCTTCGGTAACACCGAAGTGCTCCAGCATCTCCTCCGACCGCAGAAATCCTGGCGTTAACGATAGTGAAGTTACACCATAAGGACGCAAGTCCTCAGCCATCGCTTGCGCCAGGTGAATGTTCGATATCTTGGCCAAGCTATAGTACAGATTGCCGCGATAATCATAGCTAACCCCGTCTGTAATTTCGAGAATCAACCCTTGCTTATTCTCGACCATGAGCTGCGCCGCATAGTAGCTTGTAACCATGTGCGTTCGTACGGCTCGCTCCTGCACGAGCAAACCTTTCGCAAGTGAATGCTCCCAGAACGGTTTCGTCCAATCGACCAGCGATTCGCCACCCCAAATATCATTGACGAGAATATCCAGACGTCCTTGCTCCTGCTTCACACGCTCAAATAGGGCAACAACTTCCGATTCCACCGTATGGTCCACACGAATAGG
>Ga0209025_1003013_pt1 | contig 16654 bp, 19 predicted proteins | sample AraplaMF_Col_mLB_FD_184256 | JGI IMG/M metagenome (GOLD analysis project Ga0209025, IMG submission 184256) | Arabidopsis root microbial communities from the University of North Carolina, USA - plate scrape MF_Col_mLB (SPAdes) (version 2) | ecosystem: Host-associated > Plants > Roots > Endosphere... | reverse complement strand
CCCTGCTGTGGGGCCTTTGATTGGTGGCTGGGTCGATCAAGCACTTGGTTTTAGAGCTGTTTTCTTTGTGCTCGTTGCGATGAGTATTTTGTTGTTTATCTACGCTTATTTCAGACTTCCAGAAACAACAGATAAAACAACGAGAAAAAGAATTGCTATTTTCCCAGTTGTCAAACGTATTATTTCCTCACCAAGGGTTCTTGTATTTGGATTGCTGATTGGTGGGATAAATGGCGTGTTATTCAGTTACTATGCAGAAGCTCCTTTTATCTTTATTGATCATTTCAATTTATCACCTGGACTTTATGGATTTCTTGGTATAATTGTGGCCCTTGCCTCTATTATTGGTGCCATGATTTCCAAAAGACTAGTCAACAAATATCGACCAGAAAAAGTGATCCATCTAGGTAGTCTTGTAATGACTGTCGGAGCTTTATTATTACTAATCGTTTGTACATTACCATTGTCTAATATCGTCTTACTAATGGGCATTTTAGTATCCATTTTTATTACCTTATTAGGATCGGGAATTGCTCTACCTAATTGCTTAAGCCTTGCGCTTGTCAGCTTTCAGGACGTTATCGGGACAGCTGGCGCGATTTTCAGTTTAGGCTATTACTTACTCGTAAGCTTAATAACATCAGGTATGAGTTTCCTGCATAATGGTTCATTGATGATTATGCCACTATATTTTTTCATCTTATCGATAATACTGTTATTATTCGGAAGAAAGTTTATTGTGTAAAATATTGTAGCGGGAATATATATAATCAATAACACTTCCTTTGTCGGCCACCCTATATATCTAGTAGGGTGGCTGCTTCTTTACTGAAAATAATAATTGACTACTTCCTCAGCCGAATGAAAAACTTTATTGCTTTGAGTTCTATAAATAAATTTTGGTTCAGTACAAGCTTTTTCGAGACTTTTCGCGTACTTTAATGTATCTGTCATTTGCTCGATTATTTCAGTGTAACCGTCAAGATTATTAGAGATTTTCGGCATCATTGAATCGGAAATGTCTAAAATAATGGAAACTTGATCTTCCGCAAAATTATTTAAATTTATGAAAAAGCACTCCTCCAAACTTTTTGAATGCTTATCAACGTTAATAACAGCTTCACTATATTTTGCGATCAACCCAGTTGATGTTACCGTAATAGTAAAGCCCTGTTCGGTTAGTTTTTTATTAATGGCATCTAACAATGTATTGACTTCCGCATCCATTTTAGGCGTTACAGATGACTGAATTAAACTATCACAATTTTGATGAATGGTATCAATTTCTGCCTGCTTATCAACAAGTAATTTAAAGTTTGATAACGAGTACACACTAAATCTCCCCTTTATTATAAGTTTGACATTAGGGAGTTTTTTTAGTCATCTTTCAGCCATATATTTTTAAAACAATGTTCTGATTACGAACCAATAGAAAATGGCACTAAACCTTTAGTAATTGAGGTTGGCGTAGTTGAAGGAATTTGGAGAAACTTATTGAATTGATTGGTTGCGATCTGAGGATAAATAAGGATTTAACAGAAGGCTGTCACAAGGAGCTCAACAGACAGCCCTTCTAAACTTAAATTAGATGTTTTACCATTGTATAATAGCTACTTCCAGGGGGATAATCTTTTATTTCACCTACAACTTGATAACCCCTAGCCTCATAAAACGTACGTGCTTGAAAGTCATATGTAGTTAACAATGCTTTCGTAGCACCCATTTGCTTGGCTGCTTCTTCAGCTTTCGCTAGTAACTTTCCACCAATACCTTTTCCACGATATTCTTTACTAAACCAAAACTTATTGATTTCTACCCAATCCCAATAAACCTCAGCAGTGATACCACCAATCCATTGTTGTTGATGATCGTTTACGATTAAGTTTAACGGACGAACAGAACCTTTTTGTCGAGTATTTTTATGGTACGGTGAATGCTCGTCGTTGTACTCTCTAATCTTTGTGTTTAAAAACGTAGTAAAGTCATCGTGTTTTTCTAATAAAACTTCTACTTGATAATCCATATGAATCCCCCTTTATGTATTTCTATGCTTTATAACGCTCCATTAGTTTTTCCTGATGAGCAGAAAAAATTTCTTCTAGTGAAATATCATATTTATTAGCGATAACAATAATATTCCCTAAAACATCTCCAAGCTCCTCTACTAATTCCTGCTTATTTTCTTCATATGTTTGAATCTTTTCATCTGGTCTATCTCTACCAATTTCTAAAGCTCGTATAGCTCTTGCTACTTCCCCAGTTTCTTCAGCTAAGAAGCCAATACGCGTAAAAATACTTAAATCAGACCAACCACGTGTATCATAGTAATCTTTCAACCATTTTTGAAACTCATTTAATTCCATTACTATTTCCTCCATTTCTTTCCTCTTAGAATTAAATTATACTATAAAAGTGAAACGTGAATCAGCGGGCTTTTTCATCTCCCGCTTAAAGTTCATTGCCCGTTAATACGGAAAGAAATTATCAGATATGGAGGAACAATGATGGATAGTATTGCAGTATTTTGTGGATCAAGCATCGGTGCTTCTGAGGCATATAAAGAAGGAGCTATTCTTCTAGGAAAAGAATTAGCAAAACGTAATATTACCTTAATTTATGGTGGAGCCAGTGTAGGTGTGATGGGAACAGTTGCAGACACGGTTCTTAGTGAAGGTGGTAAGGTGATTGGCGTTATTCCGACATTGTTAGAGGAACGTGAAATTTCTCATAAGCATTTAACAGAGCTAATTGTCGTCAATTCTATGCATGAACGCAAAAGCAAAATGATGGAACTAGCTGAAGGCTTTATTGCTTTACCTGGAGGACCTGGTACGTTAGAAGAATTTTTTGAAGTATTCACCTGGAATCAAATCGGTCTTCTCCAAAAGCCTTGTGGCATTTTAAATATCAATCATTATTATGATTTACTCATAGAGTTATTTGACCATATGCAAAACGAGCAATTTTTACAAGCCCAATCTCGAAATGCACTACTTGTAGATGATGACGTTGCGGGACTATTAGATAAATGTGCTGCCTATGTTCCACCTGCAGTTAAAACATATCAAACTAATAAATAAATTTAGGAAATAAAAATTATACCGAAAAAAACAGCTGAAATCTATGAATTCAGCTGTTTTTCGTGTTGTTTTTATATCAATAAGATTAAGTGTCATATTAAATAGCAATGTCCCATCTAAATCAAAAAATCACCGCTCGAATCATTAGTATGCACCCCCTTTCTATAAATCTGCATTCTACAACTCTTTACGTTTTTTCACTGCCACTACCGCAATCATCACCATTACTAACTTCATCACTAAAATTAATGCGTAAATACTAAAGGAAATGATCGCTGGCAAAAGCACTAACCACCAAGACCATGCGATAACATTCGTTATCTTTAATACTATAAAGACAATTGTTAATACTTCAGCAATTCCCATATTCACACCACCAGACACCAGATTTTCGTCATACTAAATTTAGTTTCTTGTCATTAAATCCTTCTGAAGTTTTTACTTTAATTTGATCCCTCAAACTTTCTTGTTATACAACTATTTAAACACTTTACATGAATTTTTAAAACCTTTTAACTTTTTCAAAAAATGATGAACCTTTTAATCTGGTAATTCGTCTAAATATTGGAAACATCGAGTTCCATAGTAAATAAAGGGAGATATGACTATGAAAAAACCAATTAAAAAATCTTGGATGATTGCTTCAGCACTAACAATAGGAATGGCTGTTTTAACGCCACTACAAGCAGGAGCTACAGAAGTAAAAACAACAGATAGTAGTAGTACTACTACTATTAAACTTGAACAAAAAATTACAGGAAAGATTAAAGGCATCTCCGGCGACGGAATGAACATCAAAGGAAATGATGGTAAAAATTACTACGTCAGTTTCTATAAATTTTCTGCCGAACAAATAGAAAAAATGAACTTAGTAGAAGGACAGGAAATTTCTGTAGAAGGTAGTGTCGTAGAGAGTTATTCAGACTTCTACACATTTGCAGTTTATAAAAAAGAATTGCCTAAAGAGGTTACACAAGAAGATCTAACAAAATTAGAAAAAATGTTTAATGAAATCAAGAAGCTAGAAAAAGAAGTGTCAAAAGAAGAGACTGAAGTAGAGAAAGAAAAGAAATATGAGGAAATAAATAAAATTTACGAAGAAATGTATAAAATTACAAAGCCATATATTTTAGCTAATTGGCAGCCTCAATCTTATGAAGAATATATACAAGAACTCGGATTTAATGAGAAAAATATCGTTATTAAAGAAAACGATACTACACAGCTTAAAGCTATTTATGCAGAATGGGTACAGCTTGTAAAAAGTGGTGATGAAGAAAAAGCTAACGATAAACATGATGAATTAAATAAAATCCTTCAACCATATTTTGATGAACTATATCCACCACAAACTTTTGAAGAATTCGTTAAAGAATTGAAATTAGATATCCCTGCTGAAACTTTAGCAAAACTAAAACCTGTTTTTGAAAACGCTCAAAAGGCAGATAAAGAGGAAGATATGGAGTTGTCTAATAAGCTATGGCATGAAATCTATCAAATGATTAGCCCGTACATCAAGCCAGTAACATTTGAAGAATACATTTCTGACTTCGAATTTGAAATTAGCGAAGCAGATAAAATGCAATTAAAACCGCTATATGAAGAAGCCTCAGCTCTTGATAAAAACGGGGATTTTGAAAAAGCTCAAGAAAAATGGGAAGCAATTTACAAAATCTTAGAACCATATTTTGAAATAAATCAAGACACTCTAATCTCTGCTTCTAAAGTAATAATTAACGGCCAAGATTATCTAGCAGAATAAGAAAAGGAATTGGGGTGTCTCATTTTGGGATTCCCCTCTTTTTTCTTTTAAGGCCTAAAGTTAACATTTATTCCGAACTATTTAAATAATTCTATTAATTCTGTAACCTGTAAATGGAATAGATTAATTACTTATTGATTAAAGGAGGGAATGAATTGACGTTTGATCAATTCAAAACAATTGCTCGTTAGGGGACGAATGCCGAAGCCAGTGATTATAGGAGAACACCTACTAGTGGAAGATGGAGCAGTCCGTCTTACAGTGGTTGACACAAAAGCATAAAATCAATCGTGGTCCGGATCAAAGGATGAAATAAGTCTTTGTGAAGCAGGAACTAGAAGTAATCGTTTTGAAGAGCAAGACGGTGAATTCGTACATTCCCTATAAAAGCCTGATACTACAATTGTAGAAAAAGAAAACGGAACCCTTCCACCAAATGTTGAAATAACATTTTGGAGGAAGAGCAATTGAGTAGAAAAAATGAGAACACAGCATTTCAATGTGAAAATTGCTGTATTATGGTTGAACCATTAACAAATGGAAGTTTCAGAAATCATTGTCCTAATTGTTTATTTTCGAAACATATGGATACTGTTCCTGGAGACAGAGCGAGTACTTGTAAAGGTTTGATGAGACCAATTGGAGTAGATTATACTGGAAAAAAAGGCTTTCAACTTATCCATCAATGCACTAAATGTCAAAAGATTAGTCGAAATAAAGTGGCTACTGATTCCATTCAAGAGGATCAAATTATCCAATATATGCAATCAATAGTTTAGTTAAGTATTCATATTATTTCAAGACACATTGGAAATTAACAATGTGTCTTTTATTTTTTAAAAATAACAACAGGCTTTTGGTGGTCCTGCATTTATTCATCCATACAAATTTGAAGATATACTAATTATTTTTATCTTTAGTCTTCCCATTTAATTATCTCCTATCCAGCATATATGATCACCAATATAATTTCGCTCAAATAGAAAATGCATTTTACTTAATTTCTCGCCATTGTCTAACAAAAAAATGAATTAAGTGCATAATTAGCAATCCTATATGACACATTACATATAGGAGGTGGAAGAATAATGTCTAGAATAATTGGTGTGGAACAATCATTAACAAACGTTGAAGACGCTTTAAAGGCAAAAGGTTATGAAGTTATTCAACTTCGTACTGAAGAAGATGCAAAAAAATGTGATGCCTGTGTAATCACTGGGCAAGACAGAGATATTATGGGAATTAGCGATCCTATCATGGCAGGACCTGTTATTGACGCTGATGGTCTTTCTGCTGACGAAGTACTTCAACGTGTCGATAAATATTTCCACTAATAAATGACTTGGTGCTGTCGCTGTAGTTTTTTGACTATGGAGCAGCACCTTTTAAAATTAAATAAAGCGACTATGAGAAATATACTAAAAAACCTCAAAACTGATTAACATCCACTATTAAACATTCTACAAATTCCTTAATTTGGTCCATTTTTACGATTAAACATAATGCAGGTCCACATCCCGTTGCAGATAAATGATTTTTCTCACCGGCATCTAATACAAAAATTAATTTAATACGAGGCTCATTTTCTTGTCTTTTCTGTTCAGGCATTTGAAAAAGACCATAGCCAGGGAAATGATAGGTACCATATTCAGGAATATGATAAATACACAATCCTGGGTCAAGAAACTCTAGCATGCTTAGATGAATATTATCAATATGCTGTAAATCATCTAATAACTTTAGGAAGTCTCTTTTTAAACAATCGATTTCCGTATTCACCTCAGGAAAAGCATGTCCAGAGCGGAAATCAATGTGAAATTTTACACTCTCATCATTAACAAATTTGATATTTAGTTCAACTTCACAACTAGGTTTACTAAAGCAATCTTTTAATATCGCCATAACTAAATCACCTTTCATTATCAAATTTCATTGGTTCGTTAGGTTTATCAACTTATCAATGTATTTTCTTTATTACCCTTTTTCCTCATAAATTAGTCGCAAAAAAACTGCACCTCTAATTGTTAGATGGTGTGACTAACAATTGGGCGCAGTTCATCCTGAAGTGGTCTATATTTATATTTTATTGGCAAACACCTAAAGGATTACCATCTGGGTCATAAAAGGTAAAGAATTTCGAAGAACCCTCTCCATGAATAGGGTTTACCTTTACATTCTTTTCAGTTAGAAATTTAGTACCCGTATTTAGTACTCGACAACAGTCTTATATCGTAGACCTTGGTGAAAAAACGTTTTTTATCGCACCTAATATTCCAGGCACGAGAAATACGATACCAAAAAAGATAGTAAGTAAATTAAAATGTTGTGTTTCGTAAAAAGTAAACCAATCTTTGAAAATAGAAGATTCCGTAATTCTGCCAAATAACGTTCCACCAATATCTCGATAATTAGGTATCCACCCTGTTACTTCAAATGTAATAAATATTATCTGCGACAATATAAATACACCAATTGAAGATACCCAAGGTCTTTTCAAAAATGGAATATGTTTTTGTTTTTTAGCCATGTAATCAACCTCCCTCCCCCATTAAATACTATTTATAGTTGTAAGTAAAATCAAGGGATATGTACCAAAATTAAACAGCACTGTCTGTTTTACATAAAAAAACTACTTAAAATATTAACATCCGACTCTCGAGGGATTCATCACTACCTTCACCGGGTAGTTCCATCTTGGATTTTCAGTGTACTACATAGAAAACTGTAATGTAATGGATTTTCTCTTTGAAATGTTCGGTCCTTCTCATTCATTATTGAAGTAAATGGTACTATGAACTCTGCTTACTTCTGATGGTTCAGTACTTATGTTTACATAGTTTACTTTGCGTTCCCATCAAACCTCCCAAGATAAGCACATGTATTTTCACACCATCGTTTCGTCTCATCTACTTGATATGCCCTTCTAGAGAAAGGATGTTGTTTTGTAATGAATCCTTATCCCATCACACTACAAGTAGCTCGGTACTTCATCCTAAGCATACCTGGCACAAATAAAAAAGCCATACTCAACTTTATATGAGTTAACTAACACCCAACATTTTTATAGCTGTTTTAAACGTTTTTCTAAGGAATCCTATGACATATATCGCAATCCCTGTTGAAAACTAAACATATTATAAATTAAAGGAAGGAGGAATTTTATTATGTCTAAAAATTGTGGTGGTTACGGGGGTTCTGGCTACGGTACAGCATTTGCGCTACTTGTAGTTCTATTTATTCTTCTAATTATTATCGGAGCTGCTTTCCTCTTTAATAGCTATTAACATTTAAAATTTAAAACCTCTAATGTTCATATAAAAAAATTCCATTTACCTCTATTTCTTTGCTAAGGGTCACTATCCTTCAGTGACCCTTTCAATATGGAATGCCAAACTGCCAAAAGGCTTTTTCAATTGATAATAATCCAATATTAAAAATGTTTGAAAGGGTTCTTCACCTTACGAAGGTTTAAAGAATTCGTAAATTAAAAGTTATACTTTTTTCATTCTTTCAAAATATAATAAAAAGTCACACCTTGTTAAAAGATGTGACTTCATACATTAGGTTAATCAAATTCTATAACATTTTTTTCTACTTCAACCTTGTAAACACCCCAAGTACTAATTAAAATTGTTTTAAAATTTTCTGTCTCAGTAAATGAATACCAAGATTTTTCATTGAACTCATTAGAAAGTTCTTCTGTAAATGTTTCTTGTTCAATATTGCTCTTGATTTTATGTTCTTCTTCACGACCTTCGTCAAAGTAAAACTTCACTGTATATTCATACTCCATAAGTCAACACCTCCCATCTATCTATATGATGGATTGTAATGACAAGAAATATGAGCATAATAAAAAGCCACACCTAGTTAGGTATGACATTCTATAAATAAGCTTTCTCTTTTTGGTCAATCGATTCAATTATTGCATACATAATTCTTTAAAATTACACCCTTTACAGTGCCATTTTTCAGAGGTTAATTCAAATTCCTCAAAATCCACTGGTTCATTGGAGAAAATATCAGCCTGATATTGAAATTGAACTATCACCATGTTTCAAGTTAAATCAAAATCTTAATAGGCAAAGGGGAATTCAATTGTACTGGAGCTATACCGTTCAGAGCTATTGACCTTACCTGTATACCGCCTGTTTATTCCCGATCCATCCTAATTGGCCGTTCGCGAAAATTGCATTCACAACCAGAATCAATAGGTGGCACCAAATTGATATTAGGCCATGGAGGGAGAAACCCTACCCTGTTACACTGGGAATATTTACCGCGTAGATTGTAGTTCTATTTGTAACAGTAAATAAAAAATCATTCATTTCAACAATATTGAATAAAAATATGCGAGGAGGTACATTTAGTGTGCCTGCAATAGTACCAAGAATTTCAGTTTGCCTACAAGTTGTTGTAAGACGGACTGAAGTGGGGAACACGACAGTCACAAAAACTCAAACAAGGAGCGCTTGGAGGAGGGCATTTAGTTTTAAGCGACAGACAACCTTCATTAATCACTCTAACTATTTCCCTTTTATGTTTAAAGTTTTGGATCACATTACACTATTGATTGTAGAAGGCTATCACGTTCTTTTAACAATTATAAATTCGATTTCAATGATTAGGTTAGATATCAGTAAATGTAGTTTATAGCCTTTGTTCCCCTACTCTTTACTACATAGCATAAAGACAAAAAGGGGATAACCATCATATGAATAATTATGGGTGTAATAATGAATTGTCAACATTAAAAGAATGTGATAAGTTAGGGAAATTTACGGCTATTGATGCAAAATGTTTAAACACTTCTAATCCTAATAACGGCTCAATAATTCCATTCGCTTCTGTAGATCAAAGTATAATTGAAGATATATTGTTAGATAAATTTGGTAGCGCATTAGGCTTCGGTAGCCAATTACTTTTACCTATAATTGATAATTCAATTAACATAACTGATAATTTAAGTGAAGCCTTTACTGTTCCACAAGAAGGCACTATAACAGCTATTTCAGCGTCATTGAATGTTTCAAGTCTTTTTAGTAATTTCACAGGTACTGTTACAATCCGTGCACAAGTTTTTCATGCACCTGAAGGAAGTAATATTTTTACCGGTACCAGTACTAGTGTTGATTTAGCTCCTTCTTTAACAGGTCCTCTTACAACCAATCAACTAATTTTTGCTTCTGCGAATACCCCACCAGTGCCAGTAACTGCAGGTGATCAGTTATTAATGGTGTTTTATATTTCATCTAAAATAATAACTGGTAGTTTTGCGGTAATCTCGGGTACTGCAAGTGCAGGAATTAATATTGTTTAAAACAATATTATCCCTTTCTCTATCCAATTATAAAAAGGTACAGGACGTTCTCTGTGCGCTTTGTCCTCCACATATGGTGAATTGTTTGACTTACTAGGAGACGAATTATTGAGAAATACAATCTTCCTACAATTAAATTTTCATACTTTACGACATTCCAATGCTTCTTATATGGTTAGAAAAATGAAACTTTAAGATTATTTAAGAACAATTAGGTCACTTTGATATAAAATTGAGGATTAACATTTAAAGTAATTTAAAGATAAAAATAAAGCTAGTGACTATTTTGATGACTTAATTTAGTTGGTCACTTTTTGGTCACTCGCTTCATTTTTCTACTTAATTCTGCACACATAATTCTTTAAAATTACACCCTTTGCAGTGCCATTTTTCAAGGGTTTTCTCAAATTCCTCAAAGTCCACGGGTTCATTCGAGAAAATATCAGCCTGATATTTTTTCATTTCTAACACACTTCGCTGAAACGTATGCAAAATATTGTCCATATCAAATGCTGTAAAGGCGTATTTTTTTCGTTTACCAGTCAATAAATATTCATTATAGACATCAATCTGATAAAGAGATACACGATATTTCTGCTGAATATAGTAAGCATAGAGCGCTAATTGCTGACGATCATCATCAGATTCTCCGCCTGTTTTCCAGTCGATAATAATCCACTTGTCTGCCATCTCATCATAATAATGAAAATCCATTACGACGAAAACTTGTACCCCCTCGATCTTCATGGAACGAAATTGTTCAGGCTCACCGATTCGTAAGGAGCCTTTTGGTGCAGTAATTTGCTGGAACGTTTCACTGTTAAGAAAGTTGTCAAAGACAGCCGTCATTCGCTCCTTATAGTCCTGTACAAGTTCAGGATTTAACTGCCCTTCGTAATAAACTTCTTGCATCATATAAAATTTATTAGGCTTATGTCTCCACAAATCTACATGACGAGTAGAATCAATAAAAGCGGCATTGAGCTGTCCACGTGCACGATTTACTAGCTCAGTAACAGTCGGCGCCTTGCCAGTTTGCAAATAATCATTGATCGATTGCTCTATTAAATGATGGACGATTTGACCAAATAAAATCGGCATGGATTGAAGCTTTTTTAAGCGATAGACATGTTGATGATATGGCTCCACATTGTAACTTAGCCAGCCATTATGAGAAAAATAATATTCATAGCCATATTTTCGCGCACAGCTTGTTAACGTTTTATGACGCGACAGTGACCACGAAAAAGATGGATAAGGTGTAATTTCAAACATGGATATCGCCTCCTTAAATTTGTTTGATAAAATCATAACCGAGCTGCAAGATCAGCACTATGGTCACAATACGTAGTAATAGCTTTACTTGATTTGCCTTAACCTTTCTTGCAAGAATAATTCCTATTTGCGCACCAATTACAGAACCAACCATTAAAACGATTGTCAATGGCCAATCAATTTTACCTGTAGCAATATACGTAATTGCGGCTCCTGAGCACATTGCAAAAACACCTACACGGGATAGACCAACAGCTTTCATATAAGAGATTTTCTCATGAGCATATGTATAAAGTGCCAGCGTACTGCTACCAGGACCGAACATTCCGTCATAAAAACCAACACCAAGAAGTATTGGTCCGTTTATGCGATTCATTGTAAAGCTTTCTTTATCTCCGAATTCAGCCCCTCCTATAAAGGACATAATAAGAGCAAAGCCTAATAAAAGAATCGCGATGAACGTCAATGTTTGACTGCTCATGAACGATGCAAACAGACCACCAAGCGTACCCCCTACTAGGGAAACAAGTAATACTGAACGCATTTCTGACCATAACAATTCTTTTCTTTTATAAATAGTATAGAAGCTTGAAAAGGCACTAACCATATTTGAAACTTTATTCGCACCTATCGCCGAATGGACCGGTACCCCCATAAGCATCATGGTCGGTAAAGTGATTAACCCGCCACCTCCCACTAACGTTCCAATGACGTTGCCAGTGATACCTATTAGTAAAATCAACAAGTATTCCATCTAATCCTTCTTTCTATAACACACATGATGATATTCATATGATACAGTATAACAGACTGTTATTTAACTTCTTTCAGCAAATCTTTTAGTAGCGAAAGCGAAGCGTCAGCTACAGAAGTTAAAGCCTCCGGCGGATGTCATGGAATCAGAAATGAATTCTTTGTGCAAGCACAAAGCCGATTCCAGACGCAATTATGCCGAGTCATAATTGAAATAGATATATGAGGTGAACGAATGCTTGAACAACAAAAAACACCTACACCGCGTTTTTGTAAGACACTAACGCTTATTGTCGCGACCATTTTTTTAGCTGGCATTACAGCAACGCTTATCCAATACAATAAGCTCCCCGCATCTATACCAGTTTTGCAAAGCTTTTCGAGTGAACATGCGCAATTTGGGCCGAAAATCGCCATTTTTTATTTACCCTTCATTGCCTTAATGCTATTTTTGCTTTTACAATACTTAGAGATAAAAGCTGCTTATCCTGTCCTACGTAAAAATAAGCCAGCCTTATCTCATACTGAGCGACAAAATGGGATCATTACCTTTTGTCTTATTAAAAATAGTATATTATTATACTTTACGTATTCACTTTTCAATGACCTAACAGTAGCTTTAGGCCATAAACGTATTTTACTGCAATGGCATGCTTATTTATTTCTATTTGTACTAAGTATTATATTTATATTTGGTATCGTGCGCGGCATATTATTGAACAAAAAGAAATAGAACCTGTCCTAATACTAATGTATGGCATCGTTTTACCCCTTTAGATATGTTTTGTCTAAAGGGGTTTCTGTGCTCTTTCACAGCTGCAGCTACCGCTACGTTAGCACTACGCTTTCGCGCAAAAAACATCTGTTTTCCCAAGCGGCTCATCGGACGCCCCCATGAAATCGACCGGTCGGAACGGAATTCAACTCCTCGTTGTGCAGAAAATCCATATTTTATATATTATGATACCTTACATTTTTTGAGATAATAGGTTTTATGCAACATGAAAAGAGACCTGGACTAAACCCGTTTCTGATACCAAAAAGCGGTAAAATTTTACTCGTCGTAAAAATTTCACCGGCTTTATATTCATTTATTTTTTTCATTATGTATAACTTTCTTCGAAAATCATTATCCTCCTAATCCGCAATAGCTACTTCAATTTCAAATGACCCACTTCTCTCCAAAAGAAAATGCTGGATCCTAAATGCATATATAAACTTGACAATGCTGATATAATAGCAAATGGTAATTTAAACATCCCCTATCAAGATAAATATTGATAGTTAAAAATAGTAGGGATTCACAAAAACGGAGGTACGAAAGTGGCAAAGAATACAAATAAAATAGGTGTAGTAATCGCTGGGTTATTGTTAGCGATTTTAATGGCTGCAATGGATAATACAATTGTAGCAACTGCAATCAGTACAATTGTCGGAGATCTTGGTGGATATGACAAACTTGTCTGGGTGACATCAGCTTATATGATCGCGTCGGTTGCAGGTATGCCGATTTTCGGTAAATTGTCCGATATGTATGGTCGTAAAAGATTCTTTATTTTCGGTTTAGTTGTATTTTTAATCGGTTCGGCGCTAGCCGGTACAGCAAACTCAATCATTCAGCTTAGCATATACCGTGCAATTCAAGGTATTGGTGGCGGTGCATTAATGCCAATCGCATTCACAATTATGTTTGATGTAGTGTCTCCAGATAAACGCGGGAAAATGGGTGGCTTATTCGGGGCAGTATTTGGTCTCTCAAGTATCTTTGGTCCGCTTCTTGGAGCCTATTTAACAGATTATGTTCATTGGTCTTGGATTTTCTATATTAATTTACCACTTGGGCTAATTTCCTTTGTGTTAGTTACAAAATTTTACAATGAATCTATTGCACATACCAAGCAAAAAATTGACTACTTTGGCGCAGCTACTTTAGTTAGTTCAGTAGTAAGTTTAATGTTTGCTCTTGAACTAGGCGGCAAAGAGTATGCTTGGGATTCCGCAATGATTCTTGGATTATTCGCTCTATTTACAGTCTTTCTTATTAGCTTTATATTAATTGAACTACGTGTAGAAGAGCCTATTATTTCCTTTAAAATGTTCAAAAATCGTCTCTATGCAACGAGTAATATCATTTCAATATTTGCTGGTGCTGCTTACATTACTGCTGCCATCTACATTCCAATTTTTGTTCAAGGTGTACTTGGAGGCTCTGCAACGAACTCAGGCCTTATTTTACTTCCGATGATGGTCGGTTCGGTTGTAACAGCATCTGTGGGTGGAGCTCTCCTCACGAAATTTAAATATCGAACGATTATGTTACCAACTTTAACTCTATTTGTTATTGGTATTACCTTACTTTCAACATTGACAACTGAAACGTCGCACCTTATGGTAACAATCTTTATGATACTTGTTGGTCTTGGAATTGGCTCGTCTTTCTCTGTGTTGAGCAATGCCGTTATTCATGGTCTTAGTATGAGACAACGTGGCTCGGCTAACTCAACGCTAAACTTCAATCGAGAACTTGGAATGACATTAGGAATTACAGTGTTTGGGATTATCCAAAACCATATTTTCTCAAATAAATTAACGTCCGCGTTTAGTGGTCAAACACCTACTGGTATGGATTTAAATGATCCGAGTGTAATCCTAACATCTGAAACTCGAAGCTTCATTCCTGTAGAGGTTCTCGATAAAATGCAAGAAGCACTTACTATTTCAGTTGCTCATACTTTTGCTTGGGCGATAATCCCAGCTGCTATTGCGCTAATTATGGCATTTGCTATGGGCAGAGAGCAATTCGACCCTGCTTCTGAAATGGAAACGTACAATAAAGATGCATCACATTAATATATGAGCCTGTATTTCACAAATTAACAAAATGCGGCCTCTCCTCAATTAAAACTGTTAGAATTCGGAACGTGTATTTTAATACATTTCATATTCGAAACAGCGATTGAGATTGCGGAAATCAAAAAGTAAGTTTTTTAATTGAGAAATTGTAAAAAAGTGCCTACCCTGAAGTGACCCCTAAAAGTTAGACACGGTTATTTCATTAGGCAGCTTGGGTAAAACGAGTTCGGTATTGCACCGGACTCGTTTTTAATTTTGCCTTGATCCGTTTCGTATTATAGTAATTGATATATTTTTCTAATTCTATTTTAAAATGCTCTATACTTTCAAATTCCCTCATGTAAAGGAATTCAGATTTCATAATTCCAAAGAAATTTTCCATGACTGAGTTGTCGTAACAGTTTCCTTTACGAGACATACTTTGAACAATCTCTCTAGATTCTAAGGCGCGACGATATTTTTCCATTTGATAATGCCAACCTTGATCGGAATGCATGAGTAACTGGTGGTGCTCAGGTAAACGTTCTAACGCTTTGTCCAACATGTCTGAAACAAGTGAATAGGTTGGTCTAGAGCCAATTGTATACGTGATAATTTCCCCGTTAAATAAATCTAAAACTGGCGATAAATAAAGTTTCTCACCGAATAATTTAAATTCCGTAATGTCTGTTACCCACTTTTCATTTGGGGCGTCTGCTTTAAAATTGCGGTCTAAAATATTTGGCGCAATTTTGCCAACGTTTCCTTTATAGGATTTATACTTTTTCATACGTACTAAACATTTTAAACCTAACTTTTTCATGATACGTTGCACTTTTTTATGATTCACTTTTTGCCCACGATTCGCTAGCTCGTCACGAATACGGCGATAGCCATAACGTCCTTCATGTTCTTCATAAATCGCCTTTATTTCTGCTTTTAAATCGGCATCTGGATCTGGTCGATTCATACGTTTTACTAAATCATAGTACGTACTTCGTGGAATGCCAGCGAGTTTTACAAGTGCTTTCACCGGATATTTCTGCCTTAACTCATAGACTACTTTTGCTTTGTCCTGTTTGGTGATTTTTCCTTGTTTTGAACTAAGGCATTCAACTTTTTTAAATACTCGTTTTCCATTTCTAGTTGTTTAATACGTGCTTCAAGTGCTTCGGTAGAGCCTTTAACTGGTGCTTGTTTCGATTGTTTATTGAATTCTTTTTTCATGGATGGACGCCCCTTTTTCTTTGATTGAAGGGCATCTAATCCTTGAGTTTCATATTGCTTTCTCCAAACACTAATTGTTGAAGGGGCAGGTATTTTAAATATCGCTGCCGTTTCGTTTAAGGATGTACCGTTTTCAATCATAAAATTTAGTACATCCATTTTAAACGTTAGTGTGTAATTTGTATATGGCTGAATAAAAGCTTCAACACCATTGTATTCATATTGCTTAATCCATTTAAAGATTGCTTGTTTATTAGTCCCCAAAGATTTAGCTATTTTATTAGCACTTTCATTTCCATTTAAGTAACGCTCAACTGCTTGTAATTTATCTTCTACAGTATATTTAGCCATAGAAAAACTGCACCTCCAATTGTTAGATGTGTCTAACAATTGGGGTGCAGTTCA
>Ga0209025_1003012_pt1 | contig 16658 bp, 14 predicted proteins | sample AraplaMF_Col_mLB_FD_184256 | JGI IMG/M metagenome (GOLD analysis project Ga0209025, IMG submission 184256) | Arabidopsis root microbial communities from the University of North Carolina, USA - plate scrape MF_Col_mLB (SPAdes) (version 2) | ecosystem: Host-associated > Plants > Roots > Endosphere... | reverse complement strand
TTTCTTTTTTAATAAACCTTATAATTAAGTCTTCACCTTTGTATCTAGGGTCTAACTTAATCTCACCTTTATATTCAATTACCTTCACCTTATCCATGACAATTATACTGTCATACAACTCTTGCTTTACCCATAACTTTTTAACTTTATCATCAACAATCAATTCTAAAGTAGGGTGTTCAAGGATAAGATACTCGGTCTCAACATGTCTCCCAAGAACAGGTGCTTCTATTGGCTTACCTTTCGCGACTAGTTCATCGTTTTGATACCCCTCTATTACTGACAAGACTATACAAAACAATACAAAACAACCAAAGTATATCCAATTTTTCTTTCTATTCTTTTTCTTATATGCTTCCAGTTCTACAATATACGCTTCCAATTCATACTCTGTGTACCCCTTAACGTCTGTAGTCAAATAGTAGGTTTTTCCAAACTTTTTACTTGTAAATGCTACATAGTCGTTTAAATACTCTGGGTCTTTCTCATAGTTTATAAATTTCTTTTCACCCATACTGCTACCCCTATCTATCTTCTAGTATACCTACCCCTATTATACTATTACTTATCTTTAATATTACAGAATAGCCGTGTATGGTTTTCAAAAAAATTACATCCTAATATACCTTTAATTGACATAATACCACTTATCAATAGTCAATATATCTTGAAACCTACCAAAGTCACTTGAGAAGTTTTTTCCAGTTTGAATAATAATAAATGAACTGAATTATTAAAGTCATTATTGCAATGCCAGTTACGATTACAAAATTAATTAATCCAAAATCTAATAAATAAATAGCTATTAGTGAAATGAATACAAGAGGAGTTGAAGCTAATACATTGTAAAAACGTTTTTTATAAAAAAGTTCGTCTTTTGCGATTATATAATTATTGAACATGAATATTCCTTCTTTCCTATATAAATTTATTGTATACCTAAATTTTACAACATATCAGTCATTTTTTGCTGAATATTCAAAAAAGTAATGAACCGATTAACTTTTAATTTCTTCGGTCTTATTTTATGTTGTACACAAATAATAGATTTGTTAAAAAAATAATAAAGTCCTTTTAAAAATAAAATAGTTATTTAAAAAGATGGTGTGAATTAGAATTTCACACCATCTTTTTATTTGATACACTGAATAGCTTTATTTTAGCGCCTTTTTAAATTTGCGGCCAAAAGTAATTACCATACCTGCAAGGACCATCAATACGCCTACTGCTGTACTGTTATTTGAACTTGCACCCGTTTTTGGAAGCTGTTTATATGTATCTTCTTTTTTATCAGAAGTACTATTGTTTGAGCTAGTACTGTTACCATTATTTTCCTCATTGCCATTGTTAGTGTTGTTATTACTATTATCAGAGCCATTCCCATTGTTAGTGTTGTTATTACTATTATCAGAGCCATTCCCATTGTTAGTATTGTTATTACCATTATTTTCGTTATCAGAACCGTTACCATTGTCCTTATCTTTCACAACCACTTTTTGTGTCATAGTTGATTCATTACCGTCTGAGTCACGAACAAGGAATTTCACTTCGTAAGTACCAGCTTTAGACGTATCTACTTCACCAAAATGGATTACTTTATCAGTAATATCTCCATCTTCTTTATCAATAGCCGCTACACCTGCCATTGGATCGAATTTATCTCCTACATTCATAGTCACTTCAGCAAGTACAGTTAATACTGGTGCTTCACCTTTTGACTCTTCTTTCTCTTTAACCGTTACTGTTTGTTTCTCAGTTACTTTATGCCCCTTAGAGTCTGTAACCGTGTAAGTTAACTCATAAGTACCAGCTTTAGAAGTATCTACCTTACCGTCTACTAGTACTTTAGAAGTAATGTCGCCATCTTCTTTATCAATAGCCGCTACACCTGCCATTGGATCGAATTTATCTCCCACATTAATCGTTGCTCCAACAGGCACTGTTAATTTCGGTTCCATATCTGGAGTTTCTCCATTTCCCTCCACAATTACAGTCTGTGTAGCTGTTGCATTAACTCCTTGGGAATCGACAATCCCGTACTCTACAATGTATTTACCCGGTTTAGACGTATCTACATTGCCCGTATGTTTTACTTTACTTGTTAGATCACCATCTTCTTTATCAACAGCTTTTACACCTTTCATTGGGTCAAACGTATCGCCTATATGTACTGTAGTTGTGAACGGTACAGTTAACACCGGTGCTTCATTTTTTATTTCTTCTTTCTCTTTAACCGTTACTGTTTGTTTCGCAGTCACTTTATGCCCCTTAGAGTCTGTAACTGCGTAAATTAATACGTAAGTACCTGTTTTAGAAGTATCCGCTTTACCGTCTACTGTTACTTTAGAAGTAATGTCACCATCTTCTAAATCAATAGCAGATACCCCTGCCATTGGGTCGAATGAATCTCCGACATTAATCGTTGCTCCAACAGGCACTGTTAATTTCGGTTCCATATCTGGAGTTTCTTCATTATCCACTACATATACAATTCGTACAGTGTATGTATTCTCCCCTTGGGAGTCGGTAACTCCATACACTATAAAGTATTTACCCGGTTTAGAAGTATCAACTTCGTCTGCACCTGCATTACTTACTTTACTTGTTATATCACCATCTTCTAGATCAAAAGCTGACACTCCCAACATTGGGTCAAATGTATCACCTACATGTAGTGTTGTGAAATTCGGCACAGTTAATACTGGTGCTTCATTTTTTGTTCCTTCCTTCTCTTTAACTGTTACTGTTTGTTTCTCAGTTACGTTAAGACCCTTAGAGTTTGTAACCGTGTAAGTTAACTCATAAGTACCAGCTTTAGAAGTATCTACTTTACCGTCAACTGTTACTTTAGAAGTAATGTCGCCATCTTCTGGATCACTAGCCGACACCCCTGCCATTGGATCGAATTTATCTCCTACATTAATCGTTGCTCTAAGAGGCACTGTTAATGTAGGTTTCATATTCTCTTTAACCGTAACTGTTCGTTTCACAGTTACGTTAAGACCCTTAGAGTCTGTAACCGTGTAAGTTAACTCATAAGTGCCTGGTTTAAAAGTATCTACTTTACCGCCAACTGTTACTTTAGAAGTAATATCTCCATCTTCTGGATCAAAAGCTGACACTGCCAACATTGGAATAAATGTATCTCCTACATGTATTGTACTGTCATAAATTCCAGTTAATACAGGCGCTTGGTTTTCCGGAAGATTTTCTTTCTTGTCTTCTGCTGTTGCTTGTATTGGACCATTCACTTTCAATGAATCTGTTGTCTGAGCGTTTGTGTTGCTCGCTCCCGCAATCATTGATGTGGCTAATGTTGCCGTTGCTACTAATCCTACTAGTTTTTTTGATTTGGCTGTTTTATTCCCCATCTGTAAGCCCCTTCCGTTACTTTAACTATTAGTATATTTAAAATATTCATTACAATTTTAACACAATATAACCAATATATGTATAATTTGATTAGTGTATATGAAAATATTAACAAGTTTTATAGGGTCTCCCCACATCGCTATCAAGCTGAAGTTAGATTTGGAAGAGTAAGAGGGCCATTATGAATGGTTCTCTTTCAAAATTAAATAACTTTATTATTCCTGAAGTATTGTACGATGAAAGAAGAAAAACAATTTTTAAATAACTTTAATAACCACCTATCCAGTAAATTTGATAGGTGGTTATTGTATTTCTAGGGGCAAAATTAAACAATTTTATTGTTACGCAACATATGTTTCAAAAGGTACACCTTTTAATGTGGTGTAATTTCTATGAAAAACAATGTGTCAAAAAGTTCGAGATAATATTTTGCAGTACTTCAAAAATACATAGACCTTTTGAATCATTTATGAATTGCTGTAAATTAATATCCAAAAACCGATTATTTTTGGGATGCTCAAATATCGAGAGATTTTTGCTGTTGTTTTTACGAAAAACTACTCCAAAACAAAAAAATATAAATTTTCTCGTTTTGGGGGTATTTACATTTTTCAGCTTGATAGTGATGTGCTGGAACCCCATAGCCATCAAGCTAAGATTAAGTAAGAATCCATTCAACTAGATTTTTTTCTGTTTACTAAAAATTTGCATATGAAATAAACCCTAGTTTGAACTACCCCCACTTTCACTTCGTTTAGAAGAGGGGGATTCCTAAGTAAAGAGTTCTATTGAACTCTAATTTATTAGGCTATCTCTACAGTCCTTGCGGTTAGAAGCCTTATTGCTTCATTCTTTAGATTGATACTTGCGTTAATATCCCTATCATGGTGTGTAAGGCAAGAAGGGCAGTCCCATTTACGTAGGTTTAGATTTTTAACGTCTTTGTTTTGATATCCACAACAAGAACATAATTGGCTTGAAGCAAATGTTTTCGATACGACAATGATTTGTTTGCCGTACCATTTTGCCTTATATTCCAACATAGTTCGAAACTGTGACCATGATACCTCACTAATTGCTTTTGCTAACTTATGATTCTTTAACATATTCGATACTTGCAAATCCTCTATACCGATAACATCGTGGTTTTTGATGATTTCAGTCGAGATTTTGTCCAAGTAATCTTTTCTAGCATTCGTCATGTATTCATGAATTCTAGCTACTTTTACTCGTTGTTTATTCCAGCGAGAAGATCCTTTCATTCTTCTAGAAAGAACACGCTGTGCTTTTGCCAACTTCTCTTCTAATGATCGAAAAAACTTCGGATTTTTATAGGTTGTTCCATCTGACAAAATGGCGAAATCTTTTAGTCCCACATCCATTCCAATGTAAGAATTTGTTTTCGGAAGTTCTTGCACTTCTGTTTCAACTAACAATGACACAAAGTATCTGCCAGAAGGGTTCCGTCTAACTGTAGCATTTAAAATACGTCCTGTTACTTCACGACTTTTGGCAAATCGAACAAGACCTAGTTTTGGCAATTTTATTTTGTTTCCTACAACGGCAATGTTTTCATTTGTTTGTTTTGTGGTATAAGATTGTACGTTGTTCTTCTTAGATTTGAAACGCGGGGCATTGTTTTGTTTTTTGAAAAGGCGTGTATAAGCATCCGCAAGGTTGCGAACAGACGACTGAATCGCAATACTATCCACTTCTTTTAGCCAAACAAACTCTTTCTTCATGGCAGGAAGTTTGGCAGAGCATGTACCATATGTCAAACCTTTTCCTGTTTCTTTGTATGCATTATCCCATAGAGATAGGAAATGATTGAATACAAAACGAGAACAGCCAATCGTTTTATTGATTAGGGTCGCTTGTGCTTTATTTGGATAGATACGAAATTTATATGCTTTATTGATCATCATTCGTTTCACCCCCATTTCGATATGTGTCTATTATACAACGAACATACATTCGATAGGTAGTGAAGTAACAGTTTATGTATGTCGAACAATTAAGATGGCTTCCTGCCATCCCTTGTCCGAAGCCAATTCGTCTCCCACCTACTCACTTCGCGTTCCTTGAGGAAGGAGTCTTCTTGGCTAAAATGATAAAATCCTTGATTTTTTAAGAGAAGGTATTGGAATTTATCTTTTGTATATACATCATCACTTCATTAAAAAAAGACAAATAGATGCCTCTGGGCATCTATTTGTCTAAAAGCGACTACTTAAAATTATTTTACTTCTACCGTATAATCCCCTGCTCCACCGCCATATTTATATACACTTAAGTAATATTTCCCTGGCTTCGCATTATAATTTCCAAGCAATTTGTTTCCATCACGTTTTGTTGCATAAGTAACATAATTATTTAAGTCTGATTCAGAATATAATACCCAGTTCATTCCAAGGTTTTGTTCGTTCGTAACGGTAATCTGTAGATCTTTTGGGTCCTTTACATCAATAACAAACCGGTCAACCAGATCTTGATCACTTAAGTTTCCTCTTAATAACGTGTTCAAGGATAATAGATTCGCTGTATCAAATGAATTATTCGGTTCTCTTTCTATAGCAGTACCTTCTTCCGTATTCACTCCGCTAAACACAACATCATATTCAAATTGTCCAGCATCATTAACACGATAATTTACAAAATAAGCAGTCAATGTTTTATACCCACTCCACCCTTTTTCTGAGAGATGTTTTAGCATATCATTTGTTGCTTGGTTCATCACTTTCCAGTCCTCAATTTCTCCTTTTGCCGCACTTCCTGTATATGTTCCCTGTAGTGTGAATGTATTAAAGAATTGTGATTTATTCTTTGTTACCTTCACATTCTTTAACTTTGCTTCATTGGTGATATCTGACGCAACATCTGAAAGCGGTTTTGGAGCATGCTGTGCTAAATACTCATCTGATACTTGTGGAATTGTATACTTATCACGATTATCAATAAGCATTTGCATATAAGATTGGTAGTCTTCATTTAATTTATTGTCTTTACTTAATGCTGAGCGGTACGCATCGTAATTTGCTACATCATTCGCTCGAATTAAATCATGCACTTTATCAAACATTTCAGGACGGTTATTATACATATAAGATTGTAGTGCAAAAGAATAGTTATAGAAATCCCACGTTCCATATTTTGCATTTAATGTTTGTGCTGCTGTATAACGTTTCGCAGGGTCATATGACAATCCACCAATTATGCTTTTTCGTGGTAATACACTGTCTAATCGCGTTGAACCTGCAAAGAACTCCGCATTCCCTTCTTCAAACCATGTTAAACGTTCATTTTGATACATTTCCCCTTGGCCCCATAATCCTGGAACCTCGTATCTTCCCTGTAAATAGTGTGTAAATTCATGGCGGAACAATTCTTCCAAACTATAAATACTTTGCTCTGGTGTACGTTCATATGTAAAGAACGTTCCGCTTCCTTCAATGTAAATTCCACCATTATTCGTTTCATAACCATACAATTGACGGTTAAATTGATATTCGTCGGGACTATTATAGATGACCATCGTTAACACATCATCAGTGTGTCCACTTTCAAGTGGTTTATCACTACCAACCGTACGATAAAATTGAGAACGTACTTCTTTTGCCGCCCAGTATAGACGTTTAATTTTCTCTTCACTAACTTTATCCCCTGCTTTAAAGACAATTGCCCCATCATCAAATGTATAGGTTTTCGGTAAATATTTCTTTTTACCCTCTTCTCTAATTTGATCTAAATTTATTGTTTTACCGGTCGCATCTACTCCTCCATAATTTGTAGTAATTTGTTCTGCTGCAACAAAATATTGCTCACCTAAATATGGATAAATTCGCATTGCATCTGTAACAACTTGCTGTCCTTTTGTTGGCGTACTATGAAGCTTACCCAATCGACCAGCATAGTAAATTCCGTTATTAATTAACCATCCGTTTTTATCTGTTACAGTACCAATTAGCGCGAAACGACTGATTTCATTAATTAAACCATCGATATTTCGATACCACATCGTATCTTTTGCTTCTTTTCCTGTATTATACATATACGCCTGAATGTCATAATCAATCCCTTTCATCAACTCATATACAGCATTTCCTTTTGTATAGTCTTCAACAAAAGTTGCAACATTATCGTTATATTGTTTGAAGATTTCACCTGCATATTGAACAACCTCAACATCAGCTGATGCGTTTCCAATCAGCATTCCATATGATGAAATAACTTGGTTTTGTTCCGGTGTACCAAGTTTAAAATTCGGATTCTTTGCAAGTGTCTTTAAAGCCGGTAAACATTTATCATGATAGCTACGCTCATTTAGTTTACTTAATTCATCATGGTAAAAACCTAAATAAAATGCTGCACGTAGGGTTTCCACTAATGTTTCAATCCCTTTTGAATCATCTTTCGTATAAGCTTGTCCTTGTTCTGCAAGCTTATCAATTATCGCTTGCATACGACTATCATCTTGATAGAACTTGAGACTATCACTATTAAACTGAAATAATTCCGGAATTTGGTACCATTTAATCGTCACAAGAAGATCAGTTAATTGTTTGTTGCTTAATTGATTTAATTCGGCCATCGAATATTTTTTCTCTTCAGCTAACTGTTTAACATTCTCGTTTGGTGCTAGCGGACGCTGCGATAAATCCGTTAACTTTAACCGCTTTGTAAAAGATGCATTTTCTTGTACTTTCGAAGAGTGTGCCAACTCATCAACAGACTTCTGTATTCCTATTGGCTCCATTTGTAGTACATTCTTCACATTTCCCTCTTTTGTCTCTGCTTGAATTTGCAAACCATTACATGATATTGTCACTAGTCCAACACCAAGAATCAGCTTAGAAATTTTCAAATATTTAACCATATTATTACCCCCTAATAATTTAAAAGAAAATTCTGAATTTTATAGTCAGAACATTCTTATTTGTACGTATTTACGGTCCCCTATAAGTACAAGTAAGATCAATAATGCAATAGTAGATTGTTTTTTACTATTACTAATACAGATTTATTAAATCAATCCTCCTTCCTTAAATTTAATAAAAGCAAAAAACGTGCCAATGTTATTTCTTATGAATAGAAAACATTCCTTTATTAATACTGTAGTATAAAATATACACAAATAATTCAACAATGTATAAATAATTTGACAATGTACAAATTATTTGGCACAAGCTCGTCCACCTTTAAGCTTCCTAATAGTAGATAGTTACCAGTTCCAACTGCTGATTTACAATAAAGTTTAATTTTAAAAAATTTTATCCCTATACAACCATTTCTATCATCTTCCATGCAATGTCCGTAAAACTCTCAAACTGGCGATCGATAAATATCCATATCCTCGCTCGAAAACGTTTAAACGCAAAAACATGCTGTAGAGAAAAATTTCTCTACAGCATGAGAACAAATCATATATAAGCTAAAATACCATTTCTAATTTCATCATTAACTCTTTTACATGAATTATTTATTAATTAAGTAATCAAAAACAATTCAGTAATTCCAATTTTTATTTAATTAACATACAAAAAGGATTGCTAATTACTTGCAGCCCTTTTTGTACGTTACCATTCACTTATATTTAGTACTCTATTTAAACCTAACTATTATTTTATGCGCCTAAACAAACTACCCGTTTAATTTCCTTTTGGTTTATAACCTTCAGCTTTTAACGTTTTATTTGTGCTACTTCGTTTTTTTGGAAAGAATCCAGTAATTAATAACGCTATTATCCACGCCATTATGAGCATTATATTTATTCTATTGCTTACACTTAAACTTAAAGTACTCCACATGTAGGTGCGACAAAACAAGTACAGAGCAATACTAAAAAGTAGAAGCGTTCTAATTCCAACTCCAATGTAAGGCTTTTTCTCGCGCTTCAAAATGAAAGTTCTTTTCCCCTTGTTCAAACTAATTACAAATAGTAGCAAGTATATACCAAGTGTTGCCCCAATAACAACGGATATAATAGCATTGATCTTTCTTTGCTCTTTGAAGGCGAGGTAACTTTCAGGGAACTTCCCGGTCTCGTGTTTTATCCATTCGTGGTAAATATCCTGTCTTAAGTCTTTACCATTCTCACCATTCGTGAGAATGACTAATCCATCCTTTGTATTCAAAATGTAGCCATAAAAGGAATGCCACCCTCGATTATCACCAGAATGATACATCATTTTCCATTGATTAGATAACTGACTCTCAAATATACCTAAACCATTCTCGCCTAATACCGGATTTTGCATTTCCTCCACACGTTCACTTTTGATAACACCATACCCCTTATCTTTATGATCATTAGTGTCCATACTTGCAAGTATGAAAGTCATCATATCCGTAACATTTGTTTTGAGACCTGCAGCAGCCTGTTCTGTATATTGATAATACGGAATTTCCTGTCCAAAGTATCCATACGCCTTCGAAAGATTAGAGTTCTCCAAATTTTTTCGGAATGAGCTAGATTTCATCCCTAATGGTTTCATAATTTGTTCCTCCATGTAACGATCAAAGGGTTTCCCGGTCACCTCTTCAATAACAAGCTGTAAAATCGTATAGCCAATTCCAGAGTATATCGCTTCTGAACCAGGTTTCTTAATTATTTCAACCGGATCATTATGCCATCCTTTCCCAGACAGTGATTCTTTAATAGAATCAAGCTGACCCCCAGGTACCACTCCTAAATACCCTTTATGTGTGGGTAATCCTGCCGTATGGCTTAGTAATCTTCTTATCGTGACTTCATTATTATCGAACTTCGAATTTGGTAATTTCCATTTGTTTAAATACTTGTCAACCGGATCATCTAATGATAAAAGTCCTTCGTCTGCAAGGTGTAGAACTCCCCAAGCAGTAAGACTTTTGGACACCGAACCCGCCTGAAATAAAGTATTATCATTCACTTCTTTTCTCTTCTCTTTATCTGCATAACCATAATTAAGTGTATAAGCAATACGCCCATTATGTACAACTCCTATTGCAACCCCTGGTACATCATAGTTCTCCTGCCATTTAGGTACTTGCTCATCCATCTTTTTCTTAAAGTTTTCTATGCTCCTATCAGCCAATATGTTCGATTCTGCCCTTGCTACTTTCGTGGAAGTCAATTCACTCATAATGAATATAAAAATAAATATGCATACAACATTTTTAAGAAAACTAGATGTTCTTTTACTTTTCTTCATCCATCCCACTCCTTTTTTCGGAATTTTCTATCCGTTAACCAGGTTACCTTATTCAAACATCCAATTCTATCGATTCCTATTACATAACCTTACAAATTTGTAATAAACATTAACATCGCTAATCGCTTTCCATCATCAGTAGATAGTAGTACTTATTTTTGCTGAGCATTATGACCATTAACAATAAAAATAGAAGCCGGTCTCAATTAAGAGAACTGGCTTCTATTTGGGTAAAGCTTCTTTTCACTTTACTTCACACATATACAGAGTCTTCACTTATTTATTCTACATCGTGCTTACATACTTGATTAATTCATCTTCATTTACAGGTTTACTGTAGTAATAGCCCTGAATTAGATAGCATGCATTATTTTGTAATACTTCTAATTGTTCTTTCGTTTCTACCCCTTCTGCTACCACTTTCATGCTTAAAGTATGAGCCAGTGAAATAATGGTATGAATAATTTCATTTCCATCAGTAGAATTTCCAATCCTATTAACAAATTCTCTTGGAATTTTTAAGGTATCAATTGGATACAACGGAAGATATGCTAATGAAGAATATCCTGTACCAATACTAAATAGATTACCTTATATCGGTATTTGATGTATGCAAAATTACATGTCAATCTCTATTGAAAACCATTATCGTTGTAACTATAATGGTTTCAGAGGTTGATATTTTCACTTCCTTTTCAAATTTCACAACATATTAAAGGAGGAATTAGCATTATGAAAAAAGTTATTTTAGCAGGGGTACTAGGGATTGGAGTACTGTCAGGTATCAACTTACCAGGGGCAGAGGCACCAAAAGCAAGTGCAGCAACTACGAATTTAGAAATTCAAGAAGTTACAAAATATTACTCTATGAGTTCTTATGAAGTCTCTCAAAAGGAATCATTTAATCTAAAAAAAGGAGAAGAACTTACAGTCTTTGTACAAAATTCAGGGTTTTCAATTTCTTATACGGTCTTTGATGCAGATAACCAAGTAATTGGCACATACAATGCTAATTCACCATATGGTCGCGTATTCAAAGCACAGAAAGACGGTAATATTTCTGTACAATTTCAAGCAGGTGCAAATTCTTCTTACATGAAGAAGATGAATTTTACAGCTAAATTTGCTGTTTCTAAACTCAACTAACAATAAAAATTAAATTATCCTCTTTAAAAAAGTTAAAAAGGTATATCCTTTCAATGGGATATACCTTTAACTTTAGTGAATTTTATATTGACCTGATAATTGTTCTTGTGCCATACGAACTAAGCGTTTTGTAATTTCTCCACCCACTGAACCATTTGCTCTTGCTGTTGAATCTGGTCCAAGTGTAACCCCAAACTCCTGAGCAATTTCATATTTCATTTGCTCAATAGCACTTGCTGCAGCTGCTATTAAGATCTCGTTTGAATTATTATTTTCACGAATTTGCATTTCTTACACACCTCCATTTATTTTGGTAATATCATGCTCTTTTTCCAGTAAAATATACAAAAAATATTCCTTTATCATTATAATTTATTGGCTTCTCTAAAACATTCTGTCTCCCATTGTTACGTTTTTATTTCTCAATAAATTCAACTGAATATTCAACTTATTTTAGTTTCATTCTCAATACAGCTCTGATAAAATATGAAACATACCGAAATATCCCGAAATATCCCTTATTTGACACCTGTACCTCCCCGTACAGGTTTTTTTATTCTATTTTTGATTTAGCGGCTACCTCTCATTTTCTATCATGATGACAAACACAATACTTGTCTTATTCCTTTTAAATTATGTGATTGTTAATAAATTTCTTAATTCATCATACGCAGAAAAACCGAAATCTAAGTTTAGACTTCGGTTTCTTTTATATAGAGCATGAACGGCTTCAATGCCTTTCAAGGTCCGGAAAGCATGAAAAAAATTTTGAAATCCTGCGGGTTTAACAAGACATCGTTTTACCTGTCTATGATCTTGTTCTTTGAACTACCCCCATTTCGATATGTGTCTATTATACAACAAACATACATTCGATAGATAGTGAAGTAACAGTTTATGTATGTCGAACAATTAAGATGGCTTCCTGCCATCCCTTGTCCGAAGCCAAGAAGACTCCCACCTACTCACTTCGCGTTCCTTGAGGAAGGAGTCTTCTTGGCTAAAATGATAAATTAGACACGCGGAAAACCACCTTTTGTTACCTCTCCCTTAACCTGCTTTAACGTAGCTACTATAAGAAAGCTAACAATCACTAATAAGAGCCATGAACTCACCTTTCCTAGATGAACGAGACTCCATGTATCGGTTTGGTTTGGATATTTCCAAGCGCCAAAGAACGTTGCGATATTTTCGGCTATCCATATAAAAAATCCAATGAGCACAAAAGAAAGTGCGAGTGGCATACGGTAACGAGTTCCATTAACCTCGTATGTGACCCATGATTGCCAAAAAACAATAATTACAAGTCCAGATAACCACCAACGAACATCAATCCAATAATGGTGGGTGAAAAAATTCAAATAAATCGCAGATGCAAGTGTTACTACTACCAAAAACGGTGGCCACTTAACCAGTTCAACCTTTAATCTTCTCCACGCCTGACAAAGAAAACTCGCCACACTTGCGTACATGAATCCGCTATACAAGGGCACTCCAAAAATTTTGAAATATCCTTCCTCTGGATAAGACCAGGATCCCATATGTACCTTAAAAAGTTCAAGAGCAAGTCCAATAAGGTGGAACAATGTGATAACCTTTAGTTCATCACGTGTTTCCAGCCCAGAACGCACCATACACCACTGCATCAAAAGGCAGATGATAAGTAGCCAGTCATAACGTGGTAGGAAGGGAAGTGGCAGGAATTTTGTAAAAGCCAAAGAGGCAAAAATAACGACAGGAAACAAACATGATAGAGCCTGCTCCCAACCAAAACGTACGAGTTGTTTTAGTGCCCTCATGTTTTGAACCTCCATTTTTGTATGGTTAAATTCATAAGTAACTCCCCTTTTATACAACACTAAAAAGATATCTTTCTTTTCCTATTAACGCTAAATGTCTCTACTCTATTAATCTGGCTTGTCTTCATCAAGACGATATTCTAAAACATCTCCGGGTTGACATTCTAATGCTTTGCAAATTGTCTCTAAAGTTGAAAGCCTAATTGCTTTTCCATTTTTCAATATAGAAAGGTTCGCCATAGTAATTCCAATCCTCTCCGAAAGCTCCGTTACGCTCATTTTTCGTTTTGCTAACATCACATCAATATTAACAATAATTGTCATATCCTTCACCTCAGACCGTCAAATCAATTTCTGATTTTATGTTAATCGCTTCTTGTAGAAGCCGCTGAAGGATAGCAGCAAAAACGGCGATAACCAACGAAACAAAAATAATGATGATTCCCATTAATCCAATAGGAGGGTCAACTTTCTTCGCTATAAAATGAAAGAGTGGCAAACCTAATACATACAAACCACTGATTGTAATCGCACAGCACTTTATGTTCTTCAACACTTTTACAGATAATTCCGAGAACTCTTTGTTCTCGTCAATGTACCGTAAAAGATTGAAAGCCTGATAGAGAGCACAGTAAAAAGGTATAGCCGCTCCATACATTACGATGAAAACGAGATATTTCATAGGGGCAATATTTGGATACAATTTTGTTGCGAAATTCGCCATATGGGGCACTAAAAATATACATAAAGCAAAAACTGGTAGTCCTATCATAAAAACAGCTACCTTTAAAAAGAGCGTTGATACTCGTTCCATAAAAAGCACATCACTTATTTAATGTAAATTTGATTTTAACACCCTATTTATCGTTTATCAATAAATATATATCTTTTTGGATTATTTTTTTGTTGTTATATGATTATTTTGTTGATTTTAGAAAAAATATAAAAAGCATTCCTCATTACAAAGGAAGGCTCTCTCTTTTAACTATTTGATTTCTCTTCTCTTAACAACAAATAAGACGCTAAGCCGATCACGGCAGCGCCTAAAATAGTAATAGTAAATTTAATCGAAACTTATTTACACTCACATTTAATTGTTTTTTTGTTTCCAAACCCCATTCTTCTTGTGATAAGTATCCTTGCTAGTCATGAAATGAAATGAGCTACCAGGAATATAGTATTTCTTACGCTTCTTTTTTTCTTTTCTCTCTTTCTCCTTTTCTTTAGCAATCTCCTGTAAATCCGCTTTCCATTGTCTTATTAAATCTTTTTTTCGCATCGGACTGTGTTCCCCTTGAATTGAATTAATCACCCAAGAGATATATACACTTTTTTAATCCAATTGTCTATCTTATTCACATTACTGTTTATTATATAATTTATATATAATAAACAGACACCCGTTATAGGCGCTTAACTTTTCTATCGTTAAAGCAAAGTCATCTTCTTCATTAATACTTTTAATAACACCGTCATTCCTAATTTCTATTGAAAGGTTCGGCTTTTGTTTTCTTTTTATTATTTAAAGCTCACCATAATCATTTTCAGTAAAATAGTTTCAAAGTCCTTCATTTTAATATAATGGCATTTTAAATACTTTTTTACTTTCTTTGGATATGTACAATTACATAAAATTATATATAATCTCTTCTAAAAAAAGTCTTTTCATGTCGATTCATGTAGATTAAACTTTAAATATAATGGTTTTATGTTTTTGCTTCACCCTTTTCATAGGAGAAATGAAGAGTTGTTGTCATTTTCGTAATAGTAAGCACTTACAAAATGTCCAATCATTTCGATATGTAATATTTCATAAAACATTGTTGGTTTTTTTAAAAAAATATTCAGAGGAAATAGACGAAATGCAACAAAATAATTTATCAGACGGGGAGAAAATGATCGTATGTATCCAAAATTTATTGATAAAATAGCGTTTTCGAAAGCGCATAAAGAGTTATTAATTAAACTGTATAATAAAGAAATTTCAAGAAGCGAGTATAATCAATTGGTAGATGCTTTTTATCGTCCACAACAAAAATAAATATGAATTACGTGTTTATTGTTTTATGTCTTTTCTAATAACAAAGTTCGTTTATATCATTTTGGGGGCAAGCTCATCTGCTAGGTTGGTGGGCATGTGGCTGTACCCCACATCCATCAACTTAAGGATTTAGACTATTTTTGAAGTTAAAAGCACGTTACTATTTTCTTATGTTAATGAGAAAGGGTGACGTGCTTTTTATGAATATGCATCAAAAACAAGAGTTATCTTTATTTGCCGAAGAGCTATATCGATATATGTCTCCCGCTACACTTAATCAATTAGCTATAAAAGCAGGCGGAATGAAACGAAAACGCAAGTGCCACGGGCACCATTTCTTATCTTTGTGTGTATGGTTAAATCAACAAATCGCTACTACCTCTCTTACTCAACTTTGTAGTCAATTAGAAACTTCAACAGGAATTTTATTAAGTCCGGAGGGACTTAATCGACGATTTAATTCGGATTCTGTAGCCTTCTTTCGCACTGTATTTACTACACTTCTACAAGCTAAAATTGGAGGAGTATCTAAGATTTCTCATTCTCTTTCTTCTTATTTTGAGCGGATTCTCGTCCTTGATTCTACAACTTTCCAAGTTCCAGATCGATTCGCAACTACTTATCCTGGTGCCGGAGGGTGTAGTCATACAGCTGGTGTGAAAATCCAACTAGAGTATGACTTGTTGAGTGGAAAATTTTCTGATGTGGAAATTGAACCAGGAAAACGAAGTGATCAGGCATATAGTGCGACTCGAACAGGCATGGCACAAAAGAATGAACTATATATTCGTGACTTAGGATATTTTCGTCTACAGGACTTTAAGTCTATTCAAGATAAGCAAGGATATTATTTATCACGTCTAAAGTTACCAACTAAAATATATAGAAAAGAATTTGAAACAGTGGTATTTAAAACAAAACCCGCTCAATTAAAACCGGTATATATACAAATTCATTTGGAAGACATCATGAAACAATTGCAGCCTGGCCAAGTGTATGAATTACATGATGTATATGTAGGGAGTAAAGACAAACTTCCTACTCGAATTGTAGTTTATAGATGTACCGAGGAGCAAAAACAGAAACGTCTACGTGATCGAGCTATTCGCG
>Ga0209025_1003010_pt1 | contig 16661 bp, 13 predicted proteins | sample AraplaMF_Col_mLB_FD_184256 | JGI IMG/M metagenome (GOLD analysis project Ga0209025, IMG submission 184256) | Arabidopsis root microbial communities from the University of North Carolina, USA - plate scrape MF_Col_mLB (SPAdes) (version 2) | ecosystem: Host-associated > Plants > Roots > Endosphere... | reverse complement strand
CTTGTTTTCCAATTCCGTCCAATTCCGTTACCATTTGCTTTGGCAACCGAACCACGATTTCAGTAGTTACACTTGATTCGGACACAAAAATACACCTCCACCGTCAACTACACACCCAAATATATATGACACCTATTGTAATAATACCATTGTATGGAGCCTGTTGCAAAGACTTCCTTATTCCTTGTTTATGTTTTCCAATTCACAAATAAAACATTCACTCTCATTTACTTTTTATCTCTTTTTAACAAGAAGTGAAGGGGAATTTCCACGAACGGGAGCCCCCATCATCATTGATAACTAGCAAGTAGGAACTATCACAAAGATGTTTGCTTATATATCATTTAAATAGTTTATTACTTTTACCACTTCCCCATGTCGTATGAATACACGTGGAACACGAAAACTAATTGTCGCGATAATCTCATAATTAATGGTATTTGAATACTCGGCAACCTCAGTTGCACTAATGTACTCATCACCTTGCTGTCCAATCAGGGTAACCTTTGTTCCAAGTGGTACTTCACAGGGAAGATGCAACATACATTGATCCATTGTAATCCGACCTACAATAGGAACTCTTTTCCCCTGAACGAGCACTTCAAATCCCTGTAGTCGTCTAAGCCAACCATCTGCATATCCAATCGGTACTGTCGCAATCCACTCTTCTGTCTTCGTCCGATATGTGACATTATAGCTAATCCTATCACCTTTAATGACTCGTTTAATATGTGCGACTGTTGTATGAAGTGAAAGAGCAGGTTCTAATTTAATTGGTAAATAAGGGCGTATTTCTACAGAAGGTGATAACCCATACATTGCAATTCCAATTCGAACTGCATTAAATGTAATTCCATCAAATCGCATAGTAGCTGCACTATTTGCCGTATGAATAAATGTTGGATTCACCCCGAATGCTTTCAACCAACTAAGTTGCTCTAAAAAAGTGTTATACTGCTTATCAAAGTAAGATGTCTCTACTTCATCTGCTGTTGCAAAATGCGTATATACCCCTTCCAACTCCAAAAAGGGGGCATCTTCTAAGCTTCGTAAGAACTCTTTTAGCTCTTTACGTTCACGAATCCCAATTCTACCCATACCACTATCGAAGTTAATATGAAACTTCATCGGGAACGGGCTATCCCAAATTTCTACTGCTTCTTCAACCCATTCCTTTTGAAAAACAGTTAGTGCTACATCATTCTCAGCAGCTACATTCACATCACGTGGCGGTGAAGGACCTATTACTAAAATTGGTGCAGTAATCCCAGCGCGCCTAAGTACTAGTGCCTCATCTAAAAAAGCAACTGCTAATCTTGTTGCTCCTGCTTCTAATGCTGTTCTTGCTACTAGAACATAGTCATGTCCATATGCGTTCGCTTTCACTACAGCAAAAATCTCGACACTTTCCGGAATGATTTCTTTAATGTGCGTTACATTATTGTAAATTGCATCCAAATTTACTTCTACCCACGTATCACGGTAAAACGATGATTTTTCCATAAAAAACACTTCCTTATATACGATATGCGAAGCTCATTCTTTTATATTCGTCTTTTTATGAAATCCATTCCTCAAGACAAGAAAAAACGTGGTGCATATACATCACCACGCCTTAAAAGTTTATCCCGCTATTCACGGGCATTAAAACCCCACCCTCAAGATTTAGAGAAAAACAAAGAAAATAGATGGGGAGTAACTGCCCGTAAAAGCCTGATTTGTGATGACTTTCCATCAATTTGGAATCCCCCACTGATGGAATTTCCACTTTATTTCACCTGCTTTTCTGCAACAGAACGAGCTACCATTAACAGCTCATCTGGTTTTAAATCTTTAGACACGAGCATATATTCCACTCCGTTATGCGACCATGTTAATGAGTCTTTCGCTAGAGCACCAATTGTAAAGCCAAGATCGACTAACTCTCCACTTACACTTATTGACGCTGAAGCTTCAGCAACCTTCGCTTTTTCTTGTATCAATGTAAAGGATTTCTTATTTCCAGTGTATGTGAGTATCGCACGCTTACCACTGTCTGTCTTTAACTCTTTTTCTTCATTTAAAACCATCCCTTGCGGAGTATCACGTGGATATAAAATAGCAAATGGCTTATCTTCTTTCGCTGTTGTTTGCACATCCACTTGCGCCCTGGACATATTTTGTTTCGTATCAAATGCCCCCTTATCAAACTTTGTATCAAACTTCACTTTTGAAAAATCTACTTTCACAAGAACATTTTGATCATTATCCATCAATTTCACCGAAACAGGCGCTAAATCACTTTTATTAAATTTAATCTCTTGCTTCGGCAGCATATTTTGATGGTGGTAATTCGTTTTTGTTTTAAACACATAATATTTATCCGTTTTCTCAAATGAAAGATTCTTATCATTTAAAATATCTCTTACAAGTGACTCATACAAATAAGCTTGGCTGCTATTTTGCGGCCAGTCGCTTTGAAATCGAAAACTTTTATTAAGAGCTGGTGTTAATACAAAAACACCCTCATTATTTCGTAAAATAATTTGGCTTTGATCCTTTTTCGTGTTTTTTAAATTCACACGATAATAAGAAGGTTCTTTGTGCCAAACTTCCACGTTATACTCTTGTGGTTCATTCCCCGTTTTAATAGATAACTTTGCTTCAGCTTGATAACTCTTCATACTCTTAACCTTCGCTTCTAAATCTCGCACGATGTCTTCCTGTTTCTTTTCCATACAACCCGCTAACACGAAAACGGTCAATAAACCGACAATAACTAAAAATAGCCGCCTTTTCATCATTTCAGCCCCTTTGCCCCTATAAATGAATGGAAGATATTTCTTCCTTATCGCTAAATCAAATATATGAGACAAAGATGTAAAATATGCAGACTAGCGTGACGAGCTTTCTAAAACAACCTGTGCCACTGCAAATTCTCTACTATGACTGATTGATAGATGAACGATGTGCTCTGTATTTGCAATAAGAACTGGCTTACCTCTATCATCATTTTTTATTTTAATATCCAAAAAACTTACTTCTTTTCCAATACCTGTTCCAAGAGCTTTAGAATACGCTTCTTTCGCTGCAAATCTTCCCGCTACAAATTCTACAAGACGATTCCCTTTTAATTTAGAAGCAACACTACGTTCCTCCTCAGTTAAAATACGCTCCATAAATTTAAGCTTTCCATCTAGCATTTTTTCAATTCGATTTAGTTCGATAATATCAATTCCGATCCCTATAATCATTTCAAAATTCCCCTTCTTCTATTTGTCTTCCTTCATTCATATTGTAAGAATAACAGAGAATCTTTCTGATGCAAAAGGAGTGAAAATATAAAATGCCAATACCCTATATGCGAACCACCTTACAACCCGTCATTCTCTCTTTACTTTTCTTGCAACTAATCATGATGATAATAGGAGATCTTTTCTTCCCTACTTTAGCCGCTTACAATGAATATATTTCTAAGGGAGAATGGTGGCGATTTATAACTTCTCTATTTATACATGTAGACTTTCAGCACTTTCTTTCCAATAGCATTTGTCTATTTCTTCTCGGTCAATCTATCGAAAAACAACTAGGGAGTATTCGATTCCCTATTTTATTTTTTACTGCTGGCATTAGCGGCAATATTTTCTCTTATATTATTATGCCCATCGGGTATGTTCATGCCGGCGCATCCGGTGGAATTTTCGGATTACTCGGTGCACAGCTTTTTCTTTTATATAGTCGCTATCGGTCTTCTCAACCAAAAGAGTTAATTTTCTTTTCTTCAATTATATTACTATTACTTCTTTTCACATTCTTCAATCCGTCCGCTAATCCTATTAGCCATTTAACCGGACTACTAATTGGTGGTATTTGCACTCCATTTTTAGCAAAAAAAACGATGGTGTAGAGCTTATTTAATATAAAAGCTACCACCATCAATCATTTCCACCTCTGATTTTGTACCAAGATCTCGTATTAATCGAAATAAAGATTCATCCTTCTTTTTCGCTTCAATCATACAATCAATTTGCGAAACGCTACCTTTGATTTTCTGTAAAAAGGATAGAAATGTATCTGCATTAATAAAGTCTGCGTGCGCTCGAGGATCATTGCCTTCTCTCGGGCTGGAAATATGCATTTTGATTGGTAATAAAGATGTTTTCCAAGTATTTACTACACGCTCCCAATCTTCATACCAATCTTCTTCATCGTTATTCATCATATGATGATGCAGGTCAAACACGACTGGAACTGCCAATTTTTCACCTAAATATAGTGTTTCTTTTAATGAAAAGGTCGTATCATCATTTTCTAACATAATCATTTCTTGAATACTTGCAGGAACATTTGACCAATTTTCAATGAAACGTTCTAACGCAAGTTCTTTATCATCATATCCACCACCAACATGTAACACAGCGCGATGACTCCGCTGTATGCCCATTCCTTTCAATAATTTCCGATGCATTTGAAGCGTCTTTATTGATTGTTTTAAAATATTTTCTTGCGGTGAATTTAGCACAACAAAGTGATCAGGATGAAAATCGATCCTCATCTTCATCCGATGCGCATACTCACCCACTTCTTTTAATTTCTCTTTTAAAGGACGAATGTAATTCCAATCCAACAATTCTTCATGGTTTGCTAGAGGAATTAACTTTGAACTAAGCCGAAAAAATGCTATATCATGTCCCTTATTATGCTTTAATAACCGTAAACAATTTTCTAAATTAGAATTAGCAATTCTTTCAAGTTTATGAATCGCCGCCTCTCGATCTTTAATACGTTGAAATTGTGCATATGTCATCGTTTGAGATGGAGATGCATTGTTTAAATGTACACTCATCGCTACATAACCAAGCCTTACAAGCATAAAGTCCCTCTTTTCTATACAACTTACTTGTAGTATGCACAATTACACAAATAAAAAAGAGGATGACCTTTTGGTCATCCTCTTTTTTATTAAGCTTGTGGCTTACGGCTATGATGTTTTCTTTCGCCGCGTCCATTTGAAGATCCTGGGCGCCCCTGACCTTCACCTTTACGACCACGGTTACGATTACCATCACGATTACCATCACGGTTACCATCACGATTACCATCACGATTACCATCACGATTGCGACCATCACGGTTGCGATCACGATTACGACCATCTCCACCGCGTCCATCGCGACTACGGTTACGGTTACCATCACGGTATCCATTTCCGTTACCACCGCGCTTTTTAGAACCTCTTGAAACAACTGGTGGCTCTGATGTTAAAGCAATCGGTGTTGTATCTGGCTCTTTTGTCATCATTTTTAAAGCAGCTGCTACAACAGTTACAGAATCATTTTCTTCTAACATTTCTTCTGCAATACGTTTGTAGTATGCTAAGTTATCACTTTCAATTGTGCTTTGAAGTTTTTCTGCGATTAAACGTTGTTGACCTTCTAATGCTTCGTCAAGTGTCGGTGCATTCATACGGTCAATTTTGCGTTTTGTTGTCTGTTCGATATTTTTTAATTGTCCTGATTCACGTGGCGTTACAAATAGCATTGCAATACCTTTTTTACCAGCACGGCCAGTACGACCAATACGGTGAACATATGATTCTGGATCTTGTGGAATATCGAAGTTATATACGTGTGTTACACCTGAAATATCAAGACCACGCGCCGCAACGTCTGTTGCAACAAGAACTTCAATAGAACCTTCTTTAAATTTACGCAATACAGACATACGTTTCGCTTGTGTTAAATCACCATGAATACCTTCTGCTGCATAACCGCGTAAGTTTAAAGCTTCTGATAACTCATCCACACGACGCTTTGTGCGACCAAATACAATCGCAAGCTCTGGAGATTGAATATCTAATAAGCGTGTTAACACGTCAAACTTTTTCTTTTCTTGCACTTCTAAATAGAACTGCTGAATGTTTGGCATTGTTACTTCTTTTGCTTTTACTTTAATGTGTTGAGGCTCAGTCATGAAACGCTCAGCAATACGACGGATTGGGTCTGGCATTGTTGCTGAGAATAATAATGTTTGATGTGTTTCTGGCACATCTGTTAAAATTGCTTCAATATCTTCAATGAAGCCCATGTTTAACATTTCATCTGCTTCGTCAAGAACAACAGTTTCTACGTTTTGTAGACGAAGTGTTTTACGGTTAATATGATCTAAAATACGACCCGGCGTACCAACAATAATGTGTGGGTGTTTTTTTAGAGCACGAATTTGGCGGTTAATATCTTGGCCACCATAGATTGGTAAAATACGAACACGTTTATGTTTACCAATTTTGTAAAGTTCTTCTCCAACTTGGATTGCTAATTCACGCGTTGGCGCGATAACAATACCTTGAACTGATTCTTTATGTGTATCCACTTTATCTAATAGTGGTAATCCAAATGCTGCTGTTTTCCCTGTACCTGTTTGTGCTTGCCCAATAATGTCTTTACCTTGCAATGCATGTGGAATTGTTTCAGCTTGAATTGGCGTAGCCTCTTCAAAGCCCATACTTTCAACAGATTGCAGTAAAGAATCACTTAATCCTAATTCTCGAAATGTTGTCAATGTTACTTCTCCTTTTCTATCCTATACTTATCATTTAAAAAAAGGCGTTTTCCGAATTTGCGGAAAAGCCCTTTTCCTGAATGCTCACGTATATAAACGGGCGTATATTCTTCGCGAAAATACTTCTAAACGTTATTACACTTTATCAATTATAAGTTTTGTATGTGCAAAAAGCAAACCCAACTGTTACCTTATTTCATATAAAGAGCTTTTTTCTTCACTTTTATTTTTTTATTTTTTACTGTAAGCGCTTATTAGCAGTTTCCACTATTTTTGTATCTATCATCCCTATTTACACGCACCAATTATTTCAACATCGTAATAACTTCTTCCAACTTCATTCCGCGAGATGCTTTCACTAATACAACGTCTTTCACATCAACGACTTCTTGTAAATTTTTCACAAGCTCTTCTTTATTGTCATATACTTTTACACGTTCATTAGGGAAGTTAATTTTTGCTCCTTCAGCAATTTGCGCCCCAAGTCTACCGTACGTAAATACATAGGAGATTCGTGCAGGGTCAATTAACTTACCAACTTCATAATGAAATTGCACCTCTTGGTCTCCAAGCTCTAGCATATCACCAAGAACAACAATTTTTTTAGAAAATCCGTCTAAACCATTCATTAAATGAAAGGCAGCTTCCATAGCTGTTGGACTTGCATTATATGCGTCATTAATAATTGTTAACCCATTTTCTGTTTTCACAATTTCCATTCGCATACCTGTCATTTGAAGTGTTACTAAACCTTGCTTCATTTCTTCCCACGTTACACCGAAGTATTTCGCAATCGCCATTGATGCAAGTGTATTATACACATTATGCTTCCCAAGAACTGGAAGATAGAACACGATATTCTCATCCTGATTCATCTTAAAGTACGTTCCTGTCGCCTGCAACGTTACAGATGTTGGATAATAATTATTCGCCCTTGCATCACCAAATGTAATTGTCTCCGCAGCTAGGTTCATGCTCGGAACACGATTTGTTAAAAGCGGTTCATCACCATTGTATACAAATACTCCACCATCCTGTAATCCTGTAACAATTTCAAGTTTCGCCTCAGCAATCGCATCGCGAGATCCTAAATCCATCAAATGTGCTTCCCCAATATTTGTAATGATTGCAGCGTTCGGGCGAGCTAACTTAGATAAAAATTCAATTTCACCTCGGCTCGACATTCCCATCTCCAATACAGCCATTTCTGTATTTTCTTCTAGGCTTAAAATAGTAAGCGGCAAACCGATATGGTTATTAAAGTTCCCCTCTGTTTTTTGAACCTTAAATTTGGTTGCAAGGAGGCTTGTCACAATATCTTTCGTAGACGTTTTACCGTTACTTCCTGTTACACCTATAACTTTTACATCTAACTGATCACGATAGCTTTTTGCTAATGTTTGCAGCGCTTCTAATGTATCTTCTACAAAAATCACTGGTATATTCACAGGAGGATTTTGCACATTTTTTTTCCAAAGCGTAGCTACAGCGCCATTTTCAATTGCTTTTTCTACAAAAGAATGACCATCAAAGCGATCACCCTGAATCGGAATGTATAAGTTTCCTGTTGTAATTTTTCTTGTATCAATAGATACACCTTGTACAGTTTCATTAACGTATTTTTCCGCTAAACCTGCACCCATTACCATTTGCTCTACTTGTTTTAACGTTCGTTTCATCATACATACCACTCCTTACATAGAAGAAACACTATTCTCTTGAATAGTGCTTCCCCCTTTTTTGTTAGATTGTATATTTAATTTTTTGCTTTTCTTCGTGACGCTCAATTGCCAAACGAATCAATTCTTCAATTAACTTCGGATATGGCAAATCCGTGTGTTGCCATAGCAGCGGGAACATACTAAATGGCGTAAATCCTGGCATTGTATTTACTTCATTAATATATACTTCCCCATCTTTCGTTAAGAAGAAATCCGCTCTTGTTAATCCAGCACCATCTAAAGATTGGAATGCACGAATTGCATCTCTTTGAATCGCCTTTGACTCTTCTTCTGTAACTTCAGCTGGAATAATTAATGCCGTATCGCCATCAATGTATTTTGATTTATAATCATAAAACTCTTTCTTCGGTACAATCTCACCGATAACAGAACATTTTGGCTCATCATTACCTAAAACGCCAACTTCCACTTCACGACCTACAATATTTTCTTCTACGATAATTTTGCGGTCAAATTGGAACGCTTCTTCAAATGCTTTTTCTAATTCTTCACGATCTTTACATTTATTGATACCAACACTTGATCCAAGGTTCGCTGGTTTGACAAAGCATGGGTAGCCTAATACTTCTTCTACCTTTTCATAAGCTGCTTGGCAATTTTTCTCCCATACACTGCGAATGAAAGATGCATACTTCGCTTGTTTCAATCCAGCTTCAGCAAAGATATTTTTCATAACAACTTTATCCATACCAGCAGCTGATGCTAATACACCGTTACCAACGTATGGAATATTCATTAACTCTAATAATCCTTGTACTGTTCCATCTTCACCATTCGGTCCATGTAACAGCGGGAAAATAACATCAATTGCCTCTTCTTGCTTAGAAGAAGAAGGTATAATTTCTGTACTTAATGATACTGGAGAAATTGCATTTTCCTCTCCATTCATTTGCAATGCTTGCACGCTCGTTACTTCACCTTCAATGCGTTCACCACGCATCCATTGGCCTTGCTCTGTAATATAAATTGGATGAATCTCGAATTTTTCTTGATTTAATGCTTTAATAGCAGCAAGAGCTGTTTGTAATGAAACTTGATGCTCTGCTGATTTCCCACCATATAATAAACCTAATTTAATTTTCGTCAATGAAATCACCCTAACCAATTGTTTTCATTTTTCTATTTTAGCACTTTTTATAAAAATAGGCAGTTCCTATTTGAAATAAAGTAAAACTTTTCTCAATAGGAGTCTTACCACCTTCGAATAGCGCGATAAAATGAAACTTCCATAAGGTGAAACTTTAATCAGTGGGGATTTTCTTCATCCCTCACTGATTATTAGTTGAACGAATCCGGCTTTTACGGGCAATTCCCCCCCACCTAACTTCTTTACTTTTGCTGAATTTTGAGGCGGGGGTCTTACTGCCCGCAAATAGCGGGATAAATGGCAGAACGGTTTCACCAATTGCATTTTTACGAACAGCTATTGTAAATTCATATCCTTTTCTTGCACCAAATCTGTGTCATCCCTTGATCTAGTTATGTATCTAATATATATGAAGAAATGCTGTTTTTTGTGTATGTCACCTATTGATTAAGAAGATTGTTTCGCCACATTTCCCTTTTGTCTTTGTTCTACAAGGTGATCTAAAGAAATATATACAAGACCGGCTATTACACACCCCACTCCTAAAATCGTAAACAATACATGCCCAAGCGATCGATCAAGTAGTAGTCCGCCAAGAAGCGGGCCGAACGCATTCCCTGTAATCCACTGCAAACTTGCCGCCCCCATATATGTTCCACGTAAATGCTCTGGTGCCAAATTTGCAACAAATGTCATTTGTACAGGAGACATAATCATTTCACCTAGCGTATATACCGCATAGACAACAAGTAATGTTATTAAAATAACCGTACCCTCTGTTCCAAATTCACCAAACCACCTTGGAAGCCAACCGATGAATAACAGCCCGATTCCAAATAACCATGCCCCATATAACATCGTCTTTCCAACTGGTTTATCTGTTGCCCATTTTGAAATTTGGAATTGGAATAAGACAACTAACAAGCCGTTTAAAGCCATTAAATATGGATATGGGTTATTTTTCCCAAAGATTTCTTTCATTTCATTATCAAAATGAAGGGGGAGCATGCCTTCTGTTTGCGAGAAACCCATGGAAATAATAATACCAGCCAATAAATAAATCATAAGTACCTTATCTCTCAAAACAACTTTCCAAACAGATTCTGCTTCCTTTTTCGTATTCCCGTTCTCTTTCAATGCAGTTTTCGGCATCGTTTCTTGAATAAGCATTAACACAAGAAGTGCATAAACCAGCATTGTAGAGGAAGCAATAATAAATACAAGGTTTTTCGAAAGTACAACTACAGAAGCACCCATAATCGGTCCGATTGCCGCGCCAATATTATGCCCCATTCGCAATAAACCGTATGCCTCCGTCCTCTTTTCAGGCGCTGTGACATCCGCTACCATCGCCGATGCTGCTGGATGAAATAATGAATTACTTAACCCTAAAAAAATAGACAAAATAGCATAAGGAATAAATCCTTCTATAAATAAAAAACCGAGCATCAACAATGCATTACTTGCCATCGAAAATATCATAATAGGTTTTCTACCATATATATCAGCAATTCGGCCACCTATAAGCGAACCAAAGCTTGCCGCAATAGGAGAAAGCGCCATAATAATCCCTACTTGTAATAAAGAATCTACTTTATCTTTTAAATACAATGCAAAAAATGGCATTAACATCATCATTGCAATTCCATTCAGTGTTTCTCCTATAAAACGAATCCACACATTACGGTCCATTGCTTGTAATTCACGCCATGTCTTTTTCATTTACAACACCCCTTTAATCAACCACTCCTTATCTTATATTAATTTTAGAAAAATGTAAATTTTCAAAATAAAAGATCCGTTCTATTCTATTTAGAACGGATCTTTTTCCTATAAATTCGCTGCATTCTCCTCATCTTTTTTATTACTTAAAACACTATGCTTTCGACTATATAAGAAGTAAAATGCTACACCAATCACCATCCAAATGCCGAAACTCATCCATGCGGTTCCTGATAATTGAAGCATTAAATATACACAAAAGATAACCGTTAATGCAGGTAAAACTGGTACAAGTGGCACTTTAAAAACACGTGGTAAATCTGGGTGTGTTTTTCTCATTACGATAACCGCAACTGCTACAAGAGCAAATGCCGATAATGTTCCCATATTTACAAGGTGTGCTAATACATTTAAGTCGATAAGCCCCGAAATAAGTGCTGCGATAATTCCTGTCGTCCATGTATTTAAAAACGGTGTTTTAAATTTCGGATGAACTTTCGCAAGACGCTTTGGTAATAACCCATCGCGACTCATTGCATATGAAACACGAACCTGCCCATACATCATAACTAACATTACAGTTGTAATCCCTGTAATTGCTCCTACCGAAATAACACCTGCTAAACCATCTTGTCCAATAAACTGAAGTGCGAAAGCTACTGGATCAGAAATATTCAGCTGACCATAAGGTACAATTCCTGTCAAAATAAGTGAAACAACGATATAAAGAATCGTACAAATAAGTAATGATGCTATAATACCAATTGGTAAATCGCGTTGCGGACGTTTTACCTCCTCCGCTGCCGTTGATACAGCATCAAATCCAATGAATGCAAAGAATACCGTTGCAGCCCCAGCCATTACACCATCAAGACCAAATGGCATGAACGGCGTCCAATTTTCCGGCTTTACATAATTAAAACCAGCAAAGATAAAGAGTAATACAACTGCTAGCTTAATAAAAACCATAATATTGTTTACGCGAGCACTTTCACGTACACCTCTAGATAAAAGGGCAGTCATAATTAAAATGATAATAACAGCTGGTAAATCGATAAGGCCACCCTTTCCTGTTCCAGGAGCAGAAGATAAAATGGTCGGAATATGAATCCCAAAACCTTTTAACAAAGATTGGAAATAAGCAGACCATCCATTGGCTACCGCAGATGTTGCTAATAAATATTCCAACATTAAATCCCATCCAATTAAAAATGCAAATACCTCTCCCATCGTTGCGTACGTATACGTGTAAACACTTCCCGAAACCGGAACAGAAGATGCAAATTCTGCATAACAGAATGCAGCAAAGGCACAAGCTAACGCAGCTATAGCAAATGATAAAATGATAGCTGGTCCAGAATGTTTCGCTGCCACAACACCCGTAAGAACAAAAATACCTGTCCCGACAATAGCCCCAATTCCAAGCATTGTTAAATCCAATGCTCCCAATGTTCTAGCTAATGTTTTCTGTTTACTTTCTTGCATTAGTTTTGCAATCGGCTTTTTTTGAAAAATTTGCTTCATAGCATGCACCTCTAAATTTTAATTTTCTGAAAATTTTAATTATTTCTTATTTTACTCATAACATATTTTTAAGTCAATACTTTTGTCGAAATAAGCAGAAAAATATCTCATCAGCTAGTAGAATAAAATGCAATCAACACACAACCATTTCCATTATTTTGGTTTTTAACCATATTAAATTCGTAATTCGATATAAAAAGATAAATAATATACAAACAATACATATAACTATATCCCTATATCTTTTTATAATTATTTTTGATATTCTATAAATTGTCGATTCCAACCAAAGAAAGAGGCATAATCATTTTATGAGCATGCCTCTTTCTTTTATCTCGCTATTTACGGGCAGTGAGCCTCCCCTGATGGAAGTTTCACTTTATTTAGTATATGAACCTTCTTCAATCCAGCTATACATATACTTCTCATCTTCCGTTTCATGCGCTTGTTTCACAATACGGAGCGGACGGAACGTATCGATCATAACCGCTAATTCAATTGTTTCTTTTTTCCCTAAGCTTGCTTCTGTTTTCCCGGGATGCGGCCCATGTGGAATACCACTCGGATGGAGTGTAATTGAACCTTCTTCTACACCTTTTCTGCTCATAAAGTTCCCTTCTACATAATAAAGAACTTCATCACTATTTACGTTACTATGATAATACGGTGCTGGAATTGCTTCCGGATGATAATCATATAAACGCGGCACAAAAGAACAAATAACAAAGTTATGACCTTCAAAAGTTTGATGAACTGGCGGTGGCTGATGAATACGGCCTGTAATCGGTTCAAAATCTTCTACATTAAAGACCCAAGGATATAAATATCCATCCCATCCGACAACATCTAAAGGATGATGTCCCATAACATGTTTATGCATATAACCTCTCGACTTTGTCATGACAACAAACTCGCCTTTGTCATCATATGTCTCTAATTTTTCCGGCCCTCGAATGTCTCTTTCACAGAAAGGGCTATGTTCTAATAATTGACCATACTCATTACGATAACGACGCGGTGTTGTAATTTGGCTATTCGCTTCTACAACAAGGAACTTAGACTCTCCTTCATCTGGAATAACTCGGTAAATTGTTCCGATTGGAATCGTTACATAATCACCTTTCCGGTAATGAATCGTTCCAAACATTGTCTCAATTTTCCCAGTTCCATAATGAACGAATAACATTTCATCTCCATCACCATTACGATAAAAATAATCCATTTTTTCTGTCGGATTAACAACACCAATTAATAAATCTTCATTTCCTAATATAAAATTCCTCCCACTTACCGCATCTCCAGTTTTTCTATTCTCTTTCGTGCGAAAATGACGATGAGCAAGCGCCACATCTTCTTCATACTGTAACTGACAAGAATGCGCTAACGCAGCATGTCCTACTTCAGTTGGCATATAATGATGATACAAAATAGATTGTGTACCAGAGAAACCTTTCGTTCCCATCACCTGTTCACGATAAAGTGATCCATCTTCTTTACGAAATTGTACATGTCGTTTATGAGGAAGCTCCCCCATGTGACGATAATACATGCCCATCACCCGCTTTCGTTTCTTTTTTCACTGTGTTACGCAATGTACCTAGTCCAGTGATCGTAAGTTCTACAACGTCACCATCTTGTAACCACTTTTCTGTACCAAGTTCTAAAATACAACCAGTGCCAACCGTGCCAGAACCAATTACATCTCCTGGATATAACGTAACATCTTGCGAAGCACGTTCTATCATTTCTGCAAACGTATAGTAAATATCTCGGAAATTCCCTTTAGACAAAAGCTCCCCGTTCACATGGGCAGTCATTTCTAAGTTATAACGTTCACCAGTGCGATAAACATCTAACTCCTCTTTTGTAACAAGATAAGCTCCTAATGAAGTAGCAAAGTCCTTTCCTTTTGCCGGACCAAGCCCTACTTTCATTTCCTCAGCTTGCAAATCTCTTGCGCTCCAGTCATTCATAATACAATAACCGAAAATATATTCTTCTGCTTGTTCACGCGAAATATTTCTTCCCTCTTTCCCAATAACACAAGCGATTTCTAACTCATAGTCAAGCTTTTGAGTTTGTTTCGGACAAGAAACTGTAACTTCTGGCCCGATGACAGCACGGTGATTTGTAAAATAAAAAACCGGAATATCATACCACTCTGGAACAACATCTAATCCACGACGTCCACGAGCCGTTTTGACATGTTGCTCAAATGCATAAAAGTCACGAATACTACCTGGGTTTGGGATGGCTGCACAAAGCTGCACATCTTCCAAAGCGTACATGCCACTTGTTGGTTTTCGAATACCATGGGCTATTTCTACATACTCATCTGCTTTCTCTAAAAAAGCAAGCATAGATGAAGGAAGAGTGCCATTACTTGCTATATTCATATCAATTACTTTGTCACCTTCCAGCCAACCAGCTCGCATCTCTCCTGAAGGAAGACGAAATGTAATCAATTTCATCAATTTTCCTCCTCACTATTTATACAAAATGAAACTTTAATCAGTGGGAGACACAGCCCCCACTGATAAGTCAATTTTTATAGATTTCCGCGTCGTTCTTGCTCTCTTTCAATTGATTCGAATAGAGCTTTAAAGTTTCCTTCTCCGAATCCCCGAGAACCTTTACGCTGAATAATTTCGATAAATAATGTTGGGCGATCTACAATTGGCTTTGTGAAAATTTGTAGCAAGTACCCTTCATCATCACGATCCACAAGAATCTTAAGCTCTTTTAGCTTATCAATTTCTTCATCGATTTTCCCAACGCGTGCTGTTAACTCTTCATAATACGTATCTGGTGTATCTAAAAATTCAACTCCGTTTGAACGAAGCGCTTCAACCGTTTTCACAATATCATTTGTCAACAATGCAAGATGCTGTACACCTGCACCGTTATAAAACTCTAAGTACTCTTGAATTTGTGATTTTCGCTTTCCATCTGCCGGTTCATTAATTGGAAACTTAATACGGCTTCCATTTGTCATAACTTTTGACATTAGCGCGGAATACTCCGTGCTAATATCATCATCATCAAAATGAATCATTTGTTTAAAGCCCATAACGTTTTCGTAATAGCTAACCCACTCTTCCATTTTTTCAACGTTACCAACAACATGGTCTACAGCAATTAAACCTGATTCGTCACTCGGAATATCAAAATCAATCTTCTCATAACCAGGCATAAATGTTCCTTTATAATTTTTACGCTCTACTAGCGTATGGATTGTATCGCCATACGTACCGATTACTGCTTTTTTTAATGTTCCTTGTTCATCTGTTAACTCTTCAGGTGGAGCAATCGCAACCGCACCTCGTTTTACAGCCTCTGAGTATGCTTTCTCAACATCATCAACAAGTAAAGCTACGTCTTTCACTCCGTCACCATGGATCTTTACAAATTCTGCAATACGGCTATCACTATTTAAAGTCCCAGACACAACAAAACGCATGTTTTTTTGCACGAGAACATAAGATACTTTTTCACGATTCCCTGTTTCTAATCCCGAATAGGCAACAATTTTAAATCCAAACGCTCTTGCAAGGTAATAACTTGATTGCTTTGCATTTCCTACATAAAATTCTAAATGATCGACATCACGTACCGGAAAGAAATCCTCCATTTGTGCAGCTAACGTATCCATAGATTTTTGTTTCATAAATTCCTCATCCCCCTGTAAATAAATTGAATGTTACATACTTAGAACCATCCGAAAACGCTTCCATCTACCAATAAAAAAATTAGTTAGCAAGCTAACAAATTTCTGACTTTTAAAGTTTTCTATCTTTTCTGTCAAATCCCTCTTTTTTTCTCCCATATAAAATTCGACTTTTTTCTATTTAAAACAACATAATCAAAGCTGGTAGTATGTCTCTTTATTACCTCAAAAACAAAAAGACCCTAACATATTAAACATCTATAATACGTTAGGGCCTTTATTTTTTTAGGATAATTGTCTTAATAAGATATAGGTAATTCTGTTTCTCTATATTCATTATACTAATACATTTGTAAGGAATACAATGAGCGCTGTTAAT
>Ga0209025_1003000_pt1 | contig 16715 bp, 21 predicted proteins | sample AraplaMF_Col_mLB_FD_184256 | JGI IMG/M metagenome (GOLD analysis project Ga0209025, IMG submission 184256) | Arabidopsis root microbial communities from the University of North Carolina, USA - plate scrape MF_Col_mLB (SPAdes) (version 2) | ecosystem: Host-associated > Plants > Roots > Endosphere... | reverse complement strand
TGGAGCGCCTTGCCCGGACGCCCGCACTCTCGCTTGCCGGGATCGCCGCGAAGCTCTCCGTCATCGCGATCGAAGCGGAGGACAATACCGACCTGGCTGATTTTCCCGTGTCGCACGTCCGATCCGCTCTCGAGGATCTTCGGCGTTTGATGGGTGGGGGAGCCTGCCCGGCATCGTCGGACGACCCCGCAGAGGTCGGCGGACCCGACCTTTGCGGTGCGCGACGCCAACTCATCGAACGGGAGAGCTGAAATGGTCGTACAGGCTGCGAATAGGATGGGGCTGTTCGGGATCGCTGCCCTGCTGCTGATCTCGGACTGGAGCGGCGCATCTGCCGAGACAACCAAGGAGCGGATCCTGCGCGAAGGCAGGATCGTCGTCGGCATCCACAACCGCTCGCCCTGGGGTTTTCGCGACGAGAAGACAGGCGAACCCACCGGCTGGCATCCCGACATACTCAAAGCCGCCTTCGCCGAGCTGGGCGTGAAGAACCTGGAATTCCAGGTGACCGAGTTCGGAGCGCTCATCCCAGGCCTGCTGGCGGGCCGGTTCGACGCGGTGGCATCGGGTCTGTCGATCACCCCTGACCGTTGCAAACAGGTGGCGTTCGGCGCCCCGGACCTCCAGGCGCCGGACGCCGCCATCGTCCGGGCCGGCAACCCCAGGAAGATCCACGGCTATGCCGACATCGCCGCTAAGGACGACATCCTCATGGGCGCCGGCCGCGGCAGCGTCGTCACCACCAACGCCGCAGCAGCCGGCGTACCCAGCAGCCGCATGCTGCTGTTTCCGGATATCGAATCCAATCTCTCGGCACTGCGCGCCGGCCGCATCGACACGGCTCTGATGGCGTCGCCGACGGTCATCGGACTTCTAGCCGGGAAGGGCGGCCACGGCCTCGAACGCGTGGCGCCGTTTGACGTCGGTAAAGCGCAGACCAACTTCGCGGCGATCGCCTTCCGCAAGCAGGATGTCGATCTGCGTGTCACTTATGACGAACAGTTGGCCAAGCTGAAACGCACCGAAGCTTTCACTGCGATCATGGCGAAATACGGCTTCGGCGAGCAGGAAGCCGTGCCGCCGGGTATCGTCACCGCCGACCTCTGCAACAGGCAGCCATAGCGATGCCGATGAGCCTGTTCGAGATCTGGCTGGGCATTCTGCAGGGGCTCGGCACAACCCTGGCCGTCACCGCCTATGGCCTCGTCTTTGCCGCTCCCTTCGCGCTGGTGTTCGGCATTGCCCAATATCTCACACGCGGCGTCGCGCATCTGCTGGTCACAGGCGTCATCGAGTTCTGGCGCAGCTCCGCCGTCATCATCCTGCTGTTCGTGTTCTACTACGCGCTGCCTGTCGTCGGGGTCACCTTGTCGGCTCTGACGGTCAGCGCCATGGTGCTCGGGCTGAACGCCGGCGGCTATGCCAGCCAGGCGGTGCGCGCCGGTCTTCAGGCGTTGCCGCCCGGCCAGAAGGAGGCGGGTGCGGCCCTTGGCTTGTCGCGCCCGGCAATCCTCCTCCTGATCGAGCTGCCGCAGGCGCTGATTGCGATGAGCCCGACCTTCGTCAACACCCTCATTCAGCTGGTCAAGGCGACGGCGCTGGTCTCGCTGGTGACGCTGACCGACATGACGTTCCGCGCCAAGGAAATCGCGCAGGTCGAGTACAATCCCGTCGCGATCTACACGGCGCTGCTCCTCGCCTTCTTCGTCGTTTGCTACCCGATCGCCCTGGCCGGACGCTGGCTCGAGGCGCGTGTCGCCGCACCTGGGAGCCGCTCCGGTGGGATTTGATCTGGCCTTTGCCTTGTCCAGCGTGCCGACAATTCTCGGCGCGATCGGAACGACCCTCTGCGTGGCGCTCGTCAGTTGTATCGGTGCCGCCGCACTCGGCTTTCTCTTCGACATGGTGCGACGCGTCGGCGGCGTCGGCGGCCTCGCGATCGGCTTCGTCATCGACTTCATTCGGTCGACGCCCGTTCTGGCCTGGCTCTATTTCCTCTACTTCGTCCTGCCCTTCTACGGCATTCGCTTGGGCTCGATGACGGTCGGCGTGATGGGGCTCAGCCTCTATTACAGCGGCTATCTCGCCGAGGTCTTCAAGGCAGGGATCGACGCCATTCCGAAGGGCCAGTCGGAGGCGGCTCGGGCGCTCTCCCTCAGTCGGCGCGATGCTGTCATCTACGTGATCGCGCCACAGATGCTGCGCAACATCGCGGCCCCGCTCGGCAATTATTTCGTCTCGATCCTCAAGGCTACGCCCTATCTGGCGGTGCTGGCGGTTCCCGAAATGCTCGGACGCGCCTTCGATATCGCCTCGGAAACCTATCGCTACACCGAGCCGCTGGTCGTCGCCGGCCTCATCTTCCTGGTGCTCGCATTGGTCATTTCCCACGGCGTCAAGCGTCTGGAACGGCGCCTGCTTGCTGTCGGCGCCCGATAACTCTCCGAAACTCGGACCGGACCATGAGCCAGCAACCAGAGTCGATCGTCGATATCCAGGGCCTCAACAAATGGTACGGCGCCCTTCACGTCTTGAACGACGTTGACCTTAACGTCGCAAGCGGCGCCTGCGTCGTGGTGTGCGGCCCGTCGGGTTCAGGCAAATCGACACTCATCCGCTGCATCAACGGCTTGGGAAGCTATCAGAAGGGCACGCTGCGCCTTGCGGGCACGACACTCGGTGTCAACGCCAGGGACACCGCCGCCGCGCGCCGCCAGACCGGCATGGTGTTCCAGAGCTTCAACCTGTTCCCACACCTGACAGTGCTGTCCAACTGCACGCTGGCGCTGCGCCGCGTCGCCGGCCGGAGCCGCGCCGAGGCGGGCGACATCGCCATGGCTCACCTGGAAAAGGTCAGGATCCCTGAGAAGGCCAATTCCTATCCCGGCCAGCTCTCTGGTGGGCAGCAGCAGCGCGTCGCGATTGCCCGCGCCCTCTGCCTCAACCCGCGCGTCATGCTGTTTGACGAACCGACCTCGGCGCTCGACCCGGAGATGATCAAGGAGGTGCTCGACGTTATGGTCGCGCTGGCCCGCGACGGCATGACGATGATCTGCGTCACCCACGAGATGGGCTTCGCCCGCGAAGTCGCCGATCAGGTCGTCTTCATGGATGGCGGATGCATCCTCGATCGTGCGCCCGTGCGCGACTTTTTCGGCCCGTCGGGGCATCCCCGCTCACGGCTTTTCCTCAACACTGTCCTGAAGCACTGAGAGAACGCCGATGACCGGCTACACCCAGGTTTGGACGCCGCTCGACTTCGAGGCGGATGGGAAGCAATGCGACTGGCTGCGCGTGCCGCATTCGACCGACTTGTCGGGCTATGGCGTTGTCCCGATCCCGATCGTCTGCATCCGGAACGGAGCGGGGCCCACGGCCCTGCTCATGGCCGGCAGCCATGGCGACGAATATGAAGGGCAGGTCGCGCTTGCCGCGCTGGCGCGCGAGATCGATCCGGCCGATGTGAAGGGGCGGATCATCATCCTGCCCGCGCTCAACGCCCCCGCTGTCGGAGCCGGTCGGCGGGTCTCGCCGCTGGACGCAGGCAACCTCAACCGATCCTTTCCAGGCGATCCCGCTGGCGGCCCGACGGCGATGATCGCGCATTACGTCGCCACTGTGCTCCTCGCCATGGCGGACCTTGCCATCGACCTTCATGCGGGCGGACGCTCATGCGACTACATCCCCTGCGCCCTGATCAGGAGCGGGGGGAGCGAGACGGAGCATCGGGAGCTTGTCAACCTCGCAGTCTCGTTCGGCGCTCCGGTCACCTCCATCAGTGACGGCTCCGGCGGCGGGGGCAGGACTACCTTCTCGGCGGTCGGGCAGGGGGCCGGAGTGCCGGTGCTGACCGCCGAACTTGGCGGTGGCGCCGCGCTGTCGCGCGATGGCCTGGCGATCGCGGAGCAGGGGCTGCGACGCGTCCTGCAACGCTATGGCCTGTCGTCGGGCTCAACCGCCGGTCCTGCCTCGCCTACGCGCTTCATGCGGGTCCGGGGCAGGGGGGCCTTTGTTTATGCCATGCGCAAGGGGCTGTTTGAACCGGCAGCGGAACTGGGCGCCGTCGTCCAGGCCGGCCAGCTTGCCGGTGTCATCCATGCCGTCGATCGGCCGTGGCAGGCGCCGGAACCGGTCTCGTTCGCCGAGGACGGGATGGTTGCCTGTCGGCGCGCACCGGTCCTGACCGAGCCGGGCGATTGCCTCTACAAGCTCCTCGTCGACGTCGATCCCGCCTGATCGCCGCAAAGGCGCCCGATCGGAGCGGCCATGACCCTCTGGCGACCGAGCCGCCCTTCGGCGATCTGTCCGGTGGGGGTCAGTCCACAGGCCAGGTTCAAGTTGAAGGCGGCGAGATTGGCGACGTTCACGCTCGACATGACATGGGTGACGGTCGGCCGTTCCCGCGCGATCCATTGTGCGGCGAGGCGGATTGCGGCCTTGCCATAGCCGCGCCCTTGAAGGCGCGTGTCGATCCGCAGATTGTTCAGGGTCATGCAGCCCTCTTGCGCCCAGACGGGCAAAGCGGCGCCTTCCCGAGCGACGATGAAGCCGACGACCCTGTCGCCATCGAACAGCGCAAAAGGCGTCTGGCGTGGCGGCGAGGCTCGCAACTGAGCGAAGACGTCGCCGATCGGCCCGCCGGAATAGGGCTCCGTGTCGGGATCGACGGCTATGCCGGCGACAACCTCCTCATCGTCAAGACCGAGCACGCGCAACGAGACCGCCATTTGATGTTCTCCGGACCGTCAAAATCGCGGCAGTCTCGTCCCCATTCTTCGGACCCGGTCTGGCGGAATCCCGGGATGGACGAGATGTGCTGCCAGCCGAGGACAGAGGCCGATCTGGCGGTCCGACCGTGCCGGTGGCATGTGGCCGCTGGCCAGGAAAGGTCTGGCTCCGGAATCGATCACGGAACTCCGCAAGTGGACCAGCCCTCGGTGACAGTGTGGCCAGCGACGCGCGTCGCGTCAGCCCGTCGTCGCGGCTCCGGCGAGTATCGGCTCCCGGATGCCATAGGCGCGCCGGGTGCCCGCGATCGCTTCCGGCGTGACGTCGATCAACAGCGCGATGACGTCGCCGTCTTCATGCTGCAGGACATCTCCCAGCTCAGTAATGCTCCAGCCAAAGGCTCGCAGACGTTTCGGCCAGAATGATTCACATACGACGCTGAGCTGCCGAATGCCGAGTTTGCGGGCCACCTCCAGCACGCCGCACAAGACGACGCCGGCAGTCGGAGACGATCTGCCGCGGCTGCGCAAAGCGGGGCTGATGAAGAAACGCGACCACTCGAAGATGTCTGGCGCCCGCGGGGGTCCGGTCCGCGCTAGCCCAGGAAACACGTTGCCGAGCAAATGGGGCTGCAGCGTTGGGACAAGGCGCGACCCGCCGACGATCTTGCCGACGCTATCGAGTGCCAGCAGGTAGATTGCGTGCTCGGTGTCGAACGCATCCATCTCGATATTGATAGGCCGCGCCAATGCATGCCATTGCCGCCGTTTGACATAAATATCGTAGCGGAGACGAAAGTATCGCTCCAGCGTGAGTCGGTATTTTCGCCTGTTTGCCCAAGTGACTACGTGAATTCGAACAACCATGATCCCTCCCTATGGGGTGGGAGGTTAGTTCTCCGCTACCAGCCGCTGTGTGCCGGGATTCCGGGATTGCTAGATTTGGATCTCGTCCCTGCGCAAAGCCTTGACGACAGCGTGGACAATGTTGATTGCATCGAGCTTGTCTCGGATGTTGCGGTGGTGACTCTCGACGGTATGAGTCGCGATCCCGAGAATACAGGATATGTCCTCTGTCGTTTTGCCCTGGGCGCTCCACTGCAAGAGCTCGCGCTCACGCGGCGTCAACGGTGAAATCTCGTCTTTATCCGACCTATTCTCCCAGCCGCTGACTTTCCGAAACAAGTGGACACAGAGCGTTTCGATCAGAGGCATTGCGCCGGGTGGAACCTCAAGTCGGTCGCTCGCTGCCGTCACCACCGCTGGGCCGGCGAGCGGGACATGAATTGGAACACAAAATCCATCCTTCATGCCGAATTCAGCTGCCTCGTCCATCACGAGACGGCTGCGCGGCGTCAAACCCTCGATGGGCAATTGATGCCAGAAGAATGGCGCCGCGCTGAGGCGGCTGCGTGCGGCGCAAGGATCGTGAGGGAAGTGCCCCTCGGACTCGTAGCGAGTGAACCATTCGCTCGACCATCCGTCATGCAGGATCGCACGATGCCATTCGCTGTCGTGAGGCACCGGCAATCCGGTGATCAAGAAACTGTGCAGGCCAAAACGCTGGAGGACCCCTTCAAATATTTTGACGGCGCGTTCAGATGTGGATCCGGCGTCGATGTCGGATATCGTCGCGAAAAGCTCCAAAAGGGCAGCATTCGTCATTCATAGACCTCGGCGGGTCTTGCAATGCCCCGCTCAACCTTAGCGTGCCTCGCGACCGCTGCAATGCCGGGCACGCCGATTGTCTACCATAGGAGTCAAAGCTGGCTCGCCGTTCTCGGGCTCAGGCGCAACTTGGCAAGACTGAAACTCAGTCTGTTGTATCAGGCCCCGACCGCTTGTTTGAACGTCCAGTATGCCGGACTGCCGCGCCTGGGGTGATCAGATCCTGGGGTTCAACTTTCAACGCTTTTGCCAGGATTTCCAACGTATCCAGTGTGGCGTTGCGCCGTCCGGCTTCCACGCTGCTGATATAGGCCCGCGTGCGCCCCGAAACGAAAGACAGCTGCTCCTGCGAGAGCTGTCTTTCCCTTCGGAGTCGCTGCACGTTCAGACCAAGAACAGCGCGAAGTTTCATCCCGCAACAGGTGCGGCGATGAGCACTATGGTGCGACACACTCTAGTGAACATTCGGCGTTGACAGGCAGGTCATCGCCTGTTTGAACCGGTCAGCGATCGAACGATCCTGTCCAGAGGAATTGCGATGGCCGGCCAACTTGTTAGCAGGCTTTCAGCAGGCGTCGCGGACCCAACCTTGCACCATCGGCCAAAGCTCGAGATCGAGCATCTGAAGGGGCACGCAGCGCCTGGCGCCGCGACCATCGTCGAGCTCACCTGCATCCGCTGCTGCGCGTCCTACCCGGCCAGCATCGAAATCGATTCCAGGGGCTGTCCGGCCTGCCGCGACGCTGCGCCGGCCAATCTCAAGCCTGTCTACGCTTCGCCCGTTGATCCGCACTCGATCGCACCAGACGCACCGCGATCATTGTGGCGCTACGCCCATGCGCTGCCATGCTCACTGGAGGACGCCGTTTCGCTCGGGGAGGGGCAGACGCCGTTGATCGAAGCTGCCCGGATCGGCCGTACATTGGGCGCCCGGAACCTCTTCATCAAGGACGAGGGCCGAAACCCGACCTGGTCGCACAAGGACAGGTTCTCGACGGTTGCGGTGTCGATAGCGCGCACTCAAGGGGCAAAGGTCGTGGCGACGGCCTCATCCGGCAATGCCGGAGCCTCACTGGCCGCCTACGCCGCACGCGCGGGACTGCACTGTGTTGTCGCTACCTTTGGCGGCTCGGCCAGCGCGATGCTGGCGCAGATCAGGAAATACGGTGCAACCGTTCTGCCGCTTGCCAACAAATTGGAGCGCTGGACCCTGCTTGCCGAAGCCGCGACACGCTATGGCTGGTTCGTCGCGTCGCCCTATCATGCGCCCGTCATTGGCAGTCATCCCCTCGGCATCGAGGGCTACAAGACCATCGCTTATGAAATCGTCGAGCAGTCCGGTGGCATCGCCCCCGACTGGTGTGTTTTGCCGGTCTGCTACGGCGACGCCCTGTTCGGTGTCTGGACCGGGTTCCAGGAACTGTTTGCCCACGGCGCGATCTCCCGACTGCCCAGGTTGGCGGCAGCCGAGGTGCATGGGTCGCTGACGCAGGCCCTCGCCACCGGTAGCGACAGGATCGAAGAATGCAGCCCGGTATTCGAAAGCCTCGCCGTCTCGATCGGCGCGCCGCGCAGCACCTATCAGGCCCTGAAAGCCTTGCGCGAGTCCTCCGGCCGCGCCGTCCCGGTGAACAATGACGGGCTTGTGGAGATGCAGGAGCGCCTTGCCCGCGACGAAGGGATTTTCGCCGAACTGGCGTCGGTCACGCCATTCCTTGCGCTGGCGCGACTGCGTGAAGCAGGCGTCATTGCACCCGATGATCATGTGGTGGCAGTCGTCACCGCCAGCGGGTTGAAGGATCTGGATCGATCGGTCGGCCAAGCTGGACATGACACGATCTTTCGATCGACGGACGAGGCCTGGGATTGGCTTGGCCGCAATGCCGCCGACCTGATGGTTCGGTGACAGCTGGACGGCCCAGGGATTAGTGATAGCCTCCTTCCTTCCCGACTTCGTCATGGACGCTTCTGGCGAGGCTGCGTCTCGCCCACTTAAACCATGTCCAGTCGGCCTCGGACCCAGGCTCGACGATCGTGAGCTCGCGGGGCTCGGACGGCGGCGAGCAAGGCCAGCCCGGTAACGAGGCAAGCCAGGCATCATCGAAGACCGTGTCCGCGTAGCGGTGACCCTCGTCCGGCATGATGACGGCGATCCGGGCTCCGGGCCGCGTGCTCGCCGTCCATCTGCCGACCAGGGCCGCAGCAGCGCTGGTCGGCCCCTGGAAGATGCCATGCTCACGCAGCAGGCGGCGCGCCTCGCTGAAGGCCGGATAGGCGCCAACCCAGTGGACTTCATCGATCAGCTCATGGCGGAGATTGCCCGGCAGGATGCTGTTGCCGAGACCGCGCAACAACCGCTTGCCGGCAGCTTGTCCAAAAAGGACACTTCGATGAGTGTCGACCGCAATGACAACGAGTTGCGGGAAGACCGCGCGCAGAAACAGTCCCGTCCCGCACAGCGAGCCACCGCTCCCGACACAGCCGACAAGACAGTCGATCTCGCCGACCGTCCGCACGAGTTGTTCGGCCAGCCGGGCATAGGCGAGCGCGTTTCCTGGATTGTCATATTGCCGCGGCCAGAAGCAGTTGGGCTCCTCGCGGCGAATGTGCTCGAGCCGCTGCAGGCGGCCGAGCTGATCACCATTGCCAGCACGGTCCTGCGTGATGATCATCTGCGCGCCTAAACCATCGAGGCGTGCCTTGTACTTTGCGTCTACAAGGCTTGAGGCGGAGACCAGTGTGAGCCGGTATCCGCGTGCCGCTGACAGCAAGGCCAGAGCCATGCCGAATGTGCCAGATGTCGTCTCGACGATGCGCATCCCGGTCTCGAATGCGCCGTCGGCGATTGCGCGGTCCAAAATATAGCGCGCCGGCATGAGCTTCATCAGCGGGAATGCTGCCGCGATCAGATTGGGAGCCAGCGCAGCCATGCGAGGCGTTTCGAGCGCGCGGAAATAATCTCCGTCCAGGGCTACCATGTCGCGCCGTCGTCGTTGATCTGGTGAAACTCGACGTCGCAGAAACCGCATCTTCGCACCGAGGCCGCGACGCTTTTCGCGCGCTGTCGCAAGTTTTTGCCGGCGCGGTCGAAGATAATGCCGAGCAGTGAGCCGCTATGCGCTACCTGGACGCCGCATGCGCCCGCTCCTTTCGCGATGTCGATGACGCGTTCGAGATGCTGTTTGGGCAGATGCCGCTGGCTGAGCAGCGCGCTGGCGGTCGCCGCTCGCCCAAGGCAATTGGGATCCTGATAGCGGACCGCATAGGCGATCAGAGCGCGCAGGACACGAAACTGTTGAATCTCGAGACTGTCATAGCGTGCAGGTGGCAGATCAAGCGTATCGATCGGCCGTCCTCCCATAGCCTTGAAGCCGACCAGCAACAGAGGTGGCAGCGAGCCGCCGAAATCCTCCAGGACGGCACCCTCTCGCTGCGCGAAGAGGACAGTGTGTCCATCGAAGGCTATGGCGTCGCTGGCGCGTTCGGCGGTGACCGCCAGCTGGCTGACACGAGAGGGCTGCAGCCGGACGGCGTGGGCTGCCGCCACAGCGCGAATGGCGGCGACGACATCCGCGGTGGAGGAGCCGTAACCATGACCGATTGGAATGTTGCTCTCGATATGGAGGAAACCTGCTTCCGAAACGCCCAGATGACTCAGCGTCTGACGTGCAGCCAGGCCCGCCTTGACCTTGCCGGCCGGGTGCGTGGTGAGGTCGGCTGTGGGCGCACAGGTGAAAGTCGCCTTCGATACCAACTTTGTCAGCGGGAGTGTGACTAAGCCGCGATGGAGGCGCCCGTTCCGGTCTTCGAAGACCCCTTGGAGCAGCTCTCCATGGTGGCCGCTTGCAGCTCCGACGCCGATCCTCGGCAACAGTTTGCCCTTCGAGGTGATTTCGGAGACTCCAGCCACGACCCGCTCCCAGCGACCAGCATCTGGGTAGTGGTGATTTCGACGGCGCCCATCCGCCGTCATCAAATTCCGCCATTGACTCGAGGCCAACCGCAGCGGCCCTTGCTGCAATCGACAACCTCGATTGCCGCGGCCCGTTCGGCGCTGATCGTCTTCTCGCCCCTCGCTCAAGGCTTCATGCGCGAGCAGGGCATATATGTCGCTGCCAGCGCGGGCGCTGAACTTGGTGTTGGGATTGCTCTCGCTTCGATGCGCATGAGCACCGTGTCGCGGCCGCCGACGCCGAGCAGCTTGGTCAGCAGGCGATGGTCGCAGCCGATGGCGAAGGGCTCGCCCTCGAAATCGCAAGCGATCTCTTCGCGCAGATCGCATGAGGCCTGGTTGGCCATGGTCAGCGTCAGCTTGCGATCGTCGAAGGCAAAGGCGGTGGCGCGGATATGCTCGCGGTCGGCGATGATCGCGACGCGCTCGATCGCCGCCCGCAGCGGCGCGGCCTCGACCGTGACCTCGTTCGGCGTCTGCTTCGGGATGGCCCGGTCATAGTCGGGAAAGCCGCCGATGATCAGGCTCGAGGTCGCAGCGTCTGGCGGATGATGACGCACAGCTTGCTCTCGTTCAGCGCGACCGCGACCTCGCCTTTCTCCTTGTCGACCAGCCAGATGATCTCGCTCGCCGTCCTGGTCGGGTTCGTGATCGCCGGCAGGCCATTCGCGCCATCCGGCCGCAAATGTAAGAGGTCGGCTCGTTCGACGCGGCAAAGGCCGTGTCGCAGCGGACTGGAGAGAGTGTCGCCCGGCAGCTCGAAGCGGTACGTCATCTCTCCGGCGGAGATGTCAGGATAGTCGCTCGCCGGCAAAGTCGGCCGCCGCGAATGCGAGCGGCTGCAACCCAGGCAAGCCCGAGGGGCGCGCCGTGTCAGTCGACACGATCCGCAGCTGGCACATTGGCCAGGGCTGGAAGGATATCGGCTACCACTGGGTTGTTATGCTCGATGGCACCGCGCTGCCCGAGCGCCCGGAAGCGCAGATCGGATCGCACGTCGCCGGGCACCGGAACGCTGGGTGTCGCTTACGTCGGCGGAGTCGCGGCTGACGGCAAGACGCCGGAGGATACTCGCACCGCAGCGCCGAAGGCTGGGCTGCTCGCGCACGTCGAGGCGCTGATCGAGCGCTACCCGACGGTTAAGAAGGTGACTGGCCACAATCAATCCGCGGCCAAGGCTTGCCCGAGCTTCGATGTCCGCAGGACGAACTCGGACGCCTGGTCTGAGGCCGGTTCACTCGGACTAACTAGAGGATCGGAAGCGCGATCACCGTCCCGATCGCCAGCACCAGGGCCACTCTAAGCCACATCGCCTTCAGGTCGTTGCCCATCAGGTAGCTCATCAGGCTCACCCCACCACGCACCTCGGGCAGGCTAACTGCAAATTTCCCCTTCGTCATCCCAGGAGACGACCACGAACGAACAGATCCCCAGCTTGCTGCGCACGATCGCGCAGTCCGGCGCTAGCGCACTCGCCGCCAAAGACCTTCTCGACCAGCAGGGCTAGACGGGGCTCGTGGCATTCATCATGTGGCTCGTCCCCAGTATGGTGTCGCACCTTCTCCCCGCCGTCTGCTCGGTCGGTTGCCGGATGGGGTAGGTGTCTTTGTCATGACTGCTCGATCCGGGCGATCTGGCGCGGGCAGGTCGGATTCTCGACGCGGCTTGGGTGAAAATCGAAGAGCGAGCGCCAATCTCCGTGTTTCCGAGAGTGATCGAACTACGCTTGCTTATATCTTCGCCGGTCTGCTGAACGAACCCGCAAGCGAAGATGAGCTCACTGATGCAGCGGTCGCTCGATTTCGCGATCAGCAGGAACCGGGGACATAGTCAAGCGTTCACGGGATAGGCGCTGCTCATCCGGCGCCTCGCCTCTTGCCGCCGCCGACACCCCCCGCATCGTAGCGGCGAGAGGTCCTTCATGCACTTGCCCCGTTGGCACGCGCCCGCGGGGCTTTTTCTTTCCCGGTCCCATGCTACCGTCACCATGGCGCTTTCTCCAGCTAGCGCCATGCCTCTCGCTGTGCCAGTCGCTCCCCCAGCCCGTGCCGGCGAGAGGCAGCCTTTTGGCCGCCTCGCTCGTGCCATTCAGCGTTCTCGCTGACGTCTTGACCCACGCTCGCCGCTTCCTAAATTCCCGCCGTTCGCTGGTCGCGCATAGGTATGAGTCGTGCCGTTTAAATCCTTGCCCCCGGAGCACGTCGCTCGAACCTACGCGGCGCTGGAAGGCGCATGGAACGAAATCAAATCGACGGTGCCAGTGGGCTGTGAGGAGCAGGAACGAACCCGGCTTGCCTATATGATAGCTAGCTTCGTCCTTGTTGCTGAGGATGAAGACGAGCTGACACGGCGCGCCGTCGAACGATACCGGAAACGCCCTCAATTCCGCCCGCGGAACCCACGAAAAGTTCGAGAATTGAGACGTCGGAATTAACGATAATGCTCGCCTGTCACTGTTGAGAAAAGGGGGTATCTGGAGGGCCAAAAGCCCCGTCGCGGGTGCGGCGGGTTTTTTCCTCAGCGCCGTGGCCATTCGTCACCCGCGCATCAGGTGCAGAGCGCCGGGGGTCGGCGTCAGCTCTTCGTGATGACGGCTACTATGATATGGGATCCGAGCCCGTCGGGCGGTTTGAAGTCGACCAGGATATGGCGCTCGATCACGGTGCCGAGGCGAGCTACAATCTGCTCCATGCTTGGCGCGAACATTGAGCTGGTCGCGACGGTGAGACGACAGCGATTCTTGGCAATTCGCAGGATTTCGGTCTCGCCGAAAGGGGTGATTGGCGAATCCCGGACGCAGATGTCGCTGCAGCTGTTAGCTTTCAGTTCACTCGTCAGCGGGCGATCCCTCGGACCGGCCGAGATCTTCGCCGTAGTGAAATCGCGGAAGCCGAGATAATCGGTTTCGTGCTCACCTCCGATGTTGATCATGAGGCCAAAGCCTTGCGGATTGATCGGCGTGCCGAGATGGTGCACTCGTCCATCCGGCCCGGGAAAACCGGAGGTCAGCCGGCAGAGCCTGGCGTGGTCATGGCCTGGTGCCCCATGGATAGTCAGCGAAACGAGCCTGCTCGTGTCCGGTGGGTTCGGGTCGGGACGGTTGTCGAGTTTGGCGAGGTCTTCATCGAGCTTGAAGATCGTCTTCTTGCCGACGATGTTGTCTGGCGTCTTCTGGCGCAGCGCTGTGTTCAAAATCATGTTGCGCTTTTTATAGGCGAGCACGGCGTTAGCCGTGGACGGACCATACAGCTGGCCGGCGACCTCTTTGGGAGCGATCACGCCTTCACCGAGCTGGAATAGGGCCAGCTGGATCTTTCCGACATGCGGCCCCCGTGCACCCGGCACGACATGGTCAACATCATTGACCAAGCATCTTTCCAGCAGCTTGTCGCCTCTCATCAATTTGGAAGTCAGCGACATGCCACCTGCTCCGGATATCTGCTGAACTGGTGAAGGCTAGCGACAATCCTGCCCCTGGGGAAGATCCTGCCTTTCTTTGGCTTCTCGTGTGCTCGCCTCGCTCGCGTTGCTGCTCTTGCGTCTTGCATCGCCCACAGCTGTCTTGAGGCGCGCATTTCTTGAAACCGTGCTTGAGCTGACGTGCGAACGTGCCGCCGACGAAGAGATCATGGTCCGTGCCATGATCCGCGCAAGCGGCATACCCGGGCGATAGAAATTGCCGGGCTGGTGCCCAACTCACCCGCGATCGCCTGGCCGGAGTAACCGGCCGCCCTCCTTGGGACCGGCAAGCGCGGCTGCCAGACAGAGCATGGTCTCTAATGTCATGGTCGGTCTGGGCGTATAATTGGCATCACCACCGCGGAGCCGAAGGATTGTTTCGGCTTGGTCCGATGACGCTCCTTGTTTCCGCCGTCTGTTCGGCCTTGCGCCGTTTGATACAGGTGAGGAGATGCCATTTTCATCACTAGACGATCCCGGCGATCCCGGCGATCTCGCGCGGGCGCGTCGCGCGCTCGATATCGCCTGGGCCAAAATCGAAAAACTCGGCCTTGTCCGCGGCAGCCCCGAAAGCGAGCGGGCCAAGCTTGCCTGTGCCGTTGCTGGTCTGCTGAACCAGATCGCGAACGAACATGAGCTTGTAGCAGCCTCGATCGCTCGATTCCTGTATCAGCGGGAACAAGGGGAGTGATCCGACGTTGACCGGTCAGGCGCTCGGAATCGGGCGCCATGCTTCTCGTCGCGTCAGTGGCCCCCAGCTTGGCGGCGAGAGGCCCTTCAGAGTGCTTTGCCCCGTTGGTTCGCGCCCGCGGGGCTTTTTCTTTCCCAGTTCCACGCCACCGTCGCCATGGCGCTTTCTCCAGCTAGCGCCATGCCTCTCGCCGGTGCAGTTCTCCACAGGCAACCCCTGCGGCGTCAACCCCGCTGCGAGTGTGGCTCAGCGGAATGAAGCGCATCCAAGTGCGCCAAGGATTGCGACTATGATAGCCGCCCAGATCCAGAGGGCCGACATTTCAGAAGAGCCAGCGGAATGCGAGGACCGCTGGGATGAGCAGTCCGATCAGCCAGAGCAAGGCGACTGTTGCGCTCCCCTCGGTGCTCTCCGGATCGTTGTAATCATCATGCATCGCCACCTCGCGAATTCCGCAGCGGCAAGGTGGCAGGCCGACCACGGTTGGAGCACTAACTTGGGTTAAAGTCGTTGGAACGCCTCAAAATTGAAAGGCGTAAATGCCGTTCTCCTCGCTATCCGGCCCCGTTGATCTCGTTCGCGCAGCGGCCGCATGGAAGCGCCCTGGCGGATGATCAGGTCAATTGATCCGAGCATCGAAGCAGGCGAGCGTGTGAAGTTCGCCTATGTCGTCACCGGCTTGGTTTCCGGAGCTCTGGACGAGGACGAACTGACTGCGCGCGGTCAAGCGACTATCAGCAATCTGCACTTTGGAGAGATTGTTCGGAACCGACGGTGATGCTTGGCGTTGAGAGATCGGAATTCGCGGTAGTGCCCGCTTAAGGGTCGGGCAAGGGCTGGAGGCCCCACAAGCCCCGTCGGTATGCCGGCGGGGCTTTTGTTATAGGGCGCGGTGTCAGTCGCGGGCATGGAGAGATCACCCAAATATTCGGAACATTTTATAATGCGTCTAAGTTTTGGTCTCCGTCTGGGGGTCATCAGGAGGTCTGATTGATGAGGAAGATCCTTCTTGCTGCTGCTGTCGCGATGATGCCGATGGCAGCGTTCGCTCAGAACCCCTCGGGTGCGCAGGGCGGCGCGGCCGCTGGCGCCGCGACGGGTGCCGTTGGTGGCGCCGTAGTCGGCGGGCCGGTCGGTGCTGTCGTCGGCGGCGTCGGCGGGGCTGTGGTCGGCGGTATTATCGGAGACAACACGCCGCGCTTCAAAACCTATGTGCGTGAGCAGCGGGTGCCCTCGTACACTTACAAGGAAGAGGTCCGCGTCGGCGCGGTGTTGCCGGAGGCCGGCGTCACCTACCGCGAGGTTCCGGCAGAGTACGGCGTCAAAGGATACCGCTACACCGTGGTCAATAATCGCACGGTTCTGGTCGAGCCCGGCACGCGCAAGATCGTCCAGGTTATCGAATGATCGGGCGCTGAGCTCCGCTTCCTGAGCGGAGCTCAGCTTCCCATGGAAACTCAGCTGCCCCGAAGCAGGATTAGCAGCAGCGGCCGAGCAGCAATGCGCAGCGCCCAGGCGCAACGCAGCCCGGAACGACGAACCCGCAGCCGGCCGAGAACCGCGCCGCGCCCGGTGGACCGTCCACAGCCCGAGCCGGCGCGGATGATGCCAACCAGCGCATCGCTGACACGGTCCGGCAGCGCGTCGAGCGCAATGAGTCCGGCCCGTCCAGAATCTCGGGGCCTCCATCTCGGTCGGCGCCGAATTGCCGTCGCGTGTGCAGCTCCAGCCCTTGCGGAACAAGATCGCCGCGATCCGGCCGCAATATCGCGACTATCGCTACACGGTCTCCGACCGGGAGATCGTCATTGTCGATCCGCGCAGCCGGCGCATCGTCGAGGTGATCGATCGCGGCGGCGGAAGGGGCGGCAACGTCGATATCTACACGGCCTTCGAGCGGCAGCGCGATGTCCGGCGCTGGCACCGGCCGGATACGGTCGTTTTCCACCAAGGCATCGGCTTGCCCTATCACGACCTTCCCGACGAGGTGATCGAACGCCATCCCGAAAGCACGCATCCCGCTCGGCCGCTGCGGCACCTACCGGCACGAACACTGGCGCCAGCCCGCCGCCCCTGAACGGAACAGTGGACCGACACGAACTGGCGCGGATGATCCTGGCGGAGGCCAAGCCGGGTGAGATCCAGGGCGTCGACGGCTTGAAGGGCGCGGTCCTGCCGACGCAGGTCGCCTTGCGGCCGCTGCCCGCCGCGGTCGAGC
>Ga0209025_1002995_pt1 | contig 16724 bp, 8 predicted proteins | sample AraplaMF_Col_mLB_FD_184256 | JGI IMG/M metagenome (GOLD analysis project Ga0209025, IMG submission 184256) | Arabidopsis root microbial communities from the University of North Carolina, USA - plate scrape MF_Col_mLB (SPAdes) (version 2) | ecosystem: Host-associated > Plants > Roots > Endosphere ... | reverse complement strand
AAAAAAATATACATTATTGGACAGGACGGCAAAATTGAGCAAAAGGATATTCATGTTGACTTTAAAACTGCACAGTCAGCTATTTTTACTGACAGTTTAGATGAAGGAACACCTATGCTATCCAATGAAAAACGTAATCTTACAGCCTATGCCTTCCGTACAATGCCAGTCGAGAAAATCCAATGGAAACATTTCAAGGACTTAGATTGGAAACACTATATTAAATATATTATTTTTTAACTAACAGACAACAAGTTTCATATCTTCTTATATGTAATAATCCGCTTCAATTTCTGTGAGCAAAAACAGAGCAGCAACGGTTTGCTCTTCTCACAGAAATCTAGGCGGATTTTTTCATTAGTGATTGTAAATAAATATTTAGTTACTCTCCATAATAAACAAAACCTAGTATGGCTTTTTGGCAAAAGAAGGGTTGATTTCCGTTACAACTGGGTGCTTTGTTGCTGTCGCACAGTTAAAACATTGTTGCTGTCGCACAGAGCAAAGCTTCCTGCGGGCGTCCGATGAGCCACTCGGGCCAACTAATGTGAAGCGGCAGGATGTTGGCCACGAAGGCGTTATCACTGGACGTGATGGTTTTAGCCTTCGTTTCCCTATTATTAATCCCCAAGGAGTCGCTTAGTCTTCACTCCAATCAACTAATCCACATGACATACGTTTTAAACAAAGTATGATTCAACTTTTGTGTTTTATCGGAACACTTTTACGTTTTATCGCCCAACTTTTTAATTTTATCGACCAACTTTTATGATTTATCAACCAACTTTTTAATTTTATCGACCAACTTTTATGATTTATCAACCAACTTTTGAATTTTATCGACCAACTTTTAGGTTTTATCACCCAACTTTTAATTTTTATTGACATCCACCTACCAAAGAGCAAAAAAAGATTCACACACAAAACTGTGCATGAATCCTCTTACTGTTTTTAAACAAAGTGTTATCCAACTTTTTGTGTTTTATCGGAGCACTTTTACGTTTTATACTCAACTTTTGATTTTTATCGACTAACTTTTATGATTTATCAACCAACTTTTGATTTTTATCGACTAACTTTTACGTTTTATCGACCAACTTTTAATATTTATCGAATCCACCTGCAAAAGAGCAAAAAAAGATACACACAAAAAACTGTGCGTGTATCTTCTAGCATCTGCGTAAATTGATAGTTCTCAATGAGTGTTTTATGTGCAGAAAGCGAAGCGGCAGCCACAAATGCTTTTGAAACATTACGACATGACAAAACCCTGTAGTTCAATCCTACAGGGCTTTGTTTGAAATGCTTTTATTATTTTAATTCTAAGCATCTATTTAAGAAGCTTGAGAATTGTGCACGCGTAATTTGTGTGTCTGGTCTGAATGTATTATCTGGGAAGCCGCTTGTTAAGTTATTTGCTACAAGCGCTTGGATATCGCTATACGCCCAATGCGTCGATTTAATATCTGTAAAGTTTACTTTACTTGTGCCTGTTAATTTATAAGCTCTTGTTAAAATCGCTGACATTTCAGCACGTGTAAGCTGTCCGTTCGGATTGAACTTCCCTACTTCTTGCCCTTTAATAATCCCGGCTTGCTCTACTGCAGCAATGGCACTGTATGCGTAATGGTCCTTGCTGACATCTTTAAAGCTTGGTGCCTTCGTTGTTGTTAAATTGAGAGCCCTTGCAATAATAGTAGCTGCCTCTGCACGCGTAATGGATGCTTCTGGTTTAAATGTTCCATTCGAGTATCCTTTAATAAGGGATTTATTATTCAAACTTTGGATATCTGAAAAAGCCCAGTGACCTTTCGTTACATCTGTATAGACTAATTCCTCATGGTTGTCTTGATACACAGCTTGTAATTGATCGAAATATAGCTGTCCTTTCTTTTGAAGAGAGGCTGTAGGCTGTGCAACGTATAATCGTTCGAATTTCAATGGTAGTGTAACATCATTCGGGATCTTCGCTGTGACATACTTCCAACCATTCCAGTCCATACCGCCTTGGCTAGTGAAGTCAATTGTGTGCTTTGCTCCTGAACCATCTACAAGCACCCCTCGAAGCCACTGCTTTCCAGCATCTCCAAACACCCAAACGCCTATGTTATTTGGCTTTCCTGTAATAGAAATCGGTGTTTTAGCTACCATATAGGCTGCTTTAGTATCTGTTCCTGATGTTGTAAAATCATAATTTAACTTTAAGCTAGAAGTTCCCTGTCTAGCATAGTCTTTAGCATTTGTGATGGAAGCATTTGCTTTTGCAACTTCCACAGTCCATGATGAAGCATTATCAAAGCTATCTAGTAGAATAGGTTTTTCTTGTGATAAATCAACAACTTTCACAGTTGTGGATGTTCGTACACCGTCATACTCACCGATAATTTTGCCTTCTCCTTTTTGCGTAGCTGTAAAGGTTGCACCGTCCATCTTACCGATATTGCCTTCAACCGACCATTTCATGTTTGATGGGTTGATTGTGATAGGATTTAGGTATTGGTCGTAGGCACTAACCACTTTCATGTCAACAGATGAACCTTTCATGACTTGGTTCACATTGTTTAACGTAATGGATTTTGCTTTCCCTAGCGGCGCTGTATTGACAACCTGTAAAATGGCTGATACACGACGTTCACCTCCATCTGAAGGGACGTTCACAAGGTTCGCAAAATAGCCGCCTGGATTTCTAACAACCATCGCTGTAGAGCCGCCTCCATCAAGGTTAATGGCCGAAGTAGCACCCATTGAGATTAAATATGAAGCTAACTCTGTTAAATTAACGCCATTACTATGACCAGTTAATCTACCGTCAACTGTAACAACAAACACTTTTGTACCAGTTGCATCTACCGCCACCGCAGTACGAGGACTGCGAGCTGATGCAAATGAAGAACTCGTTGGCATAGAAATGTCTATCTTACCATTATTCACTAACATAGGTCCTGCAGCTAAAATAAATTGAGCATCCATCCATTTTTCGTCAATAGCTAGATTCACGTCAATGTTTGTACCTGCAGCAATTTGGCTAAGTTCAGTTGCCAGCTCTTTATTTTGCACCGAAATAACAAAGCCATCTGAAGGTACTGTTGAATTCCCTTCTGCACCATACGTCGTTACTTTTGAAACCGTCCCTGAAAGGCTATCTCCGAAATGTAATACTTTCATATCTTGACTAGCATTTGAGACAACTATTTCTATACCCCAATTATTTGACCCTGTTGTTTTTTTATCAGGTGTGTATAATACTGTTTTATTAGTCGTTCTTTCACTATTAATAAGATCAATCGGATAACTTTTACCATTTACTTGAAAGGATAGATTAGTAGAATAATAGTCTGCTATCGCCTTCCCTGTTTTTGATAGACCAAAAGCAACAGGCTTTTGTGTTGGACTATCAAATGTATCTCCTAAAATACCATAGTTAATGATTTCATTCTTTTCCGCTAACAAGTTGGCAGGCATGCCATTCCCTAAGAAGTATGAGGCATTGACAGCTCCAACAACACGATGTCCATCATATGTGTTTTGCTTTGCCATATTCGTCGTTGTTTGAAGTGAGTTAATAGGTTTTGGTACACCTACTTCAAGTTTTGTATATGTATTATTTAAATTAACATCTAATACATTTACAAACTCACGGATATTATTAGAACTATAGGTTTGCTGTATGTGAGTTACTTGTGGCGATACTTCTTTCTTCTCTTCTTTTATTTTATTATCAAAAACGGCTGCATTTGCATAACTTGGATTTACAGATAGCATTAAAACGAAAAATACTACAACAATCGTTACTAGTTTTCTTGCCAATTTTTTCACTCCGATTCAAAAAGTATGGCACGAAGTCATGTTGTGGAACACATTCGTGCCAGGGACTTCTTTTATTTTGTTTCTACATAAATAGCTACTGGGAGATTTACTCCGCCTGCATGCATGAATTCTAACTCAAGTTTTTCTGATGAACCCTGCATAATGTAATCCGGTAATTCAACATATTCTGTACCAACTCTCAATGTAGGTACTAGATAAACTTTGCCATTGACCTTTACTGCACCACTGTATATGCCGCCTCGACCAGCTAATTTTAGCTTGATCGTTTTTGTCGTTCCAGTTTGATTAACAAGTGGAATCGACACCTTATAGTTCATTCCAAAATGACCAGGATTCCCGATTGCTCCATTGATTTGAGAAAGTGAATTTTCTGTTGTTAGAAAATGATCTGTACTACTATTTGAAATGTTATAGCCTACTTCTGGTGAATCTACTGTATAAGCAGGAAGTTCTGCAAGAATAGTAGAACTCGTCCAGGCACCTCGTGGATGCTTCGCAGATACATCAATCGGAACAGGATCTGATAAAATGCTTGTTAAATTACTATTATTCTTTGTTAATACTGTTCGAATCGTATACTCTGGAGTCCCACCATTGACAGCTTTAATATCTAAATCATGTAAAAACCCAATGATATAATCACGGAGCAAATCATATGATTCGATCACCTTTGTTTCTCCTGGTGCGATGACAATCCCTTTACTACTAGATTTTTTAAGCTTATCATTTAACGTTGCATCAGCAATGGTTAAACCAATATCATGGCCAACCCAGCTATTTCCCGTTTGTTGGCTAGTACCTTTAGAGTCGATTACTTCGATGCTTTCAGTACTAGAAGTATTTTGAACTGTAATACCGATTTGTACATCTGTCCCTAAAGTATTGTAATGCCAGCCAAATACTCGATGTTTATTTGTAGCTGATGTTGCTTTCACTTGATATTGGGCAAGCGTAGCGGTAGATTTAGGAATCAGCTTGCTCGTTAACGTTTCTGGATTATCACTAATTAACAAATCACGATCTCCTTCTAAACGAGCAGAAGGAACAATACCAGGCTTTGATGTAGCACCATAAGATTTTTCAAGGAAGGAGCTTGTATACATATATTGATAGACATAAAGATACAATTCTCTTTTATCTTCTATATAACGTAAATTCCCACCTAAAGCGTTGACAACAAAACTAATAGGAACATACATTTTTCCATTTTGCATAAATGGTTTCCCTTCCATTGTCACAACTTCATCGTTTACTAAAACTTGATTACTATTTTCTTTGAAAAGAAAGCTCATTCCCGCAATTTGCAATTCAAACGAGTTATCAGGTAACAACGTGCCAGAAGAATCTTCTAAGTTATCATATATATAATTAGCCGGAATATAGGATCTCGATTGCTTGACGATAATGGGATCCTCCATCACAATGCGGTCATTATTAATATGTAAAATATATGGGTCCCCTTGAGGTTTCCCTGGTATCTCATCTGTTAAGGAAATATCGACAGTTTGTGTAGTAGGATTCCAGTTCACGTTACCACCAAAATTTTCACTGACGAAACGCAATGGCATGTAAGTGCGATCCTTATACATAAATGGTGCAACAACCATTGGCACCTTTTGTCCATCCACTAAGGCTGTCTTTGAACCTATTGTTAAATCAACCAACTTGCCATTTCGAATAGCTGACGCAGTAAGTGTTTCTTTCTTCCAATCCACACTGGCACCAACAGCCTCATACAAAGCTCTCATTGGTAAAAAAAGATAATCAGATTTATTTACAATCGGATCAGATACTTTAAGAGTCTCACCGTTGATATTAATTGAAACATTATTTTTGATGTGGATTCCATTGTCACTAGCGGCTAATGCAGAGGTTTGCCCAGGCAATATCGAAGCCAAAGCAACTGCGGTAATCATACATGAGGTCTTAAATTTACTAAACATCACAAACTCCTTTTTCCATTATTAATCTATAGGTTATCTTAACATGAAAAAAGTCCAAAACGTGGCATCACCATCGAAAAAAGTCGATTTAGGTACTGGCACCTAAATCCTATTCCTGCAAAAGATGTATGTAAATCTTAAGATTTCCCAAGACTCTATGAACTTCTTCTTTAATCTCTTGAATATGTCTACTAATTCTTTCCTTATAGTTTTCACCATATATTGAGAAGGGAACATAGAATTAACAATCAGTCTACCTGCTGACGCTTCGCTTTCGCTACAAAAAACATGTGTAACTGCCGTTTCACTTTCGTTACAAAATACATTTGCTGAAAGAAGTCAAAAGTATGGCACGAAGATGTTGGGAACATATTCGTGCCAGGGACTTCATTTATTTTGTTTCTACATAAATAGCTACTGGAAGATTTACTCCACCTGCATGCATTAATTCTAACTCAATCTTTTCTGAAGAACCTTTCATCTTATATTCAAATTCAACATACTCTGAGCTTGATCGCAACGAAGGCACTAAGGACACTTTGCCATTGAATTTCACTGCACCACTGTATAAGCCACCTCGACCAGTTAACTTAACCTTGATCGTTTTTGACTTTCCAGTATCATTGATAAGTGGGATCGATACCTTATAATTCATACCGAAGTGACCAGGATTCCCTAGTGCACCATTGATTTGTGACAGTGAATTTTCTGTCGTTTGCAAATGATCTGTTCGTCCATTTGAAATGTTATAACCAACCTCTGGTGTATCTACTGTATAGGCTGGAAAATCTGCTAGAATAGTAGCACTCGGCCAAGCACCTCGTGGATGCTTCGCATATTCATCAATTGCCACAGCGTCCGTTTTGATCTTTGTTAAATCACTATTAGTCTTCGTTAATACTGTTCGGATCATATAATCTGGACTTCCACCATTAACTGCTTGGATGTCTATATCATGTAAAAATCCAACGACATAATCAGGGAACATCTCGAACGTTTCGATCACCTTTGTTTCTCCTGGTGCGATAACAACACCTGTACTGTCAGATTTTTTAAGCTTTCCATTTAACGTTGCATCTGCAATCGATAAACCAATATCATGACCTACCCAATTATTCCCAGACATTTGAGTAATACCTTTAGCACTGCTGACCTTAATACTTTCAGAGCTTGAAGTATTCTCGATCGTAATACCAATATTTACTGCTTCTCCTAGCTTATTTAAATGCCAGCCAAATATTCGATGCTTATTTGTAGCTGAAGTAGGTGTCACATGATATTGTGCAAGCGTAGCATTTGATTTAGGTAGTAGATCGTGCGTTAAATTTTCTGGATTATCACTGATCATCAAATCACGGTCTCCTTCTAAACGAGCAGAAGGAACAGGTTGAGGATAAGATGTAGATCCAAAAGATTTTTCTAGGAAGTCACTTGTATACATAGCGCGATAAATATAAATATACATTTCTCTTTTTTCGCTAATATAACGTAAGTTTCCTCCTAATGTATTGACAACAAAAGTAATAGGAACGTACATTTTCCCTTTTTGAATAAATGGCTGTTCTTCTATTGTTACAGATTCATTGTTGATCAAAATGTTATTACTACCATCCTTGAAAACAAAGCTCATGCCAGCAATTTGTAATTCAAATGATTTATCTGGCAGCCAATTACCTGCTGAATTATCTAAATAATCAGTTAAATAATCAGCGGGAATATAAGATCTAGATTGTTTCGTCACAATTGGATCTGACATCACAATACGCTTATTATTTACATGTAAGATATATGGATCTTCTTGAGGGATCTCTGCAGGATCATCTAATAAAATATTAACAGTTTGTGTACTAGGGTCCCAATTGACATTCCCATCAAAGTTTTCAGTAACAAAGCGTAATGGCATGTATGTTCTATCCTTATACATAAGTGGCGCAACATCCATGGCAACCTCATATCCATCTACTAACGCTGTCATAGAATCAATTGTTAAATTAATAACCTTGCCATTGCGATTAGCTGTGGCAGTTTGTGTTTCATTGTTCCAGTCAACACTCGCACCAATTGCCTCATACAAAGCTCTCATTGGCAAAAGAAGAAAATCCGATTTATTTAAAATTGGATCATTGATTTGAATCGTTTCTCCATCGATATTAATCGTAACATTATTTCGTATCTGAATTCCTTTGTCAGTAGCAGCTGACGCAGAAGATTGTCCAGACAATATAAAAGCAAAAACAACAGTTGCAGCAATACATAAAGCTTTTAATTTGTTTAACATTCCTATCTCCTTTTTCTACATAAATTTGCTAATCACTATTTACCATCTTAACATGAAAAATGCCCAAAATGTGGCATTAATATCGAAAAAAGTAGAATTAGGTAATGGAACCTAAACCTTAATTCATGCAAAAGCTTCATGGTCTCATCACCATAACGTCTGATTGAATTTTCGTTCTGACTGGGCGCTTTCTTTGAGGCATCCGATGAGCAGTTTTGGTTCGGTGCAGGGTCTTATCTGTGACGCTGATTCTCGAGGATTGGTCCAGTCTCCATTCCAATCAACTTATTTACATAGCCAATCATACATATCGATCAGTTGAATTGCTTGTAGGGCTGGAAAGCTAAAGAGAAGTAATAGACGAACCCTTTTCCCCAATATAATGGGAAGAACAAACGATTACGGGTGGTAGTGCTTCTTAAATTATTACATAGGTAAATGGTGTCATCTAAATAGCACCATCATAGGAATATAATAATACTTGAGGAACACTTATATAATAAATACAATAAGCGTTAGAGAGAGGTTGGATACATAACTGAAGAATTAGACGAAATAATTACAAGGCGTTAAGGAACGGCAAAAGAAACTCACCCACCTCTCACTTGTCAAAGACAAATAAGAGTGACCAACAACCAACAGGAGAATTAGGCTTCACGCCTCCCTCAAAAGTGACTATCAAAAGTCCTTAATTAAACGACCCCTTTTTGTGAACGTACAGCAAAAAAATTAAAAACAAGCTCACACCCTACAGAGACTGAAGGGATAGTGTCAGTCTGTTTAAATCAGCGTTATTAGCTGACTATCAGTCTATTATTTACCCAATTTAATTATACTTAAAGGAGATTTAAAGTGATCAAAAAAATTACAACTAGACTTACTCTAGCACTTATTTTATTAGTTATTAGTTTCGCATTCGCACCTTCTACAAAAGCTGCCTCTGCTATTAAAGTAGAAATGGATGGTGATGTTATACAGTTTGACCAAGGTGCAGTATCTGTTAATGGACGAACTTTAGTACCAATGCGAACAATTTTCGAGGAATTAGAATCAACAGTACAATGGACAGCAAAAACAAAGACGATTACAGCTAATCGAGGTACAAAAAAAATTACTTTAGTAGTTGGTAGCAAGACTGCAACTGTTAATGGACAAAAAATTACTTTAGACGTTCCTCCTCAGATTATTAATGGTAGAACTCTTGTCCCTCTTCGTTTTATTAGTGAAGCACTTGGTGCGAAGGTTGACTGGAATAATAAAACGAAAACAGTTTCTATTACTACATTTGAAGTTTCTGATAGATACTATTTTGTAAATCTACAAACTCTAAATTTAGATCTTATTTCGGAAGACCGTTATTATCAGGAAGACGATATATTTAATCCTTCCCGTGAAATTGTAAGTGATATTATCTTTACTTCATACCTAGATAATACTCGAGAGTTCCTTTCTCAACATTCCGTTCGAGTATCAAACGGTGGTACAGGATTTGCTAATGCATATAATGCCGATATGTATTTAGACGGAACTATTGCTAATGGTAAGGCTTCAGGTGATTATACGATCGAACTATACGATATAAATAGCGGATCTTTAAAAAAGACATATGAAGGTACTTTTAAAGATATAAAATATGATCGCAATATTAAAACTACAGTACAGGAAATAATCAATAAAAATCATTTAAAATGATACCCATGAAAATAAACATGAACCGTTAATTCTTAGTGAATGTAAATGGTGTATGATTTGATTTTTACGGCATTTCTATAATAAAAATACTCTTATAATGCTGTTGCAAATCACGATATTTTTGGGCTATGGTATTGTTCCTTATAAAATTTACTATACCCATGACATCATTAATCTTTGCCTTCCTTGCCGAAGGTGGGTAGTTCCTAACGCTCTTATTATTTTTGAACTTCAAGATTTTCAGGAAACCGATGATAATTTTAGTTTAATCGGTATTCAGGTTGTAGTATTGACTTTACTTTTAGTTAGTTCCTCTATTAGTTCATACATGGACTGATAGGGGTTTTTTTGTTTTCTATTTTCGCCATGCTATCCTTTTCAAAATGATAGAAAATTAATATTAGGATTATTTCTAATACGCATTTTAAAGTCCGGCCATTTTCCCTAGCTTTCTGACAACATTATAGATCCCATTCGATTGAAGCTTATTACCAAATTTATTCAAAAATAAAGGATCTTTTTTTTCATATGTTCTAGTTAATAAATACTCTTTTAAAACAATGGCACATTCCACTGAAAAATGTATTTGTCTATATTTATTCCCTTTTCCTAGTATTTCAGCTGTTCTACGATCCAAATTAACATTCTCTATACTTAGTTTCGCGACTTCTGCCCTCCTACATCCTGAAGAAAATAGAAAAAGAACTAACGCTCGGTCACGAAGAGGCAATTTTTCTGCGGCCAATTTCACCTGAGCATATTCTTGCTCATTTAAATAGTTAGGTAATCCTTGAGGTATTTTAAGTCTCCACCTTGTTTTCATTACCATGTTTTCTAAATACTCTTCCTCTAGACAAAATTGAAAAAAGGAAGAAAGAGTAGATAAAAAGAGATTTAATGTTTTCGTATTTTTACCAGCTGAAAACTTATTCAACCATGTAAGTACATCCTCCGATGTTAATTCCTCCAAAGAAACTAAACACTCCGAAAAGAATCTCTCTAGTATCCATCGATATTTTGTAATAGTGGCTTCTGCTTTATTAGTCAACTTTAAACTCAATAAATATTCATTCAAAACTTTTCTTGTTAATAGCGGGATATCTTCTCGAGTGCTTTCCCAGTATTTCTGTGTCACTTTTAATCTTTTAACTCCTTTCAGGTTAATAAATTAGTATAGTTATTTACCAAATTTATATTTTTTAAACCTATAAATTAAAATGGGATAGTTATATAAAAGGAAAAGTTTAAAATGTTCATTCGAAAAATAATCTATATGCATATCTTATTTATGCTTAAAAATACAAAACAAAATGTAAAAAGTTTCTTTTGAAAATTGAACAATTTAGGACTAACAATACCAAACAGAGATATTGATGGAACATTATAAAAGCATTCACATGTGAAAAATATAAATAGGTCTAATCTTTATAAGAGGTGGTGTTCTTCGATAGTGGAAATAAGAATGTGGAAAACGTTGAAGACGGACAAGTAGTTGAATTTATTGATGAAATAGACGATGAGATTATTTCTGTTATTTATCGTTTATACGATAAGACTTTAAGAGATTTAGTAATCGCTAAGGATTTTCCTCCTTTACCTTTGTTGTATAATTGAGCAAAATGATTTTTGGAGTAATAAAGAATTGGTATCCTCAATGCACTGTCCTGAAAATAGGATTTGTATATAAAAAGTGCTTACAAGAAATCAAATGTAAGCATTTAATTTACGTTATTGACATGGGTTTTCATTTCTAAAAACTCTACATTGAAAACTATAGCCCCTAATCTTTATAGACGAACTTACATGAAAAATCTTAAAATTTTTCCGCTTATTATTACCTTCAATCCTATTCCTCATTAACTTCTCATACTATAAAAAAGTCCCATTCCACCAAAGGAATGGGGCTTTAATTCATTTATCTACAAGCATTAAAATATAGTTTGTTCAAAGCATACTGTATATCTTAATTTCATACTAGAAGTAAGAGTTTCACGTACCAAGTTTATTCTAGTAAAAGAAAAAAAGTCCTGTAAAGATTACCTCTACAGGACTTTTTCACATTAATATTCTATTTAATAGAAATCAAATAACTAAAACTTAGTTAGTAATTGTTCCAGTAACAGTTACATTAGCTAAAGGTGCATTAGCTGTAAATACAACATCAGCTGATCCTGTAGTGTTAGTAGCAGTCCAACCTGTTAAACCAGTTGCGAATGCATCTTTGATTTTAGCTGCAACTTTATCTGCAGTATCACCAGCTATAACTGCTACAGTTTTTTCAACAGCTGTACCATTAAAAGTTAATTTAACATTAATGTTAGCTGTAGCAACTGCTGTTCCAGTAACAGTTAATTTTTCAACTTGAGCTGTTCCAGCAGCTGGAACCTCAGGAGCACCAACTTTTGTTGATGCTGCAGCTACTGTTCCAGTAGTAGAAGTAGTTGTAGCAGTTAATACTGCTGCATCTTCTTTACCTGCTTTTTCAGTGAAAGTTAATTTTCCAGCTGAATCATCAGTTACTGTATACTTTGCATTTAATGTAGCATTAGCAGCAACTAATGCCTTAACCTCTGTTGCTGTTGCAGCAGCAGTTCCACCAGTAACAATAGTTAAATCAACACCATCAATGTTCACTTTATCATTTGCAGCAAATGTAGTAGCAAATGTTAGTGTATCAATACCTGCTACAGCTGGTGTTCCAGCAGTTGGAGCAACACCTGCAGTTACTTGAGTAAGTGCACCAGTCAAATTAGCAGTAGCAGTTACTTTTGCAGAGTCACCAGTTGATTTTGTAAGTACATTTTTAGCAACTGATTTATCAATTACATATTTAGCTGATTCTTTTACAGTTACTTTATAATATGTGTCTACTGTACGAGCATCTGTAAGTGTAATTACAAGTTTTTTACCGTCTACAGCAACATCGTATTGACCAATAGGATTTAATTCCTTATTGTCAGATACACGAGTAATAAGGAAATCAGCATCGATTAAATCTTGGTTTCCAACAGCAAGTGCATCAATATCTAATGCTTCTGAATAATTGATTGTAATTTTGTTACCATTTACCTCGTAAACACCTTTATCAGTAATTTCTGGTTTTACAGAATCTAATAAGTTAGTAGTTTCAGTAATTGAAGCAGTAGCTGTACCTGTTGGCGCAGTGTTTCCAGCATTTGTTTGAAGTTTAGTGAAATCAACAGTTAAATTTAAACCAGCAGCAGCAGTTCCAAGAGCATCGTCTTTGAACTTAAGTGTTACAGTTGAAGTACCGTCAACTTCTACACCTTTAACTTGCTCTACACCACTAATCTTGTAAGAGAATGCTTCAGCAGAAGCAGAGTTAACACCTGCATTAAACTTAACTTTAATTGTATTTTTATCAACTAACTCAGCTTTTTTACCAAGATAATCTTTGTCGATATCAGCTAAAGATAAAGTAGTTGATGTAGATAAATCAACTAGATTATTTGCAGTAGTTGTTGGGTTTGCAAATTCTTTTAATAAGTTACCTGCAGCATCTTTTACTCCAAGTACTTGTAATTGTGATACATGTGCTTTATTTGTACCGCCACCTGTAAAGTCAATAGTTTTTCCATCAAGTGTTTCAGCGAATGTAATAACTACAGAAGTACCATTTTGCATTACTGAAATATCAGCTAAGTTAGCTGATAAAGTTTGTAATTTACCGTCAATTTTAACAAGGTAATTTGAATAATCAACTAAAGTATCAACATTCATTTTCTTGTTGAATGTAAGAACTACACGACGATCTTTTGTATTAACAACTTTTGAGTCAAATTCAGGAGCGTCTTTGTCGCCTTTTACAATTTTCTCACTGTAATCAAGCATTGTGTTTTGAAGCTTAGTAGCATCTTTAATGTTTTTGATTGTAAGTTTATTTTCACCTGTAGAAAGATCTGCATATAAGTTGATAATTACAGTTTTAGAATCATTCGGGTCTAAATTTGCATTTTGAACTGAAACAACTTTACCGTCTTTGTTTAATACAGTATAGTTTTTCACTTCTTGAACACTTTTTGAGTCAAGTGCTTTAGAGAAAGTTACTTTAATAGTGCGTGCATCTGTTACAGATACTTTTCTCACTTCTGGACGAGTTTGATCGATCTCAGGAGTTACAGTAACTTTTGTATCTTTTGCAATTTGGTTATCAGAGAAGTCTTTAACGCCTTCAACATAAATGTCTACTTTACCTGTTGGAAGAGTTTTATCTTCTTTAAAGAAGAATTTGTATTTGTTATCAGCAATTGCTTCAAATCCATGAGCTTCTTTCTTAGAATCTCCAGACTTCCAATAAACGTTAGAAGCTTTGATTGTTTCAGCATCAACGTCTTCAGAGAATGTTAAAGTAACAGATTCTAAAGTTGCAGTTGCTTCAGTTACTGTTGGAGCTTCTTTATCTTCTACAACTTTGAAGTCGTGAGTTGAAGATAATGAAACGAATCCAGCATAGTCTTTAACACCAGAAACAGTTAATTTGTGTTCCCCAACTGTAAGCACAGAACCGAATGGAGTTAAAATCACAGAACGGTCGTTTGCACCTAAAGTAACTTTACCGAAGTATGCTTTACCATCTAATGTGAAATTAGTTTGTTTTAAGTCAGTTACTGGCTCACTGAATTCAAGCTTCAATGATTTTGTTCCTAAAGATTTAACTGTTGTAACTTCTGGTAATTTGTTATCAACTGCTGTGAATTCAACGTTTTTCACATCGATTACTTTATCGCCAGCTTTTACATTTGAGATGCTAATTGCATCAGCTTTGTTGTTTGTAAGAGTTCCTACAACTGTAACTGTAGCAGTTTTCTTGTCATCAGATAACTTAACAGATTTAACTGCTTTACCTGATTTTAAAGAATAGTTAGTAGCTTCTTCAGCTGTTTCTTTATCAACAGTACCGTTGAATTCAACTACTACTTCTTTAAGGTTAGTTGCAGATACAGATTTAACAGCAGTAGCTGTAGTTACAACGTAAGTAACTTTTGCTTTGTATTCTACATCTTTGATTTTGAAAGTAACTTCAGTTTCTTTGTTAGGCTCTAAAGCTTTTTCTAAAGTAACAGTTTCTTTAGTACCATCTGTTAAAGTTACGTTTAAAGTTTTAGCGTCAACTACTTCAACTTTGTCAACTTTTACAGTTGTATCTGCAAGCTCAAGAGCACGAGAGAATACTACTGCAAACTCTTGACGAGTGATTGAAGCATTTGGGTTTAGGTTTGTTTTACCATTTACTTCAGTACCTTTGATAATGCCGTTTGAAACAGCAACTTCTAGGTAAGATTTAGCCCATGGTTTAACAGTTGAAGCGTCAGCGAAATCTTTAAGATCTGCTTCACCTTCTAATTCGAAAGCTTCTACAAGAATTTTAGCAGCTTCAGAACGAGTTAATTGTTTAGTTGGTGCGAATTCAGTTGCACTTACACCTTCAAAAATTCCGTATTCTACAGTTGCTGCGATAGCATCATAGTACCAAGCGTCTTTTTTAACGTCTTTGAAATCTACAGAACCTTCTGCTTCTAATTCTAACGCGCCTGCGAAGATTTTAGCTGCTTCTGCACGAGTAATTGTGTTAGTTGGGTTGAAGTTTCCTTTTTCATCCCCTGTGATTACTCCAGCGTCAACTAGAGCTTGAACTGCTTCTTTAGCGTAAGGTGCTACTTTGTCGAAGTCTTTGATTGTTGCAGCTGATGCTACAGGAACGATTGCTGATGCAACAAGTGCTGCTGTTGCTGATGCCGCGAAAAACTTACGGCCTTTGTTTTGCTTTGCCATTATTGTATTCCTCCCTAACATTTCCTTTAAATTGGTATTATCCTAACGAAAACTATAGTACTGCTTGTTAACAAAATGTATGTATTATAGCTTCATTGAATAATATAAAACCTACAAGCAAATTTTTTTAGTAAATTTACTAGAAAATGAGTATTAGAATACCATTCTAGTAATTTTATTCACTTTCTCCAATAATATAACACTATCTTTCTCTAAATTCAAGCAATATAACATAAATTTAGATATAGAAGATTTTTTTACCGTGAATATTATGGAAACCATTATGCACCAATAATTTTACCTTATTTAGGTTGGTAACATATAGTACCATTTCCTATTATACCTGACTCTCAACATTATCCAAGCATTTTCTGGAATAGATACGAAATTGTCAAATTTTAAAGACTTCCGTAAATAATTAGTCACAATTGTAAAGAAACAGAAATATATAACGTGATTTCCAAAGCAGGAATGTTTTTTCCTTCATTATTATTACCGTAAAACCGGATCTGTTCCCATGTTGTAACAATAAAGTGTCTATTTTTATGCTAAACTTTTGGTAGCTTGATAGAATCCTATCAACTATTGAAAGGAGCTTAAAGAATGAAAGGCAAATTCTCTATTTTCGGGGCCATGCTTATAGCAATGTTATATTTAGCACCTACAAATGTAGCAGCAGAAGATATATCTAAACACTGGGCCTACTATGAAATGAACTATCTTATTACCCATGATTTAATGAAAGGTGATGATTCTGGTAATTATCGTCCGAATGATTCCGTCACTCGTGCTGAATTCACCGCATTTCTAGTAAGAGCACTAGACTTACCAGAAGTATCTACGAAACCTAACTTCTCGGATGTACGTGAAGGTGATTGGTATTATGATGTAATAAAGCAAGCCAGTTACTATCAATTAGTCAAAGGCGATGATAAAGGAAAGTTTAATCCAAAGGCTAACATTGATCGTCAGCAAATGGCTTCCATGCTAAAAAGAGCTCTCGATTACCAAAACATTAAGACTACCGCTTCCCCTCTTAAGTTTAATGACAATGCTAGTATCGCTAAATGGGCCTATGCCGATGTACAAGAAGTCGTGTCGTTAGGGCTGATTGTTGGTAAGCCGAACAATACATTTGCGCCACTTGCCCAAGCAACACGTGCTGAGTCAGCTACTGTACTCTATCGATT
>Ga0209025_1002990_pt1 | contig 16755 bp, 13 predicted proteins | sample AraplaMF_Col_mLB_FD_184256 | JGI IMG/M metagenome (GOLD analysis project Ga0209025, IMG submission 184256) | Arabidopsis root microbial communities from the University of North Carolina, USA - plate scrape MF_Col_mLB (SPAdes) (version 2) | ecosystem: Host-associated > Plants > Roots > Endosphere... | reverse complement strand
AAAATCAATTGAGATTTGCAAGTCTTTTTGCATTTCTGCCTGATAATGTTCATTTACCATTTTAAGCACGTACTTTAAGTTTAGTTCCCGTTTGTATTTTATCATGCATTGGTATCGATATCTATCTTTTATACGAGGAATTGCCGAAGCAACTGGACCTAAGATCATCGTTTGCTGTGAGCAATGTTGTCGTAAAAAACCAACAATTTTTTCTGTTACCTGCACTGCTTTTAATAATTCCGGGTGAGATACTGTAACTAACGTAACATAATAATATGGTGGATATTGCCGCATTTTCCTCATATACATTTCACGCTCAAAAAACAAATCATACTTCTGCTTTTTTGCTAATTCTATACTATAATGTTCAGGTGTATACGTTTGAATGACTACTTCTCCTGGAAGCTCGTGACGTCCAGCTCGACCACTTACTTGCGTTAAAAGCTGATACGTTTTTTCACTTGCCCGGAAATCCGGCAAATGCAACATTGTATCTGCTGTTAATACACCTACAAGCGTCACATTTGGAAAATCAAGACCTTTCGCAATCATCTGCGTCCCAAGTAATATATCAGCTTCTCCTGCCCCAAATGACTTCAGGAGCTTTTCATGCATCCCTTTACGACTTGTCGTATCCACATCCATTCGAATAACGCGTGCTTCTGGAAACAATTTTGTAATTTCTTCTTCAACCTTTTGTGTCCCTGTCCCAAAGAAGCGGATATGGGAGCTATTACAAGCAGGACAAGCATTCGGTAAATGTTCCTCATAACTACAGTAATGACATTTCAAACGGTTATTCATTCTGTGATATGTAAGCGAAATATCACAGTGTGGACATTGTACGACATATCCGCAATCACGACACATAACAAATGTCGAATGCCCTCTTCGATTTAAAAAAAGCACCATTTGTTCTTTTTTCTCTAATCGATCCGCTATCTTCTCATGAAGAAGCTGAGAAAACATAGAACGATTACCATCACGAAGCTCTTCTCTCATATCAATAATCTCAACTGCAGGCAAATCCTTTTCATTCATCCGCTTCGCCATTGTAAGCAGTTTATATACACCTTTTTGAGCGCGAGCAAACGATTCTAGTGTAGGCGTAGCACTTCCTAACACAACAGGACAATTGTGATATTCTCCCCGCCGAATCGCAACAGAACGTGCATGGTAGCGTGGATTATCCTCCTGTTTGTAACTCGATTCATGTTCTTCATCAATAATTATAATTCCTAAATTCTCAAATGGTGCAAAAATTGCTGAACGCGCCCCTACAACTACTTTGACTTCTTTCCGTAAAATCTTACGCCATTCATCATATTTTTCACCAACAGACAATGCACTATGAAGAACTGCCACTTGCGAGCCAAAACGCCCTTTAAAACGATCCACCATTTGCGGCGTTAACGAAATTTCAGGCACAAGTACTATGGCTTCTTTTCCTTTGCTAAGTACTTCTTCAATTGACTGTAAATAAACTTCTGTTTTTCCGCTCCCTGTGACACCGTACAGTAAAAACGTCTCATGCTGCTCTTCAGTAATGGTGGTTAAGATTGGTGCAATTACTTGTCGTTGCTCTTCTGTAAGCGGGAATGGCTTTGTGCGTTCGAAAGCATCATCATCATAGGGATTTCGATATACTTCCACATATTTTTCAGCTAACAAACCTTTTTTCACAAGTGATTTAATGGGAGCATCCGTCATTTGCAATTCTTCCATTACTATTTTTAACGGTACAGGCTGATAGTGTTCCATGAAATAATACAATACATCCTGCTGCTTTTTACTCTTTAGATGAAAAGCCGTTTCCTCCAATTCTTCAAAAGGCAAAACAGGTTGAATCATTTTTTGTTTTTTCTTTTGCGCCTTATCTTTTACTTCATAAACAACTTCAACAGTCCCTTTTGCAATTTCTGTTTGCACTGCACGGTACAACTGCGGCCATTCATCAAGTACATTCCAATCGATACTTTCTTTTCCTTGAAAGAGCTGCTTCACATTGGTCGCTACGTCTTCGGGCCGATGAAGACGTAGCTGTTTTTTATATGTCGCTTTAATTGCTGTTGGCAACATAACTTGGAACGCTGAAATTGTAAAACAAAGTGTTTCTTCTGTAAGCCAATTTCCAAGCTGTAGTAATTCCTCATTTAATACAGGTGTTACATCTAACAATTCATGTAATGTTTTCAACTTATTTACATCTACATCTACTGTATCTTTTATCCCAATGACAAATCCTTGTAATTTTCGCGGTCCAAAAGGAACAACAACTCGCATACCCGTTTGAACAAAATCTTCCCAACGTTTAGGAATAATATAATCGAATGGCCTATCCGTTTGCCTTGCTGAAACATCGACAATTACGCTTGCAAATTTCATGCAGGATCATCTTCCAACATTTTTTCAACATGCAGTAATATTTCTCGCGCTACTTCCTGCTTTGTTAATAATGGCAATTCAACCACGGCGCCATTTCGTTTATACATCGTCACAATATTTGTGTCCGTACCAAATCCTGCCCCTTCTGCTTTTACATCATTCGCAACAATCATATCAGCATTTTTTTCGCGTAATTTTTTCGTTGCATATTCTTCAACGTTTGTTGTTTCTGCTGCAAAACCAATGAGTAATTGATGTTCTTTTCGCTCACCTAATGTTTTCAAAATATCTGTCGTTCTTTCTAATTCAATAACTGTATCTCCGCTTTTCTTTTTCATCTTCTCATCGCACACAAACTTTGGACGGTAATCTGCTACTGCTGCTGTTTTAATTACAACATTCATATTAGCATAATGATGTAAAACCGCCTCTAACATATCTTGTGCTGATTCCACTTGTATTGTTGTTACATTCGCAGGCGGTGTTAGCGCTGTTGGACCAGAAATAAGAATGACTTCTGCACCAAGATTCGCCGCAACTTCCGCAAGTGCATATCCCATTTTGCCAGAAGAAAAATTCGTCATAAAACGAACTGGATCAATTTTTTCACGTGTCGGGCCAGCTGTCACCAATATTCGTTTCCCTTGCAGCGGCTTCTCTTCTGAAAAATGCTTCTCTAACATAGTTACAATGTTTTCTGGTTCTTCTAACCGACCTTTAGCAACATATCCGCAAGCTAAAAAGCCCTCTCCAGGCTCAATAAATGTATAGCCTAACTGTTTTAGCATTTGCATATTTTTTTGGACAACTGGATTTTCATACATATGAACGTTCATCGCAGCTGCAATCCACACTGGAGCTGTTGTCGCGAGAAGCGTCGTTGAAACCATATCATCGGCAAGACCATTTGCGAATTTACCAATGATGTTTGCTGTCGCCGGTGCAACAAGTACAAGATCAGCCCAATCTGCTAAATCAATATGAGCAATGACTGCTGAATCCTTTTCATCAAATGTATCTGTGTATACATCATGGCGAGAAAGTGCTTGAAATGTAAGCGGTGTAACAAACTTCGTTGCCGATTCACTCATTATTACTTTTACAAGCGCACCTGCCTGTGTTAATTTACTTGTTAGCGCAGCTGCTTTAAATACAGCAATGCCCCCCGTAACACATAAAAGTATTTTTTTCCCTTTTAGCATAAGTCTCGTCCTCTTTCTTTCATCATCCTTAACCCAATTCGAACTTCAATTCATTCATCATCACAGCCTGCAAATATAAGCTACCGTTATTCTAACTTCCATCAGTGGGGACTTCATCCCCCGCTGATGGAAAGCCCTCACCTATTTTCTTCGATTTTCTCGGAACCTTGAGGTGGGGGACTTACTGTCCGCGAATAGCGGGATAAATCCATTTTGTTTTTTTCGGCATATAAGTCGCTGCTATGCAGAATACAACATGACCACAACTTGCTTTCTCCCTTTGTTTTAAACCTCGCATGTGGCAAAAATAAGCCCTGACCGCTTCTATGCACGGCCAGACGCTCTCGCCCACCTAAAAAGAAAGCTTTTATCTCATTTTTAAATTTATCAACATCGTAAAAAAATAACAACCTACTTGTAAATAGGTTGTTACTGTTACATAGAAAAGTATAGTATCTATGCCTCTATTTGTCGAAAATAACGCATTATTTTTGGTTGTTATCTTCACTTGGTTCGTAGCTTAATAATTGTGCATGAATTTCTTCTAATGATTTCCCTACAAATTTATGAGATACCGGTTTTTCAACAGCACAATCATTATGCTCTTGCATTTCACGAGCGCGCTTTGCAGCTACTGTTACTAGCGTATATTTAGAATCAATTTTTTGTAACAATGCATCAATAGATGGGTTTAACATATTATATTTCCTCCGTCATTTCTTTATAATATTTTGCTACTCGCTCACGGCGACAATGTTCACCTATCACAATTGCATTAATACGTTCGCAAGCAAGTTCTACTTCATCGTTTTCTACTACGTAGTCATAAGCATCCATCATTTCGATTTCTTCTTTTGCTACTGTTAAACGATTTTGAATTACTTCTTCTGTTTCTGTACCGCGGCCCACAATTCGGTTTTTTAGTTCCGATAAACTTGGAGGAGCTAAAAAGACAAATACTCCTTCTGGAAAAGCTTTCTTTACTTGAATGGCACCTTGCACTTCAATTTCTAAGAAAACATCTTTCCCTTGCTGTAATGTTTGCTCGACATAATCAATTGGTGTTCCATAATAGTTCCCAACAAACTCCGCCCATTCCAGCAGTTTATTATTTTGAATCATCTCTTCAAACTCTTCTCTCGTTTTAAAGAAATAATCAACGCCGTCTACTTCTCCTTCACGTGGTTTACGCGTTGTTACAGAAATAGAGTATTGTAAATTTGTATCTTCTTGACTGAACAATTCCTTTCGAACTGTTCCTTTTCCAACACCAGAAGGCCCTGAAAGAACGATGAGCAACCCTCTTCTACTTCTCATATATATGTTAAACCTACCCTTCGTCACTTAAATCTTCTTTATTGTTTAACCGATGTGCAATTGTTTCCGGTTGTATCGGACTTAAAACAATATGTCCATCATCCATAACAATCACCGCTCGCGTTTTTCGCCCATAGGTAGCATCAAGCAGCACATTTTGTTCGCGCGCTTCCTGTACTAACCTCTTAATCGGTGCTGATTCCGGACTTACAATAGAAATAATTCGATGTGCAGATACGATATTTCCATATCCAATATTTAAAAACCGCATGGCCATAATTTGCGCCTCCTAGTAAGTCTATCCGATTTCTCCCTCTCGTATAACTTCGTATACAATTGACAGCTACTCAATATTTTGTACTTGTTCACGGATTTTTTCAAGATTATTTTTCATTTCCACAACATATTTTGAAATGGTTAAGTCATTTGCTTTTGAACCAATTGTATTTATTTCACGATGCATTTCTTGTACGATGAAATCCATTTTCCTTCCAACAGGCTCTTTACTTTGCAATGCCTCTTGAAATTGTTCTAAATGACTTTGTAAACGAACTAACTCTTCATGAATATCACAGCGGTCTGCAAACACCGCTATTTCTGTAAGTAATCGTTGTTCTTCTAATTCTTGATTATGTAATTCTTTCAAACGGTTTTCTAAGCGCTCACGATATTTTTGAATAACTGACGGCGCATAAGGAATAATGGCGTGCACACACGTGTTAATTCCTTGTAAACGATGCTCCAAATCTTTATGCAGTCGTTCCCCTTCACCATCACGCATCGTTTTTAACATGCTAGCTGCGCGGCGAACCGCCTCATACAAACTATGTTCAAACGCTTCATTTACATTTTCAACTTCTTCAATTGCTGTCACTTCTGGCATAGCAATAAGCTGTTGTAATGTAATCGAATCCTGTAATTGAAATTTCCCCTTCGCTTCTTCCATAATGAGCTTATATTGCTCTAAAAGGGACCAATCCACGCGTAACTTTCGTTCAACGAGTCCTTCCCCTTCAACAATGATCGATACTTCAATACGTCCGCGGCCTACTTGTTCTGCAATTAACTTGCGGATTTTATCCTCGAACACCATCATTTGCTTTGGAAGACGAATATTCATCTCTAAAAAACGATGGTTGACCGACTTCATTTCTACTGTAATTTGAAACGCATTACTTTCTACTTTTGCGCGTCCAAAACCTGTCATACTCGAAATCATTTTATCACATCCAAGCCATGATCTTACTCAATGAAAAAGGTAATAGAGACTCTACTCTACTACCTTTTCAAATTATAGCATACTTTTATGTCATTTACTATTTCAAGTTTACCCCTCTTTTATATACAATTGGTTTCTTCTTTTCAGACTTCCCAGTTAGCAAGGATCCAACTAATAAAAATGTTGGAATAGAAGAAAGTCCACCAATTAATAACCAATCTCTCGATTGAATTGGCATCGTACTAAAAATCGGTTGCAGCGGCGGATAATATATGACTACTAGCATGAGTAAAATCGAAATAATTACCGCCCCTACTAAATACATATTTCCAAATGGATTACGGTGAAAGACAGAATGCTCACTCCGGCAATCAAACACATGAATAAGCTGAGCTAATACAAGTGTTGCAAAGGCAACTGTTTGCGCATACTTTAATTCATTTGGATGTTGATTGAATGTAATGATAAACGCTAAGAGTGTCATCGCACCGATTAAAAAGCCTCGGCTCACAATTTTCCATGCAAGCCCTCTCGCAAATACCCCTTCTTTTGGATGGCGTGGTTTTCTTCTCATCACATCACCTTCTGCTGCATCAAGTCCAAGCGCCATCGCGGGCAAACCATCTGTTACTAAATTCACCCATAAAATTTGAATCGGTACGAGTGGCAGTGGCAATGCTAATATCATTGCAAATAGCATAACTAAAATTTCGCCAACATTAGACGCTAATAAGTAACGAATAAACTTACGAATGTTTTCGTAAATATTTCTTCCTTCTTTAATCGCCGCTTTAATAGTAGCAAAATTATCATCTAATAACACAAGAGATGATGCTTCTTTCGCAACATCTGTCCCAGTAACCCCCATCGCCACACCAATATCAGCTGCTTTTATAGCAGGCGCATCGTTCACGCCGTCGCCGGTCATTGCCACAATATGATCTTTATTTTGCAACGCCTTCACAATTTTCAACTTATGTTCCGGAGAAACACGCGCAAAGACATATGTTTCATCCACAATATCTTCCAACTCTTCAACTGACATGTTTGCAAGTTCAATTCCTTCCACAACGCGGCCGCCAGATGGTAAAATCCCAAGCTGCTCGGCGATTGCCATCGCTGTAACTTTATGGTCTCCTGTAATCATAATTGTTTTAATCCCCGCCTCTTTACACTCTTGCACCGCTTGTTTCACTTCAGGTCTTGGCGGATCAATCATTCCTTGCAGTCCAATAAACATTAAATCTCGTTCTGCTTCTCGTTCACTTTCCAATTGCTCTGTTGTTTTTAAAGGCTTAAAAGCAATCGCAATTGTACGAAGTGCCTGACTTCCTAACTGATGAATAGCCGTTTGCACTTCATTTCGATACAATTCTGTTAATGGCTGCTGTTTATTTCCCCATAAAATAGTTTGACTCATTTGTAATAAAACATCAGGCGCTCCCTTTGTTATTACAAATTTTTTTCCTGCCTTGTCACGAACGATGACACTCATCATTTTCCGCGTTGAATCAAATGGAAACTCGTGAATGACCTCAAATTGATCCTTTATGCCTTCTCTTGAAATACCAGATTTCATCGCCGCTACAACGAGGGCACCTTCCGTCGGATCACCATCTAATACATATGATTTTTTCTTTTTCACAATATTTGCGTTGTTACATAGACATCCAAATGTAAGGAGCTGATATAAAGAGCGAGCCGCTGTTGGATTTATTTTCTTATCGTCTTTCATAAATTCGCCACTTGGTTCATAACCTTGCCCCGTTACATTCCACGTTTCACCACTCGACCAGACATGTGTGACCATCATTTTATTTTGCGTCATTGTCCCTGTTTTGTCTGAACAAATGACAGATGCGCATCCTAAAGTTTCAACCGCAGGTAACTTTCTTACAATTGCTTTTTTCTTAATCATCCGTTGAACACCAAGTGAGAGTGCTACTGTAACAATGGCCGGCAATCCTTCAGGAATCGCTGCAACCGCAAGCGAAACACCTGCTAAAAACATATGATACATTTCATTACCTTGATAAACACCAACTAATACAACAAGTGCTGTTAAAATTAATGCAACGATAATTAAGATTTTTCCAAGCTGCTCAAGCCTTCTCTGTAGCGGCGTTTCATTTTGCTCCGCATTTTGCAGCATATTTGCAATTTGTCCCATCGCTGTATTCATTCCAGTTCCAATAACAACGCCAATACCGGATCCTCTCGTAATCATCGTTCCCATAAATGCCATATTGGTTTGATCACCAATTGAAACATCAGTACCATGCAGAACATCAATCTTCTTTTGGACCGGCACTGATTCTCCAGTTAATGCAGACTCTTCAATATATAGACTTGAAGCTTCAATGAGCCGTATATCCGCACCGATACGATCCCCGCTTGAAAATTTTATAATGTCTCCAAGCACAAGACCTTTCGAAGGAATCTTCATCCATCTCCCATTCCGAAGTGCAGTTACTTGCGGGGCGGCCAGCTCTTTTAATGCTTCCAGTGATTTTTCTGCTTTTCTCTCTTGAAAAAAACCGAGAATACCATTAATAATGACAATTGCCACAATCGCGATTGCATCCACATATTCTCCTAAAAAAGCAGAAATAATCGTTGCACCAAACAAAACAAGTACCATAAAATCTTTAAATTGCGCCAAAAACACAATAAGTGCAGAAGGCCTTTTTGCTTCTTGTAATTCGTTTGGGCCAAGTTTTTTCAGCCGCACTTCTACCTCTTGCTCCGTCAATCCTGTTTTTACATTTGTATTCGTTCGCTCTTCTACTTCATGTGCACGCAGTTCATACCAATTCATCTCGCCATCTACCTCCTGATTGCAGACATGCTCTAATGAAAGCTTATTCAGCCTCGTCCGAAAAAATGCTATAATTAACTTTTAGTGAGAAAGGAGTGTTCAACGTGGCATTCGATGGATTATTTACAAGAGCAATCACACATGAAATTGCAAACTCTCTTCAAACAGGAAGAATTTCAAAAATATATCAACCGTCAAAATATGAAATTTTATTACATATTCGGGCAAACGGAAAAAATCAAAAATTACTTCTTTCCGCTCACCCAACATATGCGCGGATGCATCTAACAACACAAAACTATGACTCCCCTGCATTACCACCAATGTTTTGCATGCTTCTTCGCAAACATTTAGAAGGTGGATTCATTGAAAAAATTGAACAAATTGATTTAGAACGAATGATTCAAATTACTATTCGCAGCCGCAATGAAATTGGTGATGAATCATTAAAAACAGTAATTATTGAGATTATGGGACGCCATAGCAATATCATTTTAGTAGACTCCAAAACAAATATTATTTTGGACAGCTTAAAACACGTTTCCTTAGCGGTAAACCGTCACCGTACTGTATATGCCGGGATTGAATATGTTGCACCGCCAACGCAACAAAAAATCAACCCCTTGCAAATTGAAACGCAAGAAGAATTTATTCGGCCGCTCGACTTTTTATCAGGAAATATGGATAAACAACTCGTAGGAGCTTTTACAGGAATCTCTCCATTATTTGCAAAAGAAGTAGTTGCAAAAGCTGGCATGGTAAATGAACATGCATTATCTGAAGCATTTTTCACATTACAAAAACCGCTCTTACAACATCAGTATACGCCTTCGATGATTGTAGCAAATGGGAAAGAGTTCTTTTATTTATTCCCGCTTGCACACCTAAAAGGTGAAGAGAAAACCTTCTCATCTGTAAGTGAATTACTAGATCGATTCTTCTTCGGAAAAGCAGAGCGTGACCGCGTAAAGCAACAGGCCCATGATTTAGAACGATTTATGCAAAATGAAAAAGCAAAGAATGAAAAGAAATTAATTAAATTACAAAAAACGTTAGAAGACGCGGGCAAAGCAGATAAATATCAACTATTTGGCGAATTGCTTACAGCTAATATGTACGCAATGAAAAAGGGCGACAAAGAAATTGAAGTTATCAATTACTATGATGAAAATAGCAGTACTGTAAAAATAGCTTTAGATCCACTGCGCACACCATCAGAAAATGCACAGCGTTATTTCCAAAAATATCAAAAAGCAAAAAATTCTATCACAATCGTAGAAGAACAAATCGAAAAAACAAACGAAGAAATCGTTTACTTTGATAGCTTACTACAACAAATGGAAGCTGCTTCTTCTAAAGATATTGAGGAAATTCGCGAAGAACTAGCTGAAGAAGGATATGTACGGAATCGTAAAACGAAAAATGTAAAGAAAAAGCCAACTAAACCTGTATTAGACAAATATATTGCAAGTGATGGAACAGAGATTTTAGTTGGGAAAAATAACAAACAAAACGATTATTTAACGAATAAACTAGCACGCCGGGATGAAATTTGGCTTCATACGAAGGACATTCCAGGTTCTCACGTAGTCATCCGTTCATTAGAGCCAAGTGACGAAACATTAGTGGAAGCAGCAAAGCTCGCTGCCTACTTTAGTAAAGCAAAAGAATCGAGCTCAGTTCCAGTCGATTATACGAAAATTCGTCATGTGAAAAAGCCAAGCGGAGCAAAACTTGGGTTTGTGACATATGATAATCAACAAACAGTATACGTAACACCGAATGCAGACACAGTGATGAAATTAAAGGCTTAAAAATACGAAAAGAAGTTGTCCCAAAAAGTAGTAACTTAGGGCAACTTCTTTTTCATGAAAACCTTTTTCTGTCACAAACAAGGGTTAAAACAAAGAGCGAAAGCGACCTACATGTTGAAAAATCTTAATGAAGCTCTAAAGATTCTCTATATTCCCTTACAAAAAAGATCGTTATTTCATTCATTTTTACACAATCACTTTTCTGTCAAAAAATATAGACACAAAATCATCTTGTGTGTCTATATTTTTTGACAGAGATATAACGAAACTTTTTTCACAGTAGATTTTTACTCCCCATTCATGCTGGATAAAATGTTGGCATTATTCTTGCTTTATATAAGGAGATGAAAGGGAGGAATTAAAATGAATTCAAGAATTAAAAAAATTCAAGAACAGCTACATCAATTTGGAATAGACGGATTACTTATTACAAAAAAAGAAAACCGCAGGTACGCTACTGGATTTACAGGTACTGCTGGAGTTATCTTAATCTCTCCTACAAATGCCGTATTTATTACAGATTTCCGTTATACAGATCAAGCAAAATCGCAAGTACGCGAAGCGGAAATTATTATGCATAAAGGAAACATGGAAAAAGAGATTGCGGCTCAAATAGACAGATTACAAATTAAAAAACTAGGTATAGAAGAAAATAATATGACGCTAAAACAATACACAGCGTTAAAAAAATATACAAATATCGAACTTGTTCATGTAAATGAAATAATCGAGACGATTCGTACTGTAAAAGAAGACTTCGAAATCGAAATGATTAAAATTGCCGCTCGCATCGTAGATGATGCATTTGAGCATATTATAACGTTCCTAAAACCAGGCGTATCCGAACGTGATGTTAGAGATGAATTAGAATTTTTCATGCGAAAACAAGGGGCTTCCTCTTCATCATTTGACATTATCGTTGCGTCCGGCACTCGCTCTTCTCTCCCACACGGAGTAGCTACAAGTAAAATCATTGAAGACGGTGACATTGTTACATTAGACTTCGGTGCACTTTATAACGGATATTGCTCTGATATAACGCGTACTGTTGCAATCGGCAGTTGTTCCGAGGAATTCGTAAAAATATACAACATTATACTTGAAGCTTTAAAACGAGGTACTGCAGCAATTCGCCCAGGTGAGTCAGCAAAAACAATCGATGACATTACAAGAAATTACATTACTGAACATGGATACGGTGAATATTTCGGTCATTCAACAGGCCATGGACTTGGATTAGAACTTCATGAACCTCTTCGATTATCAAAAGACAGTACAGACACACTACAAGAAGGAATGGTTGTAACTGTAGAACCAGGTATTTATATCCCAAACTTTGGCGGTTGCAGAATTGAAGATGATATTGTCGTGACAAAAACTGGACATGAAGTGATTACACATGCGAATAGAGAACTTATCGTTATAGGCTAAAAAGAAGTTTTTCGTTTTTTATCCCTCAATTACTACTCATAAATAGCGGTGATATTTATATAAATATCACCGCTATTTAATACTACTTCTCCCTCTCTTTATTAATTTCAGATAATTCCAAATTATTATTTTTTATGCTATCGTTATATCAAATAATAAAAACTACAAAACCTTACAAAAAATATTCAACAGGAGGTTATAAATGAATCAACATATCGAAGTAGTTCCTATTTTCCTGCAACATTATATTCTCAAATTAACCATTCCTATTTTCCTTTTATTTTTCTTTGTATTTCAAAATAATACGATTATATATTTTTTTCTTTTCTATTACTTATTAGCAATTTCTCTACATTTTTATGTCTCGTATATAGAAAAAAATATAAAAGTTATAGATTCTAAAAAAACTGTCCGTCTCTTCCCTAAAGAAACAGGAACACTAAGCATCATTATGCAAAACAATGCTAAACTTCCCGTTATGAATGGAAAAGTTACATTTCGTACAGCTAAGCTTCCACTTATAAATGAACACATCATATTCAATTCGGATTCGTCTCTTTATAACTACTCAAAAGTAGAAACTGTATCCAATACAATATTTACTTTCTCTTTTGTACAAAATGCTGCTTCCATGCAACAATGGAATTTTTCATTTCAAGCGACAAAACGAGGTTGCTTTCAAATTGAGAATTTAGAATGTATCATCGGTGATCCTTTTCAGTTTATTCATATTCATTTACCTTCCATTCATAAGTTGCGAACAGAAATTCTCGTCTATCCATCACTCAAACCAGTTATAGGATTACAACAAGTTTTCCAAACTACACCTGGTACTTATAAAACAACTCTATCTTTTTATCAAGATGAATCTACTATCATTGGTATTAAACCATATGAACGAGAATCCTTTCGCTCTATCCATTGGAAAGCATCGGCAAAAATGCAACAGTTACATGCAAAACATTATCAACCCGTTCTCAATCATTCTTGGAGTATTTGCCTTTGCTTATCTTATGATGCAATACCTGATTGGAATATAAATATGGAAGATTTGATTTCTTATACCGCATTTATTTGCCAAACTGCAGTAGAAAAAAAGATTCCCTTTGAATTATTTATTAGTATTCTTTCAGAGAACAATCCCATTCACCTTCCTGCAAATGAAGGCATTCAGCAGTATACACAAGCTTTAGAAAAATTAGCTCATATTACACAAGGAAATATATTACTACCAAAAAAGCGATTTATTCACTATTTTATGAACAAACGAGACTACTCTTCTTCTCTTATTTTTATCGGAGTAAATAAAACAGATATTCCATCTGCTCAGCAACGTACATATTTCGTATCAGATAAAGGAGTTGTAGAATAAGATGAAATTATATATTTCTTTTATTATTGACATCTTGCTCCTTCTCTTACTCGCATCATCGCTAGGAATAATAAGGCTACACTTTCTCTTTTTATTTTTAATCATCTATTATTTTTCGTATTACATTGTGAAAAAATATATACATAACTATTTTGGATACCTTATTTTTTATTCTTTTCTTATCATCAATAATTATGTTCTATTTTCTACTACAATTTTTCATACGCTTATTTTTTCATGTATTTTCTTTATTCTCTTATTCAAAAAGAATATATCTTTAGTAGAAAAATTTATTTTTTCTGTGTTAATCATTGTTGTATCGATGTTTTTAAGTATGGACTTTCCTTCATCATTTGATATTTTTGTACTTTTGTTACAAGGGTTTATCATACTTTTATTAACCAGTCACAACAAAAAACAACAAGTTACTCGGCCCATCATGATAATTGGTTTAAGTATTGTTAGCTTTCTTCTCTTACATATAGGAATCTATTTTCGAATAGGCTTATTCTATGTTATATCAATGTTTTTCCCTAGTATTGGCTATGCAGTAACTCCTTTATTTGAACGGATTCCAACAAGAACAGGTAACAAAATTGCAAAAGTGTTGCAAAATCAATCCGGGAATAACTCTCAATTGCACGAGGGCCTTGTTTCTTCTTCTAATAATCAATCATCACAACTTCCCTATATACTCATTGGAGTAACAGGTTTATTTCTAATGAGTTATGTCATCTATCGTATTGTAAAACGAAAAAACGGATTAAAAATAAAGGAAACGAACATACTCCCTGCTGTATTTATGCCAAGTAAAGTCACAAATGGAACAAAAAACAAAAAAAGTAAGGCACCTGAAAATCCATTTCGTTATATCATTTTTCACTTAGAACAACAGTTGCATCCTCCGTTCTCCCGACACCGCGGGGAAACGTTAGAAGATTGGTTATTTCGTTTAAAAAGACTAGGAATTTCAATCAATGAAATGCTTATCATTCATTCTTATAACGAAGCTCGTTATTCGCAAAATAAACTAGATTCTCATCTACTGACCTCGCTAGAAAAAGAAGTTGAACATATTATTGCTCAACAAAAAAGCGGCAAAGGAAGTTGATTCCAAAAAAATTGAAATTTTAAAGATTATTTTCCGCTTTATTCCTATACATAAAAAAGGATTCTCTTCCTATTTGGAGAAATGAAATAAAGGTCTACATTTCATAACAGGGGGATTACAATGGAGAATTTATTTTTAATTGATAAAATCGACGGATTAAGCGACGATTTTTCTAAACTTGTTTCGATGATGAATTATGCACGTTTCTCAACACTACATGCAGTTCAAGATTTAACAATTGAAGAATTAGATTACTTAAATGATGAAAATGCAAATTCAATCGGTATGCTTCTGTATCACATGGCAGCTATCGAATTTTATTATCAAATTCATACCTTTGAAGACAGAGAGCCGACGGAAGAAGAACTAGAACGCTGGTTACCAGGTGTTGAACTCGGTAGTCTTGGACGGGAGAAAATCAAAAACCAACCGCTAGATTTCTACATCAACACATTACAAGAAGTGCGCGAGAAAACAATCGCTACATTTCAATCACTTCCAAACGAATGGTTATTTAAAACAACTCCATTTTGGGAGGGCAAGCCAGCAAACAATTATTTCAAATGGTTTCATGTGTTTGAAGACGAACTAAATCACCGTGGACAAATTCGCATGATTAAAAAAATGCAACAGGCTCAATCCGTAAAATAATATGTAAAAAAGCTGTATTACTTTTGGTATTATCCCCTTTAAGTAGACATTCAAAAAAACCTTCATGATAAGATGAAGGAAAGAATGAAACTTGGAGGGGATTTTTCTATGGCGAAAAAGGGACAACAATTTCAATCCTACACGGAAGAATTTAAGTTAGATGCCGTTAGGGCCTATGTGAATGGGTCCGAAAGTTATCAAAGGCTCTCAGAACGATTAGGTATTCGAAGTTGTACACAATTAAAGGTTTGGGTGAAAAAATGGAAAAATGGTGAACCATTTGATGAACGTAGTAAAGGTAATGCACCGTTTAAAGGACAACCACGTACAAAATTTAAAACAGTTGAGGAAGAAAGAGATTACCTGAAAGCACAGGTAGCCTATCTAAAAAAGCAGTATCCAAATCTGGTAAAGGAGATGAAGTAAGCCAATCTATCAAATATGAGGTCATTGAAGAACTAAGAGACACATATCCTATCACTTGGTTAATAGAAATTGCTTCTGTACATCCTGCGAGCTACTATAAGTGGCGGGCAACCAGAGCCAAAAGGAAAGAGAGACGGGATGAAGATCAAGATATAAAAGAACATATGATGGGAATTCATTTTCTTCATCCTGAGTTTGGGTGCCCTCGTATGACCACCTTACTGAATGAAAGTGGATATACAGTCAATCATAAAAAGGTGTATCGTCTCATGAAAGAATTGAATATCCAATCGGTCATTCGAAAGAAACGTAAACGTCATGGAAATACTCCTTCAGTCGTATTTCCAAATCGATTAAAGCGGAAATTTAAGGCTTGTGGCCCGAACCAAAAAATGGTGACCGATATTACGTACGTTTCCGATGGTACACGCTTTTATTATCTATCTGTGATTCAAGATTTGTTTAACAATGAGATTGTGGCATGGAAAATATCAAAACGCAATGACTTACAACTTGTATTAGACACGGTCTCACAATGGACAAATAAAAAAGACGTAGCTGAAGCCGTTCTCCATTCGGATCAAGGCTATCAGTATACGTCTTATGCATACAACAAGCGATTAGAAGCATATGGCATAAAAGGCAGCCACTCTCGCAAAGGAAACTGCCTAGATAACGCCTGTGTAGAATCCTTCTTTTCGCACCTCAAGACAGAGAAGTTGTATCTACACCAGTGTAAATCAGAAAGTGAGTTAAGACAAGCCGTCGAAGATTATATTTACTATTATAATTATCAACGATTTCAATCTAAACTCAATCAGCGTGCGCCGATTGAGTTTAGACACGCACTAGCTGCATAGCTTTTTTATATTGTCTACTTGACAGGGATAAGACCAGTATCGGGCTTTTTTTATTGAAAACCTTTCTTCTTTTAGGTGGGCAAGAGCGTCTGGCCATGTATAGGAGCGGGCAAGGCCTTTTTCTGCCACGGGCTATGTTAACAGCAACA
>Ga0209025_1002987_pt1 | contig 16759 bp, 10 predicted proteins | sample AraplaMF_Col_mLB_FD_184256 | JGI IMG/M metagenome (GOLD analysis project Ga0209025, IMG submission 184256) | Arabidopsis root microbial communities from the University of North Carolina, USA - plate scrape MF_Col_mLB (SPAdes) (version 2) | ecosystem: Host-associated > Plants > Roots > Endosphere... | reverse complement strand
CTAACCGTGAAACGATTCCAAATATCCGTGAAAAAGAATTAAAAGATGCATGTGAAGCGATGGGGATTCAAGATTTAAGAATGCTCGGTTTCCATGATAAAACGTTAGAATTTGAAGATGTTGATTTTGTTGCAGATAAAATCGAAGCGATTATTCAAGAAGTAAATCCATCTCGAATTATTACATTTTATCCAGAACACGGGGTACATCCAGATCATGATGCATTTGGCCGCGCTGTAGTTCGCGCTGTATCACGTATGCCAAAAGAAGAACGTCCAGCCATTCATGCGGTTGCGATTACGAGAAATCGAGAAGCAGTACTCGGTGAACCGGATGTTGTAAATAATATTAGTGAAGTATTTGAACATAAATTAGCTGCACTAGGCGCGCATCGTTCACAAACAGAAGCGATGCTAGAAGAAACACATGCAAAAATAAAAAACAAAGACGCAGCAACATTAAAATGGCTGCAACTTGAACAGTTTTGGACTTATAAATGGGAGTAGGCTAGAAGGGTACCTTCTAGTAGCTCTTACATAGAAAAAGCGCCGTCACTTGTGATGGCGCTTTTTTGTGCTATTGTTTCGTACTAGCCAAATACATGAGCATGTGGAATTTTTCGTCTCTTACATGATAATCGAAATAAGGTCCTGGATCTGTACAGTAACCAATATTTTCATTTTGCATGATTTGAAATCCGTTAACTGATAAATTTTCTTCTAAGTATTTTGGATGTAAAATATGCTCATGGGAATTTGGATATAAGGCTGAAATATTTTTCAAGGATTTGGCCGAGTTATCATAATACGAGTATCCACCGACAATTGTTGAACTGTTATGTAAATAGTTTTTTAGAACGTGACTTGGGAACTCTGGGTTGAGCAGTGAAAAATCAGTTATTGTAAAACTATCCACAAAAACATCGATGCTAAGCGGTTTCAATGGCAGATTTAAATCGGAATTCAAAATATAAAGGACGCGTGGCTTCGGATTCATACGCTCAATTCTATTTCTCACCTTCTTAAGCATTGCAAGCGAATAGCCACTGAATACATAGGATGCGCTCGGTTCAAGAATATCGATATATTTCGGTAGTGACACAAAAGCGTCAACGTTCGTTTCCACGACTAATTTATTTTTTAAATCTATATTTTGTAGAACTTTTTGAAATTGAAAATTACTTTTTTCAAATAAGTTAATCATTTTGGGATTAATCTCTTTAATCGTTTCTTTATCGTAAAAATAAGATGGATAAGGTGACGTCTCGTACAAGTTCGCGGTAATGATAATACCCTCCTCGATAGCTGCTTCATATCCACAGCTACAAGTTAAACTCCCCGTGTTAATGTAGACTTTTTTAATTGTTACATCTTTCATTTCAAGTGGAATGCGGCACTTCGGACAATAGAGTAGATTTACAAAGTCAAGCGGGATTCCTGTAATATTCTCTTCTTTTTGTGAAGGTGAGCTAGTTTGAACCGCTTTTTCAATCAATTGAATCGCTTTTGATATGTCTTCTTTTTTAATGTTCAGCTCGTTCTTTTTATCAATGAGTAAGTTGTTGTAGTAGTCGATATCCTCATGGTCCGAGAAGTTTGTGACACGACGATACGATAAAATTCGTTGGATTTCTATCAATGAAAAATGAAATTTTTTCAGCTCAGTAATAAAAGCCATGTCGTCTAAACACGATTGGTTCATATGATACTGGGTGTTTTTTTTGTCTGGTATTAATAATCCTAGTTCAATGTAATAACGTACGGTATCAGTTGTAACATGAAAAAGCTTCGCAAATGTACCAATTTTCATAGATGTCCCCCCAATGAAAAAAATGGAGTTACTCCATTTTTTTCGCAAAATGAATTCAAAAAACCCTTAAATGGCTATTGACTTGGAGGAAACTCCAAGTCATATTATTAATTCAATAAATGTGAATATTTTGAATATTTTTGAGTGTATTGTAACATACATGTCACGAAAGGAGAAGGATTAGCTATGGGTAAAATGGATCGAATGGATACTCTCTCACTTTGGAAAGCGACTGCAAACAGCTATGAAAAAGGAAAACCTCTTGAAGGAAATGAAGAAGCGGATGTTGTCATTATTGGCGCAGGTTTCACAGGTCTTTCTTCTGCATATCATTTGCAAAAGTTAGGGAAGAGTGTCATTGTCCTTGAGCAGGAAACAATCGGATATGGCGCAAGCGGTCGCAACGGCGGGATGGTATTGCCAGGCTATAAGTCAACGATGCAGGAGCTTGCCAAGAAGTATGGTGCCGAAGAGGCGAGGCAGCTTAACGATCTTTCTCTGCTTAGTGTTGAACTAGTTAAAAACATTATCGACGAGCATCAAATCAACTGTAACTTCAGAAAGACAGGTCACATTGTGGCGGCTTACAAAGCCAAGCATTTTGAAGGGTTGAAACTTGAAAGTGAATACTTAAACAAAAATTTTGGATATGAATGTAGCGTGCTTAATCGAAGTCAGTTGCATCAAGAAATTGATTCCCCGCAATATTATGGTTGCTTAGTCGACGACTCGAGTTACTCGTTCCAACCACTGAACTATGCAATTGGTTTGGGAGAAGCAGCTAAATCGATCGGTGCAAAAATCTTTGAGCATTCGAAAGCACTATCTATTGAGTACGGCCGAAATAGTGTGAAAGTTATTACAGAAAAAGGTACTGTTACAGCGAAAGACATTATTGTCGCTACAGATGGTTACTCCGGAAAAATTATGGCTGAATTGAATAAAGGTGTACTGCCAATTTCGGCACGTATTATTGGTACTGAACAGCTTCCAGAATCACTAGTGAATGCCGTCATTCCTAAAGATCGCATGGTTTTTGATACAAGCAGTTTCCTTTACTATTTCAGGCGTACACCAGATAATCGGATCATATTTGGCGGTGGCGATATTCGTCCAAACTTAGGTGATGCTGTTTATCAAAATGTTTACGATGCCATGGTTAAAATAATGCCAAAACTAGAAGGAAGCAAGATTGATTACCGTTGGGGTGGATTTATTGGGGTAACAATTGATACGTTTCCGGTTATCGGTAGATCCAAAGAAGGCGCATATTTTGCAACGGGTTATACGGGGCATGGCGCGTCTCTCTCGACATTGTTTGGTAAGTTATTGGCACAATGGATCGTTACGGGGAGTGCAGGTGGATATCGATTTGAAAAAGAACGCCTTAAATCATTCCCATTCTATAATCAGAAAACGATGCTGGTCAATATAGCACATATTGGTTTCAAACTCGTAGATATTATCGCGTAAAGGAGAGGTGTTTATGAAAATTAACATGTTCATTGACGGGAAATGGGTAGAAGCATTATCGGGTGCTAGACGAAACATTATCAATCCTGCAACCGGAGAGGTTATCGCAACGTCTGCTCATGGATCGGCGGATGATGCGAAGATAGCAATCAAGGCAGCGCGTAAAGCGTTTGACAGCGGAATCTGGTCAAACTTATCGGCTGATGAAAGAGCTAACTATCTATATAAGATTGCAGACCGTCTTGAAGAGAAGACAGCTGAAATTGCCCGTTTGGAAACTGAAAATAACGGTAAGGTTATTCGTGCAACAACCTATGTAGATATTCCTGTATCAATTCAATGTTTCCGCTATTATGCTGACCTGATTAAAGGCATGAAAAAAGAATCTTACACTCGCGAGGATGATTCGGAAACGATTATTATTCATGAACCGATTGGTGTTTGTGGACTTATTGTACCTTGGAATTTCCCGCTTATGTTAGCAGTTTGGCAAATTGCTCCTGCACTTGCCGCAGGAAATACAATTGTAATTAAGCCTGCTGACGTCACTCCTGTAAGCGTATACAAATTATTTGAAATTATTGAAGAGATTGGACTGCCAGACGGAGTGGCAAACTTAGTATTGGGACCTGGATCAAAGGTTGGGAATGAGCTTGCAGAGAGCCATGATGTTGACAAAGTTGCCTTTACCGGTGGAACAAAAACAGGTCAAAGTATTATGCGCGCAGCTGCGGGCAATATGAAAAAAATCACACTTGAACTAGGTGGGAAATCTCCACTTATTGTGTTCGACGATGTGGATTTTGAAACCGCAGTCGATAATGCGATGTTTGGCATTTTCCACAATGCTGGGCAAGTTTGTTCAGCTGCATCTCGTTTGCTTGTACAAGAGACTATTTACGATAAGTTTGTTGAAAGATTGGCCGAGCGTGCGAACAAAATTGTAGTTGGCAACGGGGAAAGTGAGAACATTGAAATGGGAGCTCTCACAACTGAGTCTCATATGAATGAAGTTTTACATTATATCCAGAGAGGAATCGAAGAAGGTGCAAAATTAGTTTGCGGTGGTAAGCGCCTAACAGAAAATAGGCTTGATCGAGGTTTTTTCATTGCACCAACCATCTTCGCTGATGTAAATGAGAATATGTGTATTGTTAAGGAAGAGATTTTTGGTCCAGTTCTTGTTGTACAGAAATTTAAAGATGAGGAAGATGCCATCCAAAAAGCGAATGATTCCATTTATGGATTAGCCGGTGCTGTATTTACTGAAGATATGGACCGAGCAAAACGTGTCATTAGTAAATTACGTGCGGGAATTACTTGGATTAATAGTTATCATCTCGCTTATGTTGAAGGCCCTTGGGGAGGGTATAAGCAAAGTGGTATCGGTAGAGCGTTAGGTGTTGTCGGACTGGAGCACTTTATGGAAACGAAGCAAATCAATATCCACCAGCATGCAAATCCGGTAGGGTGGTATGCGAATTAATTGAGCTTAACTTGCTATATAAATTATTTGTAAGGGGATATGCTCATGAAAATAGTGGACAACCGTCCGTCATCGAAAATAGAGAAACGAGAAGTAATGAATAAACCGATAGATGATTCAGTGCTGGGAACCAAAAGTATTCCGTTACTATATTTACGGTTTGCTTTGGCAGGAATTATGGCTAACGTAATTCTAGGGGTTGTATCGGTTATCGATGGCTATTTCGTCAGTGGCTTTCAGGAGCTGGAAATCGAAGGGATCGGAATTGGATTTACGGTCATGGTTATTACCCGAATGATTGGTGTTCTTTTGGGGGTGGGGGCCGGAGCGGTCATTTCACTTCGACTGGGGAAAGGGAAAATCGAAGAAGCTAGAAGTATTATGGGACAAACTTTATGGTTTACTCTTTTCCTGTCTTCTTTGTTAGCTATACTTGGGTTGGCCTTTGAAAATGATATTATGATTTTATTTGGAGCAAGTGATGAAGCACTTCCGTATGCGGTGCAATATAGCCGACTGCTATGGATTTCGTTACCATTAACGATATTGGCCGTTGTATTAAGTATTTTAACTAATATCGATGAAAAACCTATATTATCAATGAACAGTTGGTTAGTTGCAGCGGTTGTTGCTGGGATTATGGAATGGATTATGGTAGTGAAGTATGACATGGGGATGATGGGTTCTTCATGGGCTAATACGATTTCGCAATCGATTCCTGTTCTCTTAATCTTTTATTTCTGGTTTGGTAAAACAAAACTTAAACCAAAAATGAAAGACATGATGATTAATTTTAAGAAAATTGGTGAAGTAGTTTGGACGGGGTTTGCATCTTTCTCGAGTCAGTTCATGATGTTTATTGCGATTATTTTCACCAATAACTTACTGCAAAGCTACGGTGGTGGTCTGCACGTTGCAGCTTTCACGATTCAAAATGGTTATATTACAAATCTCCTCGCCTTAGCAGCGCTCGGTGGGATGACAGGACTTCAACCGATTATTAGTTATAATTACGGTGCAGGCAACCTTGATCGTGTGAAACAAGCAATTAAGATGGGACTCATTTTTACAGTTTCCTTCTTTGTGATTGTGACAACTATACTAATCATTTTTGCAGATCCAATTGTGTCATTTTTTTCCGGTGGTAATCCTGAATTGCAAAAACTGGGCATTTGGACGACAGTTGTATTCAATTGTTTGTTTACGCTTAGTGCAGTCAGCTTGCTTATCTCCGGTTATTTCGAATCACAAGAGAGAAACTGGTCCGCAACGTTTATTAGTGTAAGTAAAATATTGTTGTTCATGTTACCGTTTCTATTTATATTCCCGAAATTCTGGGGCGTAGAAGGTGTATGGTACGCCGCTCCTGCTGCAGAAATTCCAGGTGTTCTTATTGCCATATACTTTATGACGAAAGAGTTTAAACGTTTAAAAGATCCAAAGGTTAAGACGGTAGATTTATAGACTTATTTCTTCAAAATTACCAATACGAAAGAGAGAGGATTTTCATGTTTTTTGCGAAAAAACTTACAGCAGAAGAAGCAGAGCAACTAGGTGCCTACACATGGGAACCATGGATAGGCGAACCGAATAAAGGTACTTGGCATGTAGAGGAACAGGAAGTTTTCTATGTGACAGACGGTGAAGTGTTTATTACTGTTGATGGGAAAAAGTATCATATCACAAAAGACTGGGTCGTTTCTTTGGCTAAGGATCTTGTTTGTGAATGGGATTGCCCAGTGTTCTTGAAAAAGAATTATAAAATGAACCACGAGATTATTCTGAAATAATGTGAACTGGGGAGTTGACAAATGCTAAGCAGATGACTACTCCTGCGTGTGAAATGGATAAGAAATTTAGAGTAGTAATGTTGAAGAAATGTATGTAAATAAGTTTATATACCACCTAATGAATGCGCTTTCTTTTTAGGTGCAATAACATAGGATGGTTATCTTAAAATAGGAGGCTTCACCATGGTAGTAACGAAAAATGTACAAACGTTGAAAAATTATATTGGCGGACAATGGATAGAATCCACAAGTAAGCAAGTTGAAGATGTACCAAATCCAGCAACAGGAGAGATTATTGCTCGTGTGCCTCTTTCGACTAAAGAAGATTTAGATAGAGCTGTAGCAACTGCGAAAGAAGCATTCAAAACATGGAGAAAGATCGCTGTACCTCGGCGTGCACGGATTCTATTTCGCTATCAACAGCTATTGATTGAAAACTGGGAAGAGTTAGCTAAGCTCGTAACCTTGGAAAATGGAAAAAGTTATCAGGAAGCATACGGTGAAGTACAGCGGGGGATTGAATGTGTTGAATTTGCCGCAGGTGCCCCAACTTTAATGATGGGAGAGCAACTTCCCGATATTGCAACTGGTGTTGAATCAGGGATGTATCGTTACCCGATCGGAGTAATCGCAGGAATAACGCCATTTAATTTTCCGATGATGGTACCATGCTGGATGTTTCCACTCGCGATTGCATGCGGAAATACGTTTGTATTAAAACCATCTGAAAGAACACCGCTATTGGCTAATCGTATAGCTGAACTGTTTAAAGAAGCAGGACTTCCAGATGGAGTACTAAATATTGTACATGGTGCACATGACGTCGTTAACGGCATTCTTGACAATGACGATGTAAAAGCTGTATCTTTCGTTGGTTCTCAACCTGTGGCTGAGTATATATATAAAACAGCAGCAGCTAACGGTAAACGTGTACAAGCTCTTGCGGGGGCAAAAAATCATTCAATCGTATTAAAAGATGCGGACCTTAGTTCTACAGTGAAAGAAATTACAAATGCTGCTTTCGGTTCAGCTGGTGAACGATGCATGGCAGCGGCAGTTGTTGTCGTGGAAGAAGACGTTGCAGATGAGCTTGTTAATAGACTGCTTCAAGAGGCAAATGCTATTACGATTGGTAATGATTTGGAAGAAGGTGTGTTCCTTGGTCCTGTTATTCGTGACGGACATAAAGAGCGGACACTTGGATACATTCAATCCGGAGTAGAGCAGGGAGCGACACTTATTCGTGACGGACGTGAAGACGATGCAGCAAACAGCCAAGGTTATTTTGTTGGTCCAACGATTTTTGACAATGTGACACAGGAAATGAAAATCTGGAAAGATGAAATTTTCGCACCGGTTCTTTCTGTAGTACGCGTAAAAGACTTGATGGAAGCAATTCATGTTGCTAATGCATCACCATTCGCAAATGGTGCATGTCTGTACACAAATAGTGCGAAAGCTATTCGTCAATTCCGTGAAGAAATTGATGCAGGTATGCTTGGGGTTAATCTTGGAGTTCCCGCTCCAATGGCATTCTTCCCATTCTCAGGTTATAAGAAATCTTTCTACGGTGATCTCCATGCAAATGGAAAAGATGGCGTAGAATTCTATACTCGCAAGAAAATGCTTACGGCTCGTTATTAAAAGATTCATGTGAAATCATAAAAGAATAGAATGGAGCTGATGATTGTGCAAGTGACAGAGCAAACACAAAGTTTGAAAAAAACAGATGAAAAGTACCTTTGGCATGCGATGAGAGGAGCGGCCCCTAGTCCAACGAATTTAATTATCACAAAAGCAGAAGGGGCATGGGTGACGGATATTGATGGAAACCGTTATTTAGACGGTATGTCTGGTCTTTGGTGTGTGAATGTTGGATACGGCCGAAAAGAGCTTGCAAGAGCGGCATTTGAGCAACTTGAAGAAATGCCATATTTCCCTCTGACACAAAGTCATGTTCCTGCCATTAAATTAGCAGAGAAATTGAATGAATGGCTGGATGATGAATACGTCATTTTCTTTTCTAACAGTGGATCAGAAGCAAATGAAACAGCATTTAAAATTGCTCGTCAATATCATCAGCAAAAAGGTGATCATGGACGCTATAAGTTTATTTCCCGCTACCGCGCTTATCACGGTAACTCAATGGGTGCTCTTGCAGCAACAGGGCAAGCACAAAGAAAGTATAAATATGAGCCATTAGGACAAGGTTTTTTGCATGTAGCACCGCCTGATACGTATCGCAATCCAGAGGATGTTCATACACTGGCAAGTGCTGAGGAAATCGATCGTGTCATGACATGGGAGTTAAGCCAAACAGTAGCCGGTGTGATTATGGAGCCAATCATTACTGGGGGCGGAATTTTAATGCCTCCTGATGGATATATGGAAAAAGTAAAAGAAATTTGCGAGAAGCATGGTGCGTTGCTCATTTGTGATGAAGTTATATGTGGATTTGGACGAACAGGGAAGCCGTTTGGATTTATGAATTATGGCGTCAAACCAGATATCATTACAATGGCAAAAGGTATTACAAGTGCGTATCTTCCTTTGTCAGCAACAGCAGTTAGACGAGAGGTTTATGAGGCATTCGTAGGCAGTGATGATTATGATCGCTTCCGCCATGTAAATACGTTCGGAGGAAATCCTGCTGCTTGCGCCTTAGCTTTGAAGAATTTAGAAATTATGGAGAATGAGAAACTCATTGAACGTTCCAAAGAATTGGGTGAACGACTGTTATATGAACTAGAAGATGTAAAAGAGCATCCAAACGTAGGAGATGTTCGCGGAAAAGGCCTTCTTTTAGGTATTGAACTAGTGGAAGATAAGCAAACAAAAGAACCGGCTTCCATTGAAAAGATGAACAAAGTCATCAATGCTTGTAAAGAAAAAGGTCTAATTATTGGTAAAAATGGTGACACTGTTGCAGGTTACAATAATATTTTGCAGCTTGCACCTCCATTAAGCATCACAGAGGAAGACTTTACTTTTATCGTTAAAACAATGAAAGAATGTTTAGCTCAACTTTAATTAATTATTGATAAATCTTGTTAAAAAGCGGATGAGCCTATTAGGAGATATAACTTTAAATACTGAATGAATTACTCAAAAAGAGTAATTCCGAAAGGGTTGAGTTTATGAAAGCTGATGTTGTATTGATAAATGGAGAAGTTATTACAGTAGATCAAAAGAATGCAGTAGTCGAAGCTGTAGCAATAAAAGATAATCATATCGTAGTTGTTGGCTCAAATCAGGAGGTTAAGAGTTTTATAGGAGAAAACACGGATGTAATTGACCTGCAAGGAAAAACACTTCTTCCTGGATTCATTGATTCCCATCTTCACCTCATTTCTTATGGACTAAATCAGTTAGCTGTCAGTTGTAAAGCTGAACATATTGATTCTATCGACGCTTTGTTAGATGATCTGAAAAAGAAGGCATCAGAGACGCCAAAAGGTGAATGGATACGTGCTTGGGGATTTAATGAAACCGCTGTGAAGGAAAAGCGTTATCCAACAATTACTGAGTTGGATGAAATTTCAGTTGAACACCCTATTATTATAACCCGTACTTGTCACCACATAAGCGTGGTGAACAGCAAAGCATTAGAAATTGCGCAAATTAACGAGAACACACCGAACACGAGTGGGGGAGTTATTGAAAAAAATCAGGAAGGGAGGCTTACAGGAAAGTTAATTGAAGCAGCAAATATGAGTATGAGCGAAGTTGCAAGTTATACAGAAAGTGAAATGATGAAGGCTGTGAAAATTGCATCAGATCATTTCGTTGCAGCTGGCATTACAAGTATACATGACGCAGGTGGAGATGGCCCTGAAAGTTTTCGTTTACTACAAAAAGCTGTGAAGAGTAAGGATATTCGTGTTCGAATATATGCAATGATATGTCAAATAAATAACTCTCATGAATTTGTTAATAAAATGGTCGAAGCTGGTGTGGTAACTGGTACCGGAGATGAGAGATTCAAAGTTGGACCAGCTAAATTATTTACAGATGGAAGTAGCACTGGCCCTACAATTGCAACCCGTAAGTCATATTCAAGTGACCCTAACAATTACGGCATTCTTTATTATAGTGAGGAAGAAATCTATAAGGTTTTAGGTGAAGCGCATAAAAAAGGTTATCAAATCACTGTACATGCACAAGGTGATAAAGCTATTGAAATGTATTTGAATTGTGTAGAAAGGGCGCTAGAGGAATCACCAAGAAAAAATCATCGCCATCGAATCGAGCACGCGGGAATTTCTTCACCGGATTTACAAGAGAGAATGAAAAAACTAGAGATGGTTCCAATTCCAAACCCTCCATTTCCATATGAATTTGGAGAGATATATGTCCAGCATTATGGCGATCGTGTGAATCACATGTACGCTGCTCGTGATTTTATTGATCTTGGCATCATTGCAGCAGGTAGTTCGGATGCACCAGTTACTGACTATAATCCTTTATTAGGAATTCATGTTGCTGTCAATAGAAAAACCAAGTTTGGAATAGAGGTTGGTGCTAATCAAGCTATAAGCGTAATGGAAGCTATTAAACTATACACATGGAATGGTGCTTATGCGAGTTTTGAAGAAGAGATAAAAGGAAGCATAGAGGTCGGAAAGCTGGCGGATTTAGTTATATTAAATGACAGCATTTTAAGTGTCAATCCAAACGAAATTAAAGATTTAAAAGTAGAAACGACAATTATTGATGGTGAAATTATCTATCAAAAAGAACAATCAGTGAAAATTTAGCAATAAAAAAACGCCCCTTCAATTGTGAGACTGATTTTAACAATTGAAGGGGCGTTTTAGTTGTTTAGTTGCGCTTTTTAAATCGTATTAATTTTCCGAGAGAATTGAAAGGACATTCGTGTACTAACAAATATTCAGATCATGAACACTAGAAAACGAACACAACCTATCATATAATTGAAAGACTATATTTTAAAATCAATGTTAATATTACCCTCCTATAAGTATTAACATGCGTAATTGAGGTGTTTTCTTTGTTGTTTTATGATCGAATTTCTATAATGGCCCCTCCTGTTCCGTAGCTAAGAAAGTCTATTCATTTCTGAGATTTTCAAAGTTATAGGAGGGTATTAAAAGTGAAAAAAGTCTCAGTACCATCACTTTGGTTAATGATCATTCTGGTGGCATTTCCGCAAATTAGTGAAACGATTTACACACCGTCTTTACCGGACATTTCAAAGGCGTTGCAAGTAAGTAATAATGAGGTACAGCTAACACTTAGTGTTTATTTTGCTGGATTTGCTTTAGGTGTATTTTTTATTGGATGGTTATCAGATATAATTGGTCGTCGCCCAGCAATGTTATTTGGAATTGTAGTATATGGCGCTGGAAGTTTCTTATGCTATATTGCAAATTCAATTGAATTTTTATTGGTTAGTCGTTTTATTCAAGCATTTGGAGCAAGTGCTGGTTCAGTTGTGACACAAACGATTCTTCGTGAAAGTGTAGAGGGGCATAAACGTCATGTTATGTTTGCTCAAATTTCAGCAGTTATTGCCTTTACACCAGCGATAGGACCGTTAATTGGTGGCTTTCTTGATCAAATATTTGGATTTAAAATAGTATTTTTAAGTTTAGTTGTTATGAGTGTTGGGATTTTGCTGTATACGTTTGTTTCTCTTCCGGAAACAAAAACGGGCGCAGTAACTGATAAAATAAATGTGTTTTCAGTATTGAAAAGGTTAATTACAAATCCGAAAGTAGTAACATATGGGTTATTAATTGGAGGAGCGAATGGTGTTTTATTTAGCTATTATGCGGAAGCGCCGTTTATCTTTATCGAATACTTTCAGTTATCACCTAGTATGTACGGGTTTCTAGGAATTGTTGTTGCTTCAGCTTCTATTATTGGAGCGAAAGTTTCAAAAAGGTTACTTGCTACTTATAAACCAGAGAAAATTATATATATCGGTTGTCTTGTAATGACAGGGGGAGCTATCCTCTTAACTGTTATTACTTCATTTGGATCAAATCCAAACATAATATATATGATTGGATTTTTAGTAGCGATGTTTATATTACTATTCGGAATTGGGATAGCGTTACCTAACTGTCTCAGTCTAGCATTAGTAGATTTTCAAGATGTCATTGGTACTGCAGGTGCCTTATTTAGCCTAGGCTATTATATAATAGTGACGATAACGATTTGGGGAATGAGCCAGCTTCATACAGGTTCCTTAATAGTCATGCCCCTATATTTTTTAGTTATTGTAGTAATTATGGTAGTTTTCACTCGAGTATTTATTTGGAATGATAGAGCTGGAAATTCTCTTTACTTTATAAAAATTATCATTCATGTTGATAAATTTTAGTACTACAGTTTTACAAAATTTATTTATTAAACAAGAGATTTCTTTAGCAACTGTTTTTTCATCATCTACAATAAATTGTGAATCTAGTCTTCATGCGGGAAATTTGATTGAAGATCCAGTATAGCGAGATTTAAACATTACATATATAGGTCATGTAGATTGGAAATAAAATACTAAATTCATAATCTTAAACAGATTGATAGATGGAGGCGAGGGGGGAAGTAGGTATTATCCAAAAATCTGCCATTAGTGTATGTGTGATTTGGTTTATATGTGGTTTATGTGTGGTTTATATTTGGTTTCATTAATTACAAAATCAGTTACAAAAGTTACAAAAACTATTTTTGTTACCTAAATAGTCTTATATTACGGAGGAGAGCATGAAAAATGTCTTTAGGAGGGGACAAAAAATTTTGGTAAATAAAAATTGTGAATCATTAAAAATGTGGTATCAAATTTGGACATACTCATGTTATGGATCTAAACATGAAGGGAAATAGTATGAAAAAACCAATAGCATTTAAATGAAAACATTATTAATCAGAAATTTATGCTCATCTTAAGATGGCAGATATGATGCAACATAAGATTTCGAGATTTGATAGGGATGATGAAACGATGTAATAATTATGATTACAACGTTATCAGTAATTGCTTAGTTTGTAAATGTTAAAATTAGTAAAGAGAATATTGCATTAGAAAAATGAAGGCGTATAGCAATCAATTTTCAAGTTTTTAAGTTTATAACAGTTGAAAGAGCAGAAATGCCATCAACCTATTAAGTCATTGTCATTACATAGTCATATTAGAAGCCATCTATTAATAATTGATGGGAGAATGACATGATAAAAAGAATAACTTCGGTTTTTTCAATTTTAATGCTTTTTATGTTGACTATAGGTCAGAGTTTGGTACCTATAATTGCGAATGCAAAAGAGGTAAATACAATAGGACTTGTGGATAGTTTTAAGTTGGATAAATCAGATCTACAGAGCGGAGAACTGACTAAAATAACTGTAAACTTCAGTGAAAAAAACGGAATTAAGTTGCAGCCTGGAGACACACTAACATTAGCACTACCCCCAGAATTAAATGGTTTGAATACAACGTTTGATTTAGGTGATTATGGTACTTGTAAAGTAACTTCAGGTACGGTGGTATGTACATTTAATGATAAAGTAGATACACATCAAAATATTAGAGGGTATTTAAACTTTAGAGTACAAGCTACTAGTGCAGGAACGGGTGAAAAGAAAGAGTTTGAAACAAATTTAGGTACAAATTTAGAAAAGCAAACTGTAACGATTACCGGACCAAGTGGTGGCGGTGGTACAGATCCTGGAAAGCAGCCGTTTTTTTATAAAACTGGTGATATGCTCTCAGGTAAGGACAATGAAGTACGTTGGTTCTTGAACATAAACTTAAATAAAGAAGAGTTAAGCCGTGATATTGTTGTGTCTGATAGTTTGCAAGAAGGTCAAATACTTAATAAAGATAGTTTCAGAATAAGTGTTGATAACTATCTAGGCCGACAAAGTTTATCACTACAAGACTTTGAATCTAAAGGTTATGGAAAGATTACATTTACTAGTGACACTGCATTTAAAGTTTTGCTTTATAGGGATAAAGCACGTCTTGCCGCTTTTTCGATTTCTTATACATCTACTATAACGGAAGCTGGAAAGAAGCAAGAATTCTTTAAGAATGATTATACGATTGATTACCAAGTTCTGTATAAAGATCCAGTTTCTGAATCAGGTAGCTATCAAGTCGAAAACATGGCAGCTGGCGGTGGTGCTGAAGGTGAGTTACCTTCAAAAGGGACGCTAAGAATTGTTAAGCATCTTGCAGGAAATGAAGAAAAAGTAATCCCGAATGTTTCGTTTAAGTTGTATAAAGAGTCGGGTGAGCAAGTTGGAAATGAATATAAAACAAATGAAAAAGGAATAATTGAAATCCTTAATTTACAACCAGGTAAATATTATGTGCAAGAAGTTTCGGCACCAGACTATGTTGATTTCGATCCTCAAGAAAAAATAAGTTTTGAAGTTAAATCCGGTTCTGTAAATGGAGTTAAGTTACCAATTTCGAATAAGGTGAAAACTACATTCATTGCAGGAACGAAAACTTGGAATGACAACAACACATCAGATCGACCAACAACAATCAAAGTAGACTTACTACAAAATGATCAGGTCATCAAAACAGAAGAAGTAAGTGAAGCAACAGGTTGGAAATATACATTCAAAGATTTAGCAGCATATGATGCGAATGGAGTAGCATACAAGTATGAAGTGAAAGAACAACCGGTAGAAGGATATAAATCTGAAGTAAAAGGTTATGACATCACGAATACAAAGGTAGCGCAAACAAAAGTAGAAGGAACAAAGACGTGGAAAGATGGCAATGCGACAGATCGTCCGAAAACGATCAAAGTAGACTTATTACAAGATGGTCAGGTCATCACAACGCAAGAAGTAAGTGAAGCAACAGGTTGGAAATATACCTTTAAAGATTTAGCGACATATGATGCGAATGGAGTAGCGTACAAGTATGAAGTGAAAGAACAACCGGTAGAAGGATATAAATCTGAAGTAAAAGGTTATGACATCACGAATACAAAGGTAGCGCAAACAAAAGTAGAAGGAACAAAGACGTGGAAAGATGGCAATGCGACAGATCGTCCGAAAACGATCAAAGTAGACTTATTACGAGATGGTCAGGTCATCACGACGCAAGAAGTAAGTGAAGCAACAGGTTGGAAATATACATTCAAAGATTTAGCGGCATATGATGCGAATGGAAAAGCGTACAAGTATGAAGTGAAAGAACAGCCAGTAGACGGATATAAATCAGAAGTAAAAGGTTATGACATCACGAATACGAAAGTAGCGCAAACAACAGTAGAAGGAACGAAAACTTGGAATGACAACAATGCATCAGATAGACCGTCAACAATCAAAGTAGACTTATTACAAAATGATAACGTCATTCAAACACAAGATGTAACAGCATTAAATGGTTGGAAGTTTACATTTGCAGATTTAGAAGCATACGATGCGAATGGAGTAGCGTACAAGTATGAAGTGAAAGAACAACCAATTGCGGGATATAAATCTAGCGTAAGCGGTTATGACATCACGAATATAAAAGTAGGCGAAACGAAAGTAGAAGGAACAAAGACGTGGAAAGATAACAACGCAACAAATCGCCCAAGCGTAGTAAAAGTAGAGTTACTACAAAATGGTAAAGTAGTAGAAACAAAAGAAGTAACAGCGGAAACAAATTGGAAGTATGCATTTGAAAAACTCCAAGCATACGATACAAACGGAGTAGCGTACAAGTATGAAGTGAAAGAACAACCAATTGCAGGATATAAATCTAGCGTAAGTGGTTATGACATCACAAATACAAAAGTAGGCGAAACGAAAGTAGAAGGAACAAAAACGTGGAAGGATGATAACGCAACAAATCGTCCGAAAACAATCAAAGTAGACTTACTACAAAATGGTCAAGTGATTGCGACACAAGAAGTAAGTGAAGCAACAGGTTGGAAATATACATTCAAAGATTTAGCGGCATACGATGTAGAAGGTAAGGCATACAAGTATGAAGTGAAAGAACAACCAGTAGATGGATACAAATCAGAAGTAAAAGGTAATGACATCACAAATACAAAAGTAGGTCAAACAAAAGTAGAAGGAACAAAAACGTGGAAAGATGATAACACAACAGATCGTCCGAAAACAATCAAAGTAGACTTACTACAAAATGGCCAAGTGATTGCGACACAAGAAGTAAGTGAAGCAAGCGACTGGAAGTATGCATTTAAAGACTTAGCGGCATATGATG
>Ga0209025_1002986_pt1 | contig 16767 bp, 12 predicted proteins | sample AraplaMF_Col_mLB_FD_184256 | JGI IMG/M metagenome (GOLD analysis project Ga0209025, IMG submission 184256) | Arabidopsis root microbial communities from the University of North Carolina, USA - plate scrape MF_Col_mLB (SPAdes) (version 2) | ecosystem: Host-associated > Plants > Roots > Endosphere... | reverse complement strand
CCCCCAATGCGTCACGGCGCGCTTGCCGTCGAGCAGTCCCGCCGCCGCCAGCAGGAAGGCGCCGCTGCAGACCGAGGCGGTGCGTTCGGCCGCTACGCCGCGCCGCCGAACCCAATCGACCAGCGCGGCATCGCGGCAGGCGGCGTTGACGCCGTAGCCGCCGGCGACGACCAGCGTGTGCAGCGGCGCGGCCGGCTCGGGCAGCGTGGCCGCTCCGAGTTCCAGCCGCGCGCTGGTGATGACTCGGCTCTCGGCAGCGACGACCGCGGTCTCATAGGGCAGGGGCCGGCCAGCAATATGCGCCAGATCGTTGGCGGTGGCGAAGACCTGCAAGGGCCCAGCGACGTCGAGCAATTGCCCGCCGGGGAAGGTGAGGATCTCGATGCGGCGCATGTTTGGCATGAAGCGAGGGATGCTTGGCAGTTCGGCCAGAGCTTTGCGCGCTAGGCTGCGTTCGTCAATCAGGAGTTCTGCCCATGTCCCTCAGCTTCGGCATCCTCGTCTTTCCGCAGGTCCAGCAGCTCGATCTGACCGGCCCCTATGAGGTCTTCGCCTCGGCCAAGGGGGCGCAGGTGCATCTGATCTGGAAGGACACGGCGCCGCTCAAGGCCGCGACCGGGCTGACGCTGACGCCGACCACGACCTTCGCGGAATGCCCACCGCTCGACGTGCTCTGCGTGCCGGGCGGCAGCGGGGTCAATCCGCTGCTGACCGATGAGACCGTTCTCACCTTCCTGCGCGAGCGGGCAGGGCAGGTGCGCTATCTCACCTCGGTCTGCACGGGATCACTGGTGCTCGGCATGGCCGGTTTGCTGAAGGGCAGGCGCGCGACCAGCCACTGGAACGCGTATGACCTGCTGGCGCGCTTCGGCGCGATCCCGACCGAAGGGCGCGTGGTGCGCGACGGCAACCTGATCACGGCCGGGGGCGTCACCTCCGGCATCGATTTCGGGCTGACCGTGATCGCCGAATTGCTCGGCGAGGAGGAGGCGCAACTGATCCAGCTCTCGCTCGAATACGCGCCGCAGCCGCCGTTCCGGGCCGGGACGCCGCAGGAGGCGCCGGAGGCGATTCTGGCTGCGGCAAGGCAGCGCCTTGCCGGCTCGCGCGCGGCACGCGAAAAGCTGCTGGCGGCGCTCTAGCCGCCATTGAAGCGGAGCGAGCATGGCCGAGGACCGCAGCATCCTTCTGTTTTCCTACGGCACGCTGCAGCAGGAGAACGTCCAGCTTTCCTCGTTCGGGCGCCTGCTCGACGGCCATGACGACGCCATGCCGGGCTTCTCGCAGACCATGCTGGAGATCACCGATCCCGAGGTGATCCGCACCAGCGGCAAGCGCTTCCATCCGGTGGTGGCGCCGAGCGCCGAACCTACGGACAGCGTGCCCGGCAAGGTCTTCGCCATCTCCGCCGAAGAACTCGCCGCGGCCGATCGTTACGAGGTCGCCGACTACAAGCGCATCAGCGTTCGGCTCGCCTCTGGCAAGGAGGCCTGGGTTTACGTCAAGGCGTAAGCTGCTGCGGCGGTTCGGCTGATGGACAGCTCTCGGGCCCTTCGCTAACGACGGGGCGGGGAGCCTGTCCTTGAGCGCAGCCAAGTCCATCAGAGCAAGATCCTGGGTCGCGGTCATCGCGGCCTATGTGCTCGTGCTGCAGGGGCTGTTCGGCGCGGTCGTGTCGGGACAGAGCCTTGCGCCGGCGCTGCTCGACCGCGCTGCGCATCTGACTCTCTGCGCGCCCGGTGCGCAGAGCGTGCCCTTGCCGGGCGAGGAGCCCGCCCCGCATCTACCGGCCTGCTGCCTGCTCGGCTGCGCCTGGATCGGCGCCGCCTATGCGCCGCCCGACCGACCGGCGCTCTTCGAGGAAGTCGAGGCGGGCGTCACGATCGTCGGCTTCGACGATCTGACCGAGCGGCCGCTGCCGGGGCAGGAGCGGCTCGCTGCCCGCCCGAGAGGGCCACCCGTCGGGGTCTGACGCCGTAGCGGCCTTGAAGGCCGCTTTCCGTCGCAATGACCGAATGCCCCGCTGAGCCAGCGCGCCAGCGGCATTTCGGCAGGTCCATTTCGGGAAATCCAGCCATGACCGCTCACGCGGATATCCGCACGCGCGCCGATACCGGCCGCAGCCTTGCCCTATCCTCCGAGTTCAAGGCCTTCATCGCGAGGCTGCACTTCTATGCCGGGCTGTTTGTCGGCCCGTTCATCCTGGTCGCGGCGCTGACCGGCACGCTCTATGTGCTGACGCCGCAGATCGAGAGCTTCCTCTATCGCGATCAGCTGAGCGCGACGACGGTGGGCGAGCCCGCTTCGCTCGCCGCTCAGACCGAGGCTGCCCGCAGGCATATCGGCGAGGGACCGCGCTTCTTCGCCATCCGTCCCGCGCCGACATTGCGCGAGACCACGCGGGTGATGTTCGCTCAAGCCGGCCTCGGCGACTCCGAGAGCCGGGCGATCTTCGTTGATCCGGTCTCGCTGGCGATCAAGGGCGACCTCGTCGTCTACGGCACCAGCGGCATCCTGCCGTTCCGGACGCAGCTCGACTATCTCCACCGCAACCTGCTGCTCGGCGAGCTCGGCCGCAATTACAGCGAGCTGGCTGCGTCCTGGCTCTGGGCGGTTGTGCTCGGCGGCGTCCTGATGTGGTTCTGGCGACGCCATCCGCGAGCCGCCGAGTGCGCCCGCGCCAATCCGGTGCTGCGCGACCGGCGCTGGCACGGGCTGATCGGGCTGACCCTCTCGCTCGGTCTGGTCTTCCTGTCGATCACCGGACTGACCTGGTCGAAATACGCCGGCGACCGGATCGACGCGCTGCGGGCCAATCTCGGCTGGGTGACGCCCTCGGTCACGCTCAAGCTCGGCGCCGCGCCTGCGGCCGACGAGCACGCCCATCATGGCGATCACGGCCCGGCCGTCGGCACGGCCGCTCCTGGTAGCGTCCAGCAGCTCGACGCGGCCCTTTCTGCCGCCAGAGCGGCCGGGATCGACTCTCCGCATGTCGAGATGCGGCCGCCGCGCGGCGAGGGCGAGGCCTGGCTGGTCCGGGAATATGACCGGAGCTGGCCGACGCAGGTCGACACGATCGCGCTCGATCCGCGCGATCTCTCGGTGGTCAGCCGCGCCGATTTCGAGACCTTTCCGCTGATCGCCAAGCTCATCCGCTGGGGCATCGACGCCCATATGGGCATCCTGTTCGGCTGGCCGAACCAGCTGCTGATGGCGGGACTGGGCCTCGCGCTGATCCTGACGACACTGCTCGGCTACCGGATCTGGTGGCGGCAAAGGCCGGCGCCGGGATCGCTGCCGCGCACGATTGTCCAGTCCTGGCTGCGGCTCGGCGGGCCGGGCAGGGCAATCGCGGTCGTCGTCGCTGCGGCGCTGGGCTGGGCGCTGCCGCTGGTCGGCGTTAGCCTGGCAGCGTTCCTGCTCGTCGACATCGCCCGCTGGCGGCTTGTACGAGCCGCTTGAGGCGCCAAGCGGTCCGGGGCGGCTCAGCCGCTCCGGATCACGGCCCGGATGCCGTCGATCACGAACTGCACCGCCAGCGCGGCGAGGATGACGCCGAGCAGGCGGGTCAGCACGACATTGCCGGTGACGCCGAGGAGGCGCGCGATCGGCACCGCCAGGAAGAAGACGGCGAGGCAGGACAGGATCACCAGCCCGCAGATCGCGGCGAGCGAGGAGAGCATGGCGACGTCGCCATTGGCGCGGCCGGCGAGCAGCATCATCGCGGTCAGCGCGCCGGGGCCCGCCATCAGCGGGATCGCCAACGGGAAGGCGGCGACGTTGCGGATGTGGTCCTTGGTGATGGCGGTGTCGGCCGTGGCCTGCTTGCGATCGTTGCGGCGCTCGAACACCATCTCGAACGAGATCCAGAACAGCAGCAGGCCGCCGGCGATGCGGAAGGCCGGCAGCGAGACGCCGAGCGCCTTCAGGACGATGTCGCCGGCGAGGCCGAAGAAGGCCATGATGCAGAAGGCGATGATGCAGGCGCGCACCGCGACCTGCCGGCGCTCATTTCCCGACATGCCGCGCGTCAGCGACAGGAAGATCGGCGCCAGCCCCGGCGGGTCGAGCGTCACCAGCAGCGTGACGAGGGCGGAGGAGAGATATTCGGCGAACATGTCTCTCTCCGAGCTTATTGCGCTGCTCTTGCCGCGCCCGCGCGATTTCGGCGGGCACCTGATTCCATCGTAGAGCCCAATGCATCTCGATGAAAACCGGGTTTGAGCCATGTGACAGGCTTGTCCAGCCCCGATCGTGCGGATGGTCGCGATCAGGCAGCCCGGGCCAGGTCCCGCGCCTACCATCAGTTGCACTATGAGCCGGGATTCGCCAGCATCCGGCCTGAGAGGCCGTGAGCCGCCACGCCGGAGCATCGAGATGGACCACGCCTTGTCCCGCCGCCAATTGGCTGTCGCCTTGGCAGCGGCCCCGCTGATCGCCATTGCCGGCCGGGGGCAGGCGCAGACCTATCCCGGCAAGCCGATCCGCTTCATCGTACCTTATGTCGCCGGGGGAACCACAGACCTCGTCGCCCGCCTCGTCGGCGAGAAGGTCGGCGCGCGTCTCGGCCAGCCGGTCGTGATCGAGAGCCGGCCCGGTGCCGGCGGCAATATCGGCATGGATGCGGTCGCGAAGGCGGCACCGGACGGCTACACCATCGGCTTCGGCGCGATCTCGACCAATGCGCTCAACCCGCACATCTACAAGAGCGTCCCGTTCGACCCGCGCAAGGATTTCACCGCGATCAGCCTGCTCGGCACCTCGACGATCGTGCTTGAGGTCGGGCCGAAGCTGCCGGTGAAGACCGTCGTGGAATTCATCGCCCGGGCCAAGGCGAGCCCCGGATTGCAATATGGCACTGCCGGCAACGGCACCTCGATGCATCTGGCAGCCGTGCTGTTCGGGCAGATGACCGGCACGCAATTGACCCATGTCGCCTATCGCGGCAGCGCGCCCGGCATCAATGATCTCCTCGGCGGGCATCTCGAAGCGATGTTCGACAACCTTCCCGCCTCGCTGCCGCATATCCAGGCGGGCAAGGTCACCGCCTTGGCGGTCGCGAGCGCGACGCGCTCACCGGCCTTGCCGGATGTGCCGACGATCGCGGAGGCCGGATTGCCCGGCTATGCGGTCGAGCCTTGGTTCGGTGTCTATGGACCGGGCGGCCTGCCGTCGGCGATCGTCGAGGCGCTCAATGCGGCCTTCGTCGAGGCGCTCGGTGCGCCAGAGGTCAAGGACAAGCTGCTGCAGGCCGGCTTCAATCCGAAGGCATCGAGCGCGGCAGAGCTCGCGGCGCTGACGGCATCGGAATACGAGAAATTCGGCAGGATCGCGCGCGAAGCCAAGATCACGATCGAATAGACCGGCGGTATTGCGCCCCGCCAAGCATGGCGAGGCTGCGGACGGGGGCTTGAAAGCAAGGCAGGCGAGATGAACGCGGTCGATGTGCAGGCCGGGGGTGAGGCGCCGAACCGCATCGAGTTTCGCGGCAATGAGAGCCGATGGGAGGCGCTTTTCCATCTTGGCGTGGGTGGGTTGGCGCTTGCCTATTCCATTCCCATGGGCGGATTGGAGGCGATCGTTGGAGGATTTTTCGGCGCTCTGTTCCTGCTTTTCGCTTTTGGAAAAGCCTTCGGCGAGCTCGATCGCTCGATCCACCTGGTACTCGATGCGGAGGGGATCACAGCGCCCCATGTCTTTGTACGAAAGGTGCCGTGGGACGCGGTGCAGAGTTATTCCTTCGATCCCAATTGCGATATCAAGGCGGTTCTGGTTCATCTGCCGGAGCCTTCGCGCTTTGAGCCCAAGGTCACCGATCCCTTGGCGGGATGGCCAGTCACTTGGTATGGCTTTCGCCTCTCGCTCGACGAGGTGGCCTGCAGCTACGAAGAGATAGAAGAAGCCTTTCGGCGCTTCGCTCCGCAGGTTCGGAAGGTCTAGCGCGCAGGCTCCGGACGAGGGTTTCGCCAATTTCAGCGCCCTGCCGCCAGCCAAACATGGCGAGAATGCGGAAGGGGCGCGAAACCGAATCAAAAACTCCACGTAACCTGCTGCAATGAAACGGTTTTATTTTCTCTGAATAGATTCGCGTTTCGCTGGCTTCTCCAGCCGGAATCGGCTAGCCAGAACGTTGAAAAACCAGCGGTAAACGGGACTTTTTCCCTTGAGCGAAGACAACGACGACAAGCGCGACGACGGCCCGCAGCCGGGCGGCGACATCAAGCCGATCGCGATCACCGACGAGATGAAGAAGAGCTATCTCGATTACGCCATGAGCGTGATCGTGAGCCGCGCTCTCCCGGACGTCCGCGACGGCCTCAAGCCCGTGCACCGGCGCATCCTGTTCTCGATGCACGAGAACAAGAACCTGCCCGACCGGCCTTATACCAAATGCGCCCGCATCGTCGGCGACACGATGGGTAAGTACCATCCGCACGGCAATCTCGCGGTCTATGACGCGCTGGTGCGTATGGCGCAGGACTTCTCGCTGCGTCTGCCTTTGATCGACGGCCAGGGCAATTTCGGCTCGATGGACGGCGACAGCCCGGCGGCCGATCGTTACACCGAGGCGCGCCTCGACAAGGCGGCGATGCCGCTGCTCGAGGACCTCGACCTCGACACCGTCAACTTCCAGCCGAACTATGACGGCAAGGAGCACGAGCCGACGGTCCTGCCGGCGCGCTATCCGAACCTGCTGGTGAACGGTGCCGGCGGTATCGCCGTCGGCATGGCGACCAATATCCCGCCGCACAATCTCGGCGAGGTGATCGACGCCTGCATCGCACTGATCGACGAGCCCGAGCTCTCGATCGACGACCTGATCGCGATCGTGCCCGGCCCGGACTTCCCGACCGGCGCCCAGATCATGGGTCGCAGCGGCATCCACTCGGCCTACCACACTGGCCGCGGCTCGATCGTGATGCGGGCCAAGACGCATATCGAGGAGCTGCGCAAGGAACGCGAGGCGATCATCGTCACCGAGGTTCCCTATCAGGTGAACAAGGCGACCATGGTCGAGAAAATCGCCGATCTCGTCCGCGAGAAGCGGATCGAGGGCATCTCCGACCTGCGCGACGAATCCAACCGCGAGGGCGTGCGCGTCGTCATCGAGATCAAGCGCGATGCCGTCGCCGACGTGGTGCTGAACCAGCTCTACCGCTTCACGCCGCTGCAGACCTCGTTCGGTGCCAACATGGTGGCGCTGACCGGCGGGCGGCCGGAGATCCTGAACCTCAAGGACTTCATCTCGGCCTTCGTCGAGTTCCGCGAGGAAGTGGTCTCGCGGCGCACGCGCTATCTGCTCAACAAGGCGCGCGAGCGCGCCCATGTGCTCTGCGGCCTCGCCACCGCCGTCGCCAATATCGACGAGGTCATCCGCCTGATCCGCACCGCGCCGACACCGTCGGCCGCGCATGAGGCCCTGATGGCGCGCGACTGGCCGGCCGACGACATCGCGCCGCTGATCGCGCTGGTCGACGATCCGCGCCATCCGATGAACCCGGACGGCACCTACCGCCTGTCGGACGCGCAGGCCAAGGCGATCCTCGAACTGCGCCTGGCACGCCTGACCGCCCTCGGCCGCGACGAGATCGGCGACGAGCTGGAGAAGCTCGCCAAGGAGATCGCCAACTATCTCGACATCCTGCGCTCGCGCGCCCGCATCCAGGAGATCATCAAGACCGAGCTCGCCGAGGTGAAGGCTGCCTTCGCGACGCCGCGCCGCACCGAGATCCACGATTGGGGCTCGGATCTCGACGACGAGGACCTGATCGCCCGCGAGGACATGGTCGTCACCGTCTCCCATGCCGGCTACATCAAGCGCGTGCCGCTTTCGACCTATCGGTCGCAGAAGCGTGGCGGCAAGGGCCGCTCGGGCATGTCGACCCGCGAGGAGGATTTCGTCACCCGCCTCTTCGTCGCCGACACGCATACGCCGATCATCTTCTTCTCCTCGCTGGGCCAGGCCTACAAGGAGAAGGTCTGGCGGCTGCCGCTCTCGGCTCCGAATGCGCGCGGCAAGTTCCTCAACAACATGCTGCCGCTGGACAAGGACGAGCGCATCACCACGGTGATGCCGCTGCCGGAGGACGAGGAGAGCTGGAGCCGGCTTGACGTGATGTTCGCCACCAAGAGCGGCAATGTCCGGCGCAACAAGCTGTCGGACTTCGTCCAGGTCAATCGCAACGGCAAGATCGCGATGAAGCTCGACGAGGGCGATTCCATCGTCGACGTGCAGATCTGCTCCGAGCATGACGACGTGCTGTTGACCACCGCCGGCGGCCAGTGCATCCGCTTCGCCGTGCCCGAGGTGCGCGTCTTCAAGGGCCGCGACTCGACCGGCGTGCGCGGCATCAACCTCGCCGATGGCGACGAGGTGATCTCGCTCGCGATCCTGCACCATCTCGACGCGACGCCTGACGAGCGCGCCGCCTATCTGAAGCGTGCCGCTGCCGCCCGTAGGGCGCTGACCGGCGAGGGGGACGAGACGGCGGAGCCGGTGACAAGCGGCGATGCCGAGGAAGCCGGCAGCGACATCGAGCTCGGCCAGGAGAAGTACGCCGAGATGGGTGCCGCCGAGCAGTTCATCCTGACCGTGTCGGAGAACGGCTACGGCAAGCGCTCGTCCTCCTTCGAGTACCGGGTCACCGGTCGCGGCGGCAAGGGCATCGTCGCCATGGTCGTCAACGAGCGCAACGGCAAGCTTGTCGCCTCGTTCCCGGCCGAGGAGAAGGAACAGATCATGCTCGTCACCGATGGCGGGCAGGTGATCCGGGTGCCGGTCGATGCCGGCCCGAACAACCGCATCCGCATCGCCGGGCGCTCGACGCAGGGCGTCACGGTGTTCAACACGGCCGATGGCGAGAAGGTCGTCTCGGTCGAGCGGATCGGCGAGGAGAGCGAGGAAGAGGAAGAGGGCGAGGCCGGCGAGGGCGAGGAGACGGCCGGGGAGGCGTGATCCTCCCTGTCTCTCTTCTCCGATCAACAATTTGCCAGGCCCTGGGACGAGTTCAACTCGACCCAGGGCTTTTTCATTGGCTCAGCCACGTTGGAGTTCTCCTCACGGCGGGCTGCAAGGCTGTCCGGAAAAAGACCCTTCCGGGTTTCGGATCAGCGGTGTTTCAGCGCAGCAGCGGGACCGCCGGCCCCAGGGACCGCAAGGCCGCGTCGATCTCGGGCGTGAAGGCGGCGCCGAAGAAGGGGCCGCGGACCTCGAAGGGCACCCGCGTCGAGGTCGTGGTCGAGCTCAGGGCGCCGTTGAGGTCGAGCCAGCGCCGGCTGAGATCGGCGGTGCCGTTGAGGACGACATTGTAGCCCGAGCCGGTCAGCTGGGTCTCGGTCAGATAGAGCACGCCGAGATTGGCGAGGGCGGAGAGCTGCAGGGTCTCGAAGGCGCTCTTGCCCTGGCGCCAGTCGCGCGCCGAGGTCGGTGGCTTCTCGGCCTTGCGCAGCAAGTCGGGGAAGGCGATGCCGCGGAACTCGCCCTGGCGGATCGTCAGATTAGCGCGGCCGGTGAGCGAGCTCGCGACCTGGTCAACGGTGGCGCCGACGCCGTCGAAGGCGAGCTGGCCGGTCGCCGTGCCACTGAGACGGGCGAGATCCGGCAAATCGTCGGCCGCCAGCGCGAGGTTCACCTTCTCCAGGCCGAGCTGCAGCTTGACGTCCGAGCCGGCCGCGACCGGCGTTGCGAGGATGCGGGCCCGAGCCGAGCCGCCATAGGCGGCGGCCCGCAGGAGCGAGGCTTCGAACCGGCCCTTGCGGATCAGCAATTGCGCGGCGAGATCGCGGAGGCGAGCAGGGCCGAGCCTTGCGGAATCGAGCGACAGGCGCAGGTCGATGTCGTTGGTGGTCCAGCCGTCGAATTCGAGCGGCGTCGTGCCGGCATCGCTGCTTTCCGTCGGTGTCGGCGGGCCGGCCTGCTGGAGCAGGCGCCCGAGATCGAACTCGGCGCCGGCGAGTGTGCCGGAGAGCGCCCAATTCGGCATCGAGCCGTCGAGCTTGAGCGCGCCTTCGAGCTGGTCGCCGTCGACCATGGCGACGACCGAGTCGAGCGAGGCGCTGCTGCGGCTGATCTGTGCCTGCGCGGTCAATTCGACCTGCCGGACCAGCGAGGCGATGCGCGGTCGCGGGCCGATCCAGGCGAGGGCGTCGGCCAGGGACTTGGTGCTGAACTCGATCTGGCCGCTGGTCACGCCCTGGGCTGCCGAGCGCGTGCCGTTGAGCCGCAGGCTCATCAGGCGCGAGCCGAGCGAGAAGGCGGTGCGCGCCCGCTCGCCCGACACAGGCCAGAGCAGGTCGACCTTGGTCGGCTCGCCACGCCAGGTGAAGGAGCCGGCCAGAGTGACCGGTGCCTGGGCAGTCCGCTCGTCGATCATCACATTGACGTCGCGCAGCGTGGTGAGGGCCGTGCCGCCGGCACGGACCATGACGCTGCCGGAGGTCAATACGAGCCGGGTCTGGTGCTCGAGCCCGGTGAGATAGCCGAGCACGCGGTTCTGCCAGTCGGCATAGCTGCCGCCGCTATCCGCGACGGTGACGTCGAGCTCAGGGGCGACAAGGTCGATGCGGTCGAAATCGATCTGGCCGCCGATCAGCGAGAGCAGCCGGGCGCGGGCGCGCAGGCGCACGGCCTTGCCGGAGAGCACGCCCTGCGGATCGGCGAACACCACATCCGACAGGCTGATCCGCGGCAGAGGCAGGAAGGCGATCTCGGCGCGGCGCAGCGCCGTCACCTTGAGGCCGGTGCGCGCCTCGATGCCGGCGACGACCGAGCGTTCGACCTGCGACAGCGCCAGGTTCCACGGCTTCAGCCCGAGCGCGAGCAGCAGCATGGCAACGGCGAGGCCGAGGATGAGAGTACGTCGTGACATGGCCTAGTGTGTGGCCTTCATCGGCCCGACGGCGGTGGTCTCGTCATCAGGCAAGCTGACATCGCGGCGAATCGGCCGGGGAAGGCCGATATGCGCCGCGCGGGCAAGGGTTTATTCTCCCGGCTGGTAAATGTCGAGTTCCGTACCCCCGCAGATTTCGGAAAGCCGGGGAAACATCTCAGCTCTCAGGCGAAGCCGGACGTTGCTCGCCGGCCCGGGCGAGCCTGAGCGCGGGATAGATGCCGATCGCCACGATCAGCAGCGCCGCCAGGGCGCCGTCCTCGAAGACGCCACGGGCGGCGTGGCCATAGACCAGCGTCGCCAGCGTGTCGAAGTTGAGCGGGCGCAGCAGCAGCGTCGCCGGCAATTCCTTCATGCAGTCGACGAAGACGAGCAGGGCGGCGGCGGCGATGGCCGGGCGCATCAGCGGCCAATGCAGCCGGCGCAGCAATTCGCGCCGGTCGGCGCCGAGCGAGCGTGCGGCATCGTCGATGCGCGGCGAGATGCGGGCATAGCCGCTCTCGATCCCGTTCACGGCGATGGTGAGGAAGCGCACGAGATAGGCGATGATCAAAGCGGTGCCGGAGCCGAGCAGCAGAAGGCCCGGGCTTGCGCCGAGAAGCGCGCGACTCAAATCGGCGACGAGGTTGTCGAAGGCGGCGAGCGGCACCAGCAGCCCAAGCGCCAGCACCGTGCCAGGCAGCGCATAGCCGAGCGAGGCGACGCGGGCGAGCAGCGGCAAGGCGCGCTCGCGCCCGAGCCTGAGCGCGGCGGCGATGCCAAGGCCGATCGCAACGATCAGCACGGCCGAGAGCGCCGAGATCGCGACGGTATTGGCGAGCGCACGCCAGAGCGCCGGGTCAGCCTGAGCGAGGAGGTCACGGCGCCACAACTCGCCGAGCAGGTAATAGAGCGGCAGCACCGCCCCGAGCAGCGCCGGCAGGACGCAGGCGAGCGTCGCGACCCAGGCACGCGGGCCCGCGAGCTGGATGCGACCGACCGGTCGCGGCCGCTTCACCGGCAGGGCGAAGCGGCGCGCCCCGCGCGTGCGCGCCTCGGCGGCCATCAGCCCGACCACGACGAGCAGCATGACGCAGGCGATCTGGGTGGCGCCGGCCAGCGAGCCGCGATTGATCCAGGTGGTGTAGACCGAGATCGTCAGCGAGCGGACGCCGAGATATTCGCTGGCGCCGATGTCGTTCAGCGCCTCGAGCAGAGCGAGCGTCAGGCCGGCGGCGAGGGCTGGACGAGCCATCGGCAGGCCGATGCGCCAGAACAACGGCCAGCGCCTTGTTCCGAGGGTGCGGGCGGATTCGATCAGCGCCGCGCTCTGCATCGAGAACAGCGCGCGCACGCTGAGATAGACATAAGGGTAGAGCACGATCCCGAGGATGAAGATCGCCCCCGGCAGGTTGCGCGGATCGGGGAACCAGTAGTCGCGCAGCGAGCGCCAGCCGGTCAGTGCCCGGAGCGCGCTCTGGAACGGCCCCTGGAAGCCGAGGATTTCGACATAGACGTAAGCGGTGATGTAGGTCGGCAGCGCCAGCGGCAGCACCAGCAGCCATTCCAGGCTGCGGCGGCCGGGAAACTCATACTGGGTCACCAGCCAGGCTGCGCCGGTGCCGACCGCCCCGCAGAACAGCGCGATGCCGGCGAGCAGCAGCGCCGTATTCCAGAGCGCGACCGGCAGGACGTTGGCGGTCAGATGCGGCCAGACCGTCAGTGCCTCGCGCGACAGTGCAGTGAAGGCGAGCGCCAGCACAGGGAGAGCGACGAGGCAAGCGGCTGCCGCTGTCAGATAGACCAGACGCGTCGACGGCCGCCAGCGAGCTGGCGGCGGCTCTGGATGTGCTGCGGATGCGCTCAGGCTCAATTGTCGAAGCCGGCCTTGTCGACCAGCTCGGACGCGGCCTTGCGGTTCTTGGCGATGTCCGCGAGCGGCAGCTTGTCCGGGGTGACGGCGCCGAGCAGCTTCACCGCCTCGGCCTCCTTGACCTCGGCATTGACCGGGAACTCGAAATTGCCGTCGGCATAGATGTGCTGCGCCTTCTCGCCGAGCATGTACTCGATCAGCTTGACGGCGCTCTCCTTGTTCGGCGCGTGCTTGGCGATCGCCGCGGCCGAGACGTTCACATGGGTGCCGCCATTGGCGAAGGTGGTCTTGAGCGGCTTGATCGCCTCGTACCAACCCTTCTGCTCGTTCGTCGCCTTGCTCATCAGCCCGATATAGTAGGTGTTGATGATGGCGATGTCGCACTGGCCCGAGAGGATGTCGCGGGCGACGTCGCGGTCGCCGCCGCCGGGCTTGCGGGCGGTGTTGGCCTTGAGAGCCTTGAGATAGGCCTCCGTCTTCTCCGCACCGTGGTGGCCGAGATAGGCCGAGAACAGCGCCGTATTGTAGGGGTGCTGGCCCGAGCGGATGCAGAACTTGCCCTTCCACTTGGGATCGGCGAGGTCCTCATAGGTGATCGCGTCCTGCTTGACCCGCTCCTTGGAGACGACGACGACGCGGGCCCGCTTGGTCAGCGTGACCCAGTTGTCGCCGGCGCCGCGCAGCTGGGCCGGTACGATCTTGTCGACAAGCGCCGACTTGACCGGCTGGGTGATGCCGGCATCGGCCGCAGCCTGGATTTCGCCGACATCGACGACCAGCATCACGTCGGCCGGGCTGTTGGCGCCCTCGGCCTGGATGCGCTGCTGCAGGCCGTCCTTGAGGAAGACCGCGTTGACCTTGATGCCGGTGTCCTTGGTGAAGGCCTCGATGACCGGGTTGAGCAGAGCCGGCTCGCGCGTCGTGTAGAGATTGACGCTCTGCGCAAGGGCAGGGGCGGCCAGCAGGCAGGACGCCAGGGCTGTCGCAGCGAGCGCGGTTCGGATGGTCATGTTTCGCTCCTTCGGGCAGGGCCGTAGAAATTGGCCATTCAGGAGGGAGCGGTAGTTCGGCAGACCGGGGTGGTCAAGAGAATATCCCTTTTATTTCAATGTGTTATTTCCATTCTAAACTAGATTCTTATTAGATGAATTCTAATCTGATGGCCTGATCATGGCCCGAGCCAGGCCAGCCGGATGATTCAAAAGTCGTAAGACTTCAACGCTTTGCGCTAGATGGCGGGTCCAGGACAAGCTGCTGCGAAGGCGGGGACGAGCTGTTCGTCGAGTCGATCCAGAGCGATCCGCCCGGTATTTGCCGGTGATGTCGGGATCGTGAACCGACAATATCTTGCCGGTGCGCGTCTTGGTTGTGGTCTGCTTCGCTCCCGTTTCATTGCGACTGCTAAAATTCGTGACATTTCTGCAACGTAGGCAGCTATTGCAGTGCTGCGCGGGCGGGCTGCCACGATTGCCGCGAAGCCGCCACAAAGCGGCCCCAGCTGCAAACTTCAGTAACTATCTGAGATACGGAAGAATTAAGCCCCTTCGGGCAGGATGCGGAGCAGAAAAATGCTTCGCGGCTCGCTCGGGACGGGTGATTGCACCAGCGGGCGGCGGCGTGGCACATCTGGCGCCCGCCAGGTGGGGTGGCGGGACAGAGTTTGAATGGACGCGCGCGTATTCGATAAGTCGAAGCTGCCCAGCCGGCACGTCAGTGTCGGGCCGGCCCGTGCTCCGCACCGTTCCTATTATTACGCGATGGGCATGACCGCGAAGCAGATCGCGCAGCCCTTCGTCGGCGTCGCCTCGTGCTGGAACGAGGCCGCACCCTGCAACATCGCCCTGATGCGCCAGGCCCAGGCCGTGAAGAAGGGCGTCGCCTCGGCCAGTGGCACGCCGCGCGAGTTCTGCACGATCACCGTCACCGACGGCATCGCCATGGGCCACCAGGGCATGAAGTCGTCGCTGGCCTCGCGCGAGGTCATCGCCGACTCGGTCGAGCTCACCATGCGCGGCCATTGCTATGACGCCCTGGTCGGCCTCGCCGGCTGCGACAAGTCGCTGCCCGGCATGATGATGGCGATGGTGCGCCTCAACGTGCCCTCGATCTTCATCTATGGCGGCTCGATCCTGCCCGGCAATTTCAAGGGCCAGCCGGTCACCATCCAGGACGTGTTCGAGGCGGTCGGCAAGCACTCGGTCGGCGCGATGTCGGACGAGGACCTGAAGGAACTCGAGGAGGTCGCCTGCCCGTCCTCCGGCTCCTGCGGCGCCCAGTTCACCGCCAACACCATGGCGACGGTCGCCGAGGCGATCGGCCTGGCGCTGCCCTATAGCTGCGGCGCGCCGGCGCCCTACGATGTCCGCGACACCTTCTGCTACACCGCCGGCGAGATGGTGATGGACCTGATCGCCCGGAACATCCGCCCGCGCGACATCGTCACCCGCAAGGCGCTGGAGAATGCGGCGATGGTCGTCGCGGCCTCCGGTGGCTCGACCAATGCGGCGCTGCATCTGCCGGCGATCGCGCATGAATGCGGGATCGACTTCGACCTCTTCGCCGTCGCCGAGATCTTCAAGAAGACGCCTTACGTCGCCGATCTGAAGCCGGGCGGCAAATACGTCGCCAAGGACATGTTCGAGGTCGGCGGCATTCCGCTGCTGATGAAGACGCTGCTCGACAACGGCTATCTGCACGGCGACTGCATGACCGTGACCGGCCGCACCATCGCCGAGAACCTCGCTTCGGTGAAGTGGAACGACAAGCAGGACGTGGTCCATCCGGCGAACAAGCCGATCACGCAGACCGGTGGCGTCGTCGGCCTCGAGGGCAATTTGGCGCCCGAGGGCGCGATCGTGAAGATCGCCGGCATGCCGGCCGAGAGCCTGGTCTTCGCCGGCCCGGCGCGCTGCTTCGACTGCGAGGAAGACGCCTTCAAGGCAGTCACCAATCGCGACTACAAGGTCGGCGACGTCCTCGTCATTCGCTATGAGGGCCCCAAGGGCGGCCCCGGCATGCGCGAGATGCTGGCGACCACCGCAGCGCTCTACGGACAGGGCATGGGCGACAAGGTCGCGCTCATCACGGACGGCCGTTTCTCGGGCGCGACCCGCGGGTTCTGTGTCGGCCATGTCGGCCCGGAAGCCGCTGTCGGCGGGCCGATCGGGTTGATCCGCGACGGTGACATCATCGAGCTCGACGCCATCACAGGAAAGCTCGCAGTCCGCCTTTCTGATGCCGAACTTGAAGAGCGTCGTAAGGCCTGGACGCCGCGCCAGACGGACTACAGGTCGGGCGCGCTTTGGAAATACGCGCAGACGGTCGGATCCGCCAAGGGCGGCGCCGTCACCCATCCGGGAGGCGCAGCCGAGACACAGTGCTATGCGGATATCTGAGGCCATCATTGCCGGAGCATTGCTTGCTCTGGGCTGCCAGCAGGCAGCCTGGGCGCAGAATGCGTCCGTGGAGCGCGTGCCGCTGCCGCCGCTCCCGATTCCAGGCGCCGCGCTGCCGGAGCCGGAGATGGACAACCGCGTCGCGCCCGCGCCGCTCGCTCCCGGCCGTGGCGCGATCGCGCCGGCGCCGAGCGGGCCCGCCGCCCACACCGCCTTGCCGATCGCCCCGTTCAGCAGCGCCCGCGATGCGCTGAAGGCCTGGATGCGCGATTCGACCGCCGGCGACCAGGCCGGGGCGGTCAAGGCGCTCGAATACGCAGCGGCTCAGGGTCATCTTGCCGCGCAGTTCAAGCTCGGCCGGGTCTATGCCAGCGGTGACGGCGTTCCGACCAATGATCTCAAGGCCTTCGAGTATTTCTCGAAGATCGCGGACGAGAATGCCGACGAGATGCCGGGCACCTCGGACGGGCGCATCGTCGCGGCCGCCTTCGTCGCGCTCGGCGGCTATTTCCTCGACGGGATCAAGGGCAGCTATGTGAAGCCCAATCCCGATCGCGCCTTCGACATGTTCCACTACGCCGCCTCCTATTTCGGCGACCCGGACGGCCAGTACAATCTCGCCCGGCTCTAT
>Ga0209025_1002982_pt1 | contig 16775 bp, 15 predicted proteins | sample AraplaMF_Col_mLB_FD_184256 | JGI IMG/M metagenome (GOLD analysis project Ga0209025, IMG submission 184256) | Arabidopsis root microbial communities from the University of North Carolina, USA - plate scrape MF_Col_mLB (SPAdes) (version 2) | ecosystem: Host-associated > Plants > Roots > Endosphere... | reverse complement strand
TGTTGTTTGCGTGGGAAACGTTGTTGCCGACCATCGGCGCTTTCCCGGTCACTTGACAGACGCGTGCCATGAAGCACTCCTAAATCTTATTCGTGGACAATGTTCGCAACAGATCAACAAAAGGCGCGCGGGCCCGGACTGCAGCGGATGGGACTTCAGTGAAACGTAAATTATAGACCGGAATCCGCCGGCGAATCAATGCCCTCCCTGCGTTGACGGAATCGGGTGTTGTGTCTCGTCCGGCACTGTGCTGCAGACGTCACAGCCCAGGCAGGCATTCGCAACCGTCGGCCAGCGAACGGATTTCCTGGCCCGCCACGATGAAATGGTCGAGCAGATGCACGTCGATGAGTTCGAGCGTTCGTGCCAGCTCGCGGGTCAGGTGGACGTCGCTTTGGCTCGGCGCGGTCGTGCCGGAGGGATGGTTGTGCGCCACGATCACGCCGGCCGCATTATGCACCAGTGCCTGGCGCGCGACCTCGCGCGGATAGACGGCAGTGCGCGTCAGGGTGCCCCGGAACAGTTCCTCGCTGGCAATCATGCGGTTGCGCGGATCGAGGAACAGGCACAGGAATACTTCATGCGGCAGCGATGCCAGCGTCAGGCGCAGGTAGCTGTGCACCGCCGCGCGCGAGTCGAAACCGGTCGGCAGCCGCAGCGATTCAGCCAGCGCGCGCCGCGCCAGTTCGGGAATAGCCTGCAATTGTGCGTACTTGGCCGCGCCCATGCCCTTGATGCCCGTCAGCGCACCGGGTTCGGACGCGAACAAGGCGGTCAGCGAGCCAAAGCGGTGCATCAGCTCGCGGGCGAGGTCGACGGCACTTTTGCCGGCCGCGCCGACGCGCAGGAAGACAGCCAGCAGCTCGGCGTCGGACAGGGCGGCGGCGCCGCATTCCAGCAGTTTCTCGCGCGGCCGCTCGCAGGCGGGCCAGTTGGCAATGGTCATGGGCGGTCGGGGTTGGACTGCCGCCCCGAGAGCTAGAAGGGGTATACGGCTCCGGCGCGGCGGGCGATGGGCCAGTCGAATACAATACGGGTTGTTCCTCGGTTGATCACCCATGAATTTGCAAACTTTCGCGTCGGAAGCCGACGGCGGCACGGCTGGCCGCAAGACTGTCCTGGCCGACTCTTTCCTGACCCTGCACTACAGCATCTCGCTGGAGAATGGCACCGAGGTCGTCAGCACCTTCGACGACAAGCCCGCCACGCTGCTGCTCGGCCAGGGCCAGCTCGCGCCCACTCTGGAGCAGGCGCTGCTGGGCATGCCGGAAGGCGAGCGCATGACTTACCGGCTCGCGCCGGAGCACGCGTTCGGGCCACGCAATCCCGAATTACTGCAATGGGTGTCGCTGGCAACGCTGCGTGAGAACAGCTCGTTCGAGGAAGACTACAACCCGGGCGACCTGGTCGAGTTCAACGCCCCCGGCGGCGGCAAGTACGCGGGCGTGCTGAAGGAAATCGGCGAGACCGCGGCGCTGTTCGACTTCAATCATCCGCTGGCCGGACAGACGATCCTGTTCGACGTGCAGCTGATCGGCATCCTCTGATTGCGCCAACGTGCCGACTCCTGTCCAGATACGCAGCATGCCTGACCTGACCACCGCACCCGACGCCGAAATCCTGATGGCCCAGCCGCGCGGCTTCTGCGCCGGCGTGGATCGCGCCATCGAGATCGTCGAGCGCGCGCTCGCGCGCTTCGGCGCGCCGATCTACGTGCGCCATGAAATCGTACACAACGCCTACGTGGTGGCCGACCTGCGCAGCAAGGGCGCGGTGTTCGTGCGTGAGCTGGACGAGGTGCCTGCCGGCGCCACCGTCATCTTCAGCGCGCATGGCGTGTCGCGCGAAGTGCGCGAGGACGCCGCCGCGCGCGGCCTGCACGTGTTCGACGCAACCTGCCCGCTGGTGACCAAGGTGCATGTCGAAGTCGGCAAGATGCGCGCGGAGGGTTGCGAGATCGTGATGATCGGCCATCGCGGCCACCCCGAGGTCGAAGGCACCATGGGCCAGGCCAACGGCGGCATGGTGCTGGTCGAGACGGTCGACGACGTCGTCACGCTGCAGTTCGCGGACCCGGAGCGGCTTGCCTACGTGACCCAGACCACGCTGTCGGTGGATGAAACCCGCGAAATCGTTGCCGCGCTGAAGGCGCGCTATCCGCAGATCCGCGAACCGAAGAAGCAGGATATCTGCTATGCCACGCAGAACCGCCAGGACGCTGTCAAGTTCATGGCGCCGCAGGTCGAGGTGGTGATCGTGGTCGGCAGCCCCAACAGTTCCAATTCCAACCGCCTGCGCGAACTGGCGCAGCGCCTGGGCGTGCCGGCCTACATGGTCGATGCGCCGGAGCAGGTGCGCCCGGAATGGATCGCCGGCAAGCGCCGTATCGGGCTGACCGCCGGCGCCTCGGCGCCCGAGGCGCTGGCGCAGTCGATCGTAGACCGCCTGCGCGCGCTCGGTGCACGCCAGGTGCGGGGGCTGGAAGGCATCGAGGAAAACATGGCGTTTCCCCTGCCGCGGGGGTTGATGCCAACCAGCGTCGCCGCCTGAGCGACCGCGGGCCGGGCCCGCACCGCACTGGTTCATGACAAGAGCGCCGCGCAATGCGGCGCTTTTTTTCGCGCATGCCCGCGCGGTGACGATTTGCCGGCTTATGACGCGCAATGCACATTATCAGTGCAATGCCATGGATGCATGAATGACTGCGTGCCTGGTGAATCCGACAAAATAGGGGTAATCCCCGTAACTGGGGTTTTCCCTATTATGGTGCGGCGCTACATTCTGCACATTAGAGATCGGTGCCTCGCATTTGAAATGAAATGCCTAATTAATTAAGACCTATTATAGGTGGCGCACCGCGCGCCTGGTCCTGCCGCCGGGGCGGCGCAGGCACGATTCTTGTAAGTATGTGCCGCAGTCCCGCCATGTGAGCGGGAATTGCCCCAATCTGTGCATTGGGGAAATTCCCTAGCTCATTTGAAGGGTAAATCGGTCGAGTTGTTGCGTCGCGTATTGCATCTGCAAAGAAAGGGGATACAATGCGCGCGTTTCAAATTGAAACTAAACAAAGGCGGTCCAGGGAAACGTCCGGGAGGCGTTGCAAATCCCTGTTTTTGTGAATCCTAGGAGATCACTCATGCAAATCACGTTTGCCAAGATTCTGCCGATCGCGGCCGCAGTGGCGCTGGTAGCAGCTTGCGGCAAGAAGGAAGAGAAGCCGGCGGATGCGGCCTCTTCGGCGCCGGCCGCAGCAGCCCCTGCAGCGGGCGGTGGCGAGACCGTCGTCAAGATCGGCCACGCGGCCCCGCTGACCGGCGGTATCGCGCACCTTGGCAAGGACAACGAAAACGGCGCCCGCCTGGCCGTGGAAGAAGTCAACAAGGCCGGCCTTGAAGTCGGTGGCAAGAAGATCAAGCTGGAACTGGTCGGCGAAGACGATGCCGCCGATCCGAAGACCGGCACCTCCGTGGCACAGAAGCTGGTCGACGCCAAGGTCGTCGCCGTGGTCGGCCACCTGAACTCGGGCACGTCGATCCCGGCCTCGAAGATCTACAGCGATGCCGGCATCGTCCAGATCTCGCCCTCGTCCACCAACCCGGACTACACCAAGCAAGGCTTCAAGACCACCTACCGCGTGGTGGCCACCGACGCCCAGCAGGGCCCGGCACTGGCCAATTACGCCGCCAAGACCCTGCACGCCAAGAGCGTGGCGATCGTCGACGACGCCACCGCCTATGGCAAGGGCCTGGCCGACGAGTTCGAGAAGACCGCCAAGGCGGCTGGCGTGAACGTGGTGGCGCGCGAAGCCACCAACGACAAGGCCACCGACTTCAAGGCCATTCTGACCAAGATCAAGGGCAAGAAGCCGGACGTGATCATGTACGGCGGCATGGATGCCACCGGCGGCCCGTTCGCCAAGCAGGCCAAGGAGCTGGGCATCGGCGCCAAGATCGTTGGCGGCGACGGTGTCTGTACCGACAAGGTGGCCGAGCTGGCCGGCGATGCCGTGACCAACATCATCTGCTCCGAGGCTGGCCTGGCCCTGTCGAAGATGGAGCAGGGCGCGGACTTCTCCAAGCGCTACCAGGCACGCTTCAACGCGCCGGTGCAGATCTACGCGCCGTTCACCTATGACGCGGTGATGGTCATCGTCGACGCCATGAAGCGCGCCAACTCGACCGAACCGGCTGCCATCCTGGCCGAAATGCCCAAGACCAACTACAAGGGCGTGATCGGCAACATCGCCTTCGACGAGAAGGGCGACATGAAGGAAGGCACCATCACGCTGTACGAGTACAAGGACAAGAAGAAGTCCGTTCTCGACGTCGTGAAGATGTAATCTGGGCTTACCGGCCCATCCGAACGGCACCGTGAGTATTTTGCGGTGCCGTTCTTTTTAGCCTCGCCTAATGTAGAAGCATCCTTACCCTGGATGGAGCATGGCGGGCCGCTTACCAGCAATCAAACTGCAGCAACGTTACCCATCACCACATCATCGTCCCCCCCCGGCATCCACACCATGCCGTCAGGTAAGGGACTGAAGCAGGAGTTTTCATGGATATCTTTATCCAGCAGATCGTGAACGGTCTGGTGCTCGGCAGCATCTATGCGCTGATTGCACTGGGCTACACCATGGTCTACGGCATTCTGGGGATCATCAACTTCGCCCACGGCGATGTCCTGATGATCGGCGCGCTGACCGCCCTGTCAGCGATTCTTGGTCTGCAGAAGTTTGCCCCCGGCTTGCCCGAATGGCTGACGCTGGTGATCGCGACGCTGATTGCGATGCCGGTCTGCGCAGTGCTGTCTTACTCGATCGAGCGTATCGCTTACCGGCCCTTGCGCAATGCGCCACGGCTGGCCCCGCTGATTACCGCGATCGGCGTGTCCATCATCCTGCAGACGATGGGCATGCTGATCTGGTCGCGCAACCCGCTGACCTTCCCGCAACTGCTGCCGTCGGAACCGATCGACATCGGCACGACCGGCGCCACCATCACCGGCAAGGAAATGGTCATCATCGGCCTGGCCGTGATGGTCATGTCGGGCCTGCTCGCGCTGGTCAACCGCACCAAGCTCGGCCGCGCCATGCGCGCCACCGCCGAGAACCAGAAGGTGGCCGGCCTGATGGGCGTGAACCCCAACTTCGTCATCTCCGCCACCTTCATGATCGGCGCCACGCTGGCGGCGCTGGCCGGCGTGATGATGGCCACCAACTACGGCAACGCCCACTTCTACATGGGCTTTATCCCGGGCCTGAAGGCATTCACCGCCGCGGTGCTGGGTGGCATCGGCAACCTTGCCGGCGCGATGGTCGGCGGCATGCTGCTGGGCCTGATCGAGGCGCTGGGTGCCGGCTATATCGGCGACCTGACCAATGGCGTGTTCGGCTCCAACTACCAGGACGTCTTCGCCTTTATCGTACTGATCACTGTGCTCGTCTTCCGTCCGTCCGGCATCATGGGCGAACGCGTGGCGGACCGCGCCTGAGGAGAGCGAATCCATGAATACCCCGATTCCATCCGCGGCCGCTGTCGCCGCGCCGTCGAAGGTGCCGGCCAAGACCCTGGCCGCGCTGATCGGCTTTTTGGTGGTTGCGCTGTGCGCGCCGTTTATCGTCCAGACCCTGGGCGGCAACTACTGGGTCCGAGTGCTCGACTTTGCGCTGCTGTACATCATGCTGGCGCTGGGCCTGAACATCGTGGTGGGCTTTGCCGGCCTGCTTGACCTGGGCTATATCGCGTTCTACGCGGTGGGCGCCTACATGATGGCGCTGCTTGGCTCGCCGCACCTGGCGAACCAGTTCGAGTGGATCCAGCAACTGTTCCCCGCCGGCATTCACCTGTCGATGTGGTTCGTGCTGCCGCTCGCGATCCTGGTGGCCGCGACCTTTGGCGTGCTGCTGGGAGCGCCAACGCTCAAGCTGCGCGGCGACTACCTTGCCATCGTGACGCTAGGCTTCGGCGAGATCATCCGCATCTTCATGAACAACCTGGACCGTCCGGTCAACATCACCAATGGTCCCAAGGGCATCACGGCGGTGGATCCGGTCCATATCTTCGGCTTCGACTTCTCGAAATCACACGAGATTCTCGGGATGAAGTTCACGCCGGTGTTCATGTACTACTACCTGCTGGTGTTCCTGGTCATCGTGATCGTGTTCGTGTGCCTGCGGCTGCAGACTTCGCGTATCGGCCGGGCCTTCGTGGCCATCCGTGAGGACGAGATCGCCGCCAAGGCCATGGGCATCAACACCCGCAACATCAAGCTGCTGGCATTTGCCATGGGCGCATCGTTCGGCGGCGCCTCGGGCGCGGTGTTCGGCGCATTCCAGGGCTTCGTGTCGCCGGAATCGTTCACGCTGTGGGAATCGATCTACGTGCTGGCCATCGTGGTGCTCGGCGGCATGGGCCATATCCCGGGCGTGATCCTGGGCGGCATCCTGCTGGTGGGCTTCCAGGAACTGCTGCGCGTGGTGGCCGAGCCGATGCAGACCGGTTTGTTCGGCCATGTGATCGTCGATGCCGAAGTGCTGCGCCAGCTGTTGTTCGGCCTGGCCCTGGTTGGCGTCATGCTGTACCGCCCGGCGGGCATCTGGCCGTCGCCACGCAAGGAAGACCGCCCGGTGGTGCGCCGTGCGGGCAGTGTGGGCCGTTTCTGACCAGGAGGACAACATGAGCAACAACGATTTCCTCCTGTCGGTACAGGGGGTCAACAAGCGTTTCGGCGGCCTGCAGGCGCTGTCGGATGTGGGCCTGCAGATCAAGCCGGGCGAGATCTATGGCCTGATCGGCCCCAACGGCGCCGGCAAGACCACGTTCTTCAATGTGATCACCGGGCTGTACACGCCGGATGCGGGCGAGTTCATGCTGGGCGGCAAGCCCTACCAGCCGACCGCCGTGCATGAAGTGGCCAAGGCCGGCATCGCGCGCACGTTCCAGAACATCCGCCTGTTCGGCGAGATGACCGCGCTCGAGAACGTGATGGTCGGGCGCCACGTGCGCTCCAAGGCCGGCCTGTTCGGCGCGATCTTCCGTCCGCCTTCGGTGCGCCGCGAAGAAGAGGGCATCGAGGACATGGCGCACGATCTGCTCGACTACGTCGGCATCGGCAAGTACGCCAACTTCACCGCGCGTAACCTGTCGTACGGCCACCAGCGCCGGCTGGAAATCGCCCGCGCGCTGGCGACCGAGCCCAAGTTGCTGGCGCTGGACGAGCCGGCTGCGGGCATGAACGCGACCGAGAAGGTCGAGCTGCGTGGCCTGCTCGACAAGATCAAGAACGACGGCAAGACCATCCTGCTGATCGAGCACGACGTAAAGCTGGTGATGGGGCTGTGCAACCGCCTGACCGTGCTGGACTACGGCAAGGTGATTGCCCAGGGCCTGCCGCACGAGGTGCAGAACAACCCCGCGGTGATCGAGGCCTACCTCGGCACCTCGGCGCACTGATGGCGGGAGGAAAGCAATGAAACAGCCAGCAATGAAACAGACAGTACTGAAGATCTCCGGCCTGAAGGTCGCGTACGGCGGCATCCAGGCCGTCAAGGGCATCGACCTGGAAATCGAGGACGGTGAACTGGTCACGCTGATCGGCGCCAACGGCGCCGGCAAGACCACGACCATGAAGGCCATCACCGGCCTGCAGGGTTGGGCCGGCGGCGACGTGGAGTACATGGGCAAGTCGATCAAGGGCGTGCCCAGCTACGCGCTGCTCAAGCAAGGGCTGGCGATGGTGCCGGAAGGCCGCGGCGTGTTCGCGCGCATGACCATCACCGAGAACCTGCAGATGGGCGCCTACACGCGCAGCGACGAGGCCGGCATCAAGGCCGACGTCGACCGCATGTTCGGCATCTTCCCGCGCCTGAAGGAACGCGCCAACCAGCTGGCGGGCACCATGTCCGGCGGCGAGCAGCAGATGCTGGCGATGGCGCGCGCGCTGATGAGCCAGCCCAAGGTGCTGCTGCTGGACGAGCCGTCGATGGGCCTGTCGCCAATCATGGTCGACAAGATCTTCGAGGTCGTGCGCGACATCTCGGCGCAGGGCGTGACCGTGCTGCTGGTCGAGCAGAACGCGCGCCTGGCGTTGCAGGCCGCGCACCGCGGCTACGTGATGGAGTCCGGGCTGATCACCATGAGCGGGGAAGCCAAGCAGATGCTGGACGATCCCAAGGTGCGGGCGGCCTACCTGGGCGAGTAAGCGGCGCGCCGCCGCTCCCATTCCGACAACCCCGCTGCCGCAAGAGGGGTGAGGGAGAGGGCGGGCGCTCGCAGGCGCAAGGCCTTTCCCCTTGCCGCGGGGCCCCGCGCGGGCCGGCCAGGCCGGTGTGCGCGGGTTCTGCGGTGCTGGCCCTCTCCCTCACTCCTCTGCGGCGCTGATCGCTGATCCGGCTGCAAAGCAAAAAGCCTCGCGCATGCGAGGCTTTTTGCCGTCTGCAGATCCTGAAGGATCAGGCCAGCTTCTTCAGCAGCGTGCGCAGCATGCCGATCATCTGGTCGATCTCTTCGCGCGTGACGTTCAGCGCCGGCATGAAGCGCAGCAGGTTGGCGCGCGGCGCGTTCAGCAGCAGGCCCTGCGGCGCCATGTCGCGCGCTTCTTCCACCAGCTGCGGGCCGATGTCCTTGCCCAGCAGCAGCGCGCGCAGCAGGCCCTCGCCACGTTCGCCCTCCAGGCCGAACTCGCCCGACAGCGCCAGCAGCTGTTCCTTCAGGTATTCGCCCTTGGCCTTGACGTCGTCCAGGAAACCCGGCGCGGTCAGCTGCCCGATCACTGCGCTGCCCACCGCGGTCATCAGCGGATTGCCGTTGTAGGTGCCGCCCTGGTCGCCGGCCTCGAAGCTGGCGACTTCGGCCTTGCACAGCAGCGCCGACAGCGGCACGCCGCCGCCGATGCCCTTGCCCAGCGTCATGATGTCCGGCTCGACGCCGGACAGCTCGTACGCGAACAGCGTGCCGCAGCGGCCGCAGCCGGCCTGCACTTCATCGACGATGAACAGCAGCTTGTGCTTGTCGGCCAGTGCGCGCAGGCCCTGCATGAACTCGCGCGTGGCGGGGATCACGCCGCCTTCGCCCTGCACCGGTTCCAGCATGATGCCGACGGTCTTGTCGGTGATCAGCTTCTCGACCGAGGCCAGGTCGTTCAGCTCGGCCTTGGGGAAGCCCGGCACCTGCGGCGCGAAGATGGTGTCCCAGCCGGCCTTGCCCGACGCGCTCATGGTGGCGAGCGTGCGGCCATGGAAGCTGTGGTCCATGGTGATGATCTCGTAGGCGCCGTTCTTGTGCTTGCGGCCCCATTTGCGCGCCAGCTTGATCGCGCCTTCGTTGGCTTCGGCGCCGCTGTTGGCGAAGAAGACCTTGTCGAAGCAGCTGTGGTCGGTCAGCTGTTTGGCCAGGCGCAGCATCGGCTCGTTGTAGAAGGCCGGGCTCGGGTTGATGATCTTCTTCGATTGCTCGACCAGCGCGTCGATCATGCCCTGGTTGGAGTGGCCCAGGCAGTTGACCGCCCAGCCCTGCACGAAGTCCAGGTATCGCTTGCCGTTGTGATCCGTCAGCCAGGAACCCTTGCCCTCAGTGAAGACGAGCTCGGGCCGGTTGGTGATGTACATCAGGGATTGGACGGGAAACTCAGCAAATGCCATGGCGGACTCCAGGGGTCGGCTTTAAACGATGGACGGACGGGCGAGGGGGCAAGCAAAAAGCAGCAAAAAGCAGCAAAAAGCAAAAAGCCACGGGGGTTGCCCGTGGCTCGTTGACCTGAACAGACGCAGTCGACGGTCAGCCGCGTGGCACCCCGGTGGGGAGCGACGTACGGAAGCTGCGGCGTCGGTTGAAGGTCGTATGCATGCGGGCAAATATAAGGCGCATGTGCCCGGGTGTCAAAACGAATTTTGGCGGACCCGGGCATTGTTGCGCTGACGGAACGGCGTGCCGGCCGCGGTCAGGCTGCCGGCGTGGCCGGGTGCATGTCGGCCTCGGAGGTGAACGAGTCGGCGAAGAAGGCGTCCTCGTGCAGCTTGCACTGGCGCGTGAAGTCGCCGCGCGCGGCGTTGATCATCACCGGCGCGCCGCAGGCGTAGACCTCGTGGCCTGACATGTCGGGATGGTCGGCGATCACGGCCTGGTGGACGAAACCGGTACGGCCCTGCCAGTTGTCTTCCGGCAGCGCGTCGGACACCACCGGAACGTACCTGAAGTTGGGCAGGTCGCGCGCCCATTGCTCGGCGAGCGCGTGCATGTACAAATCCTTGGGCCGGCGGCCGCCCCAGTACAGCGTCATCGGGCGCGTGATGCCGGTGTAGGCGGCATGCTCGACGATGGCCTTGATCGGCGCGAAGCCGGTGCCGGAAGCCAGCAGGATGATCGGGGCATTCGATTCCTCGCGCAGGAAGAAGCTGCCCAGCGGGCCTTCGAAGCGCAGGATGTCGCGTTCCTTCATCGCCGGGGCGCCTTCCTTGGCGCCGAACACGTAGTCGGTGAAGGCGCCGCCCGGCATATGGCGGATATGCAGTTCGATCGGGCCGTCCTCGTGCGGCGGCGTGGCGATCGAATAGCTGCGGCGCTTGCCGTCGCGCAGCAGGAATTCCACGTACTGGCCGGCCAGGTACTGCATCCGTTCGGTTGCCGGCAGCTGCAGCTTGATGGCGATCACGTCATCGGCCAGGCGCTCCAGCGAGGTCACGCGGCACGGCACCTTCTTGATCGGGATGTCGCCGGCGCCGTGGACTTCGCGGCATTCAATGGTAATGTCGGACGACGCGTTGGCGCAGCAGAACAGCGCGCGGCCCTCGGTTTTTTCCTGCGCGGTCAGCGCGGCCGGGGCGTGGTCGCCCTGCACGATGGTGCCTTCCAGCACGCGGCCCTTGCACGAGCCGCAGGCGCCGTTCTTGCAGCCGTAGGGCAGGCCGATGCTGTGGCGCAGGGCCGCGCCGAGGATGGTTTCGTCCGAGGCCACTTCGAACTTGTGGCCACTGGGCATGACGGTTACTTGATAAGCCATAATCGGTCTATGAGCCAAATTCAGTCGATGCTGCAGCCCTCGCGCCTCCCGGTCCTGCCAAAGCCCAGCCGCAGGCTTGGTCGTCCGCGCCTGTTGATCGTCGGGTGCGGGGATGTGGGGACGCGCTGCCTGCGAATCCTGTCGTCGCGCATGCGCGTGTTCGCCGTCACGTCGCAGCCGGCGCGCCGCGCCGAACTGCACGCCGCCGGTGCGGTGCCGCTGGTGGCCGACCTTGACCGGCCAGCAACGCTGGCGCGGCTGCGGGGGCTGGCCACGCAGGTGCTGGACCTGGCGCCGCCGCCCGGTCAGGGCGAGGGCGATCCGCGTACGCGTGCCTTGCTCGCCGCCTTGCGCCGCAAGGCCTGGCGGCAGGGCGGCACGTCTAGCGGCGAGCCCGCCATTCTACCCGACCGGGGCCTTCGCCGCCCTGCGTTTGTCTACGCCAGCACCTCGGGCGTCTACGGCGACCGTCAGGGCGCGCGGGTGTCGGAATTCCATGCCGTGCGCCCGCAGACGGCGCGCGCGCGCCGCCGCGTGGCCGCCGAGGGCGCCGTGCGCGCCTTTGGCCGCGCTGCCGGCTGGCGCACCAGCATCGTGCGCATCCCGGGCATCTATGCCGCCGAGCGGCTGCCGGTGGCCCGGCTCAAGCGCGGCACGCCCGCGCTGGTGCCGCAGGACGATGTCTACACCAGCCATATCCATGCCGACGACCTCGCCCGCATCATGGTTGCCGCGCTGTTCCGCGGCCGCCCGCAGCGGGTGGTCCATGCCAGCGATGATACCGAGCTGCGCATGGCCGATTACTTCGACCTGGTGGCCGACCGCCGCGGCCTGCCACGCCCGCCGCGCATCACGCGGGGACAGGCGCGCGAAGTGATCGAGCCGACGCTGCTGAGCTTCATGAGCGAATCGCGCCGGCTCGACAACCGCCGCCTGAAGCGCGAGCTGCGGCTGCGGCTGCGCTTTCCCACGGTCGCCTCCTTCTTCGACGCCTGACCGCGCCTGCGGTCGCATCCCGTGCCGATGGCACGGGGTTTGCTCATCCTGCCGTCACTTCAATCCTGTCTATACAGCAACACTTCCAGTGCGCCAATGCGGTGCTTCCTGCACCCGAGGCAAGCCGAGGCACGGTTGTAGTCGTTGATACATCCGCTCTGTATTGCCGTTTCCTGCGGTGATGTGACGTACAGTCCCTCGGTGGAAGCCCTACATTGACTTGTATATACAGGCATTGTTTAATGCCCGAAAGCGAGCGCGCCACAAGCATGGCCTGCCGTCGACGGACACACCAAAGGAGCGTATCGATGAGGATGGAAAGCCGCATGCAAGGCAGGATTCAAGGCAGGGTTCGTGGCCGCAAGGCAATGCAGGCCGCGCTATTTGCCGCGGCAGTCACCATGGCCGGCGCCGGCCACGCGCAGACCACCAAGGTCACGCTCGGCATGAGCGGCTGGACCGGCTTCGCGCCGCTGACGCTGGCCGACAAGGCCGGCATCTTCAAGAAGAACGGCGTCGAGGTCGACATCAAGATGATCCCGCAGAAGGATCGCCACCTGGCGCTGGCCGCCGGTGCGATCCAGTGCGCGGCCACGACCGTCGAGACCCATGTGGCCTGGAACGCCAACGGCGTGCCGATCACCCAGATCGTGCAGCTCGACAAGTCCTACGGCGCCGACGGCCTGGCCGTGCGCGGCGACGTCAAGAGCTTTGCCGACCTGAAGGGCAAGACCATCGGCGTCGATGCGCCGGGCACCGCGCCGTACTTCGGGCTGGCCTGGATGCTGAAGAAGAACGGCATGTCGCTGAAGGACGTCAAGACGACGACGCTGTCGCCGCAGGCAGCGGCGCAGGCCTTCGTGGCCGGCCAGAACGACGGCGCCATGACCTATGAGCCGTACCTGTCCACCGTCCGACAGAACCCGGACAAGGGCAAGATCCTGGCGACCACGCTCGACTACCCCATGGTGACCGACACGCTGGGCTGCGCGCCCAAGTGGCTCAAGGAGAACCCCAAGGCGGCGCAAGCGCTGGTCGACAGCTACTTCGAGGCGCTGGAAATGATCAAGAAGGAGCCGGCGAAGGCCAACGAGATCATGGGCGCCGCGGTCAAGCAGTCCGGCGAGCAGTTCGCCAAGTCGGCCGCCTACCTGCGCTGGCAGGACCGCGAGGCCAACAAGAAGTTCTTTGCCGGCGAGCTCGCCAGCTTCAGCAAGGAAGCGGCGGGCGTGCTGATGGACATCGGCGTGATCCGCCAGGTGCCCGACGTGACGGCGTTGTATGACGCGCGTTTCCTCAAGTAAGCAACGCAGTCGCAAGGAGGCGTGACGTCATGACGCAAGCCCGAATCGGTTCCCACGCGCCGGCGGCGGCGGTGCCCGTCCAAACGGCGGCACCGGCGCGCCGGCGCCATCCCTGGCTGGCCCCGCTGGTGCCGGTGCAGCCCAACACGCGCTGGATGCTGGGCCTGTCTTTCTTCGTGCTGTTCTTCGGCGTGTGGGCCGCGGTGACGCTGGGCGGCCTCGTGCCGCGCACGTTCCTGGCCGATCCGCTGACAATGGCCAAGGAGGGCCTGGTCCTCTTCACCGAACACAACTTCATCGGCGACATCGGCATGACGGTGTGGCGCGTGGTCGGCGGCTTCGTGCTGGCGGCGGTGCTGGCGGTGCCGCTCGGCATTTTCATGGGCGCGTACAAAGCGGCCGAGGCGTTCTTCGAGCCCTTCGTGTCGTTCTGCCGCTACCTGCCCGCGTCGGCCTTTATCCCGCTGCTGATCCTGTGGGCCGGCATCGGCGAGACCCAGAAGCTGCTGGTGATCTTCATCGGCTCGTTCTTCCAGATCGTGCTGATGGTGGCGGTGGCGGTCGGCGGCGCGCGCAAGGACCTGGTCGAGGCAGCCTACACGCTGGGCGCGAACAGCGCCGGCATCGTGCGCCGCGTGCTGATCCCGGGCGCCGCGCCGGAAATCGCCGAGATCCTGCGGCTGGTGCTGGGCTGGGCCTGGACCTATGTGATCGTGGCCGAGCTGATCGGCTCGTCGTCGGGCATCGGGCACATGATCACCGACAGCCAGGCGCTGCTCAATACCGGGCAGATCATCTTCGGCATCATCGTGATCGGCTGCATTGGCCTGGTCTCAGACCTTGTCTTCAAGCGCGCCAACCAGCGCCTGTTCCCGTGGAGTTCGATCCAATGAGCGCACTGTCCATCCAGCAGGTCTCGCGTACCTTCTCCAACCCGCGCGGCGGGCAGACGCTGGCGCTGCAGCCGGTCGATTTCGAAGTGCGCGACAACGACTTCGTCACCATCCTGGGCCCGTCGGGCTGCGGCAAGTCCACGCTGCTGCGCATCGTGGCCGGGCTCGACACGCCTTCCACCGGCCGCGTGCTGCTCGACGGCCAGCCGGTCACCGATCCGGGCGCCGACCGCGGCATGGTGTTCCAGTCGTACACGCTGTTCCCATGGCTGACGATCGAGCAGAATGTGCGCTTCGGCCTGCGCGAGCGCGGCATGAGCGCGGCGGAGCAGAAGGAGCGCAGCGACTTCTTTATCCAGCGCGTCGGGCTGCGCGGCTTCGAGCACCATTACCCGAAGCAGCTGTCGGGCGGCATGCAGCAGCGCACCGCGATCGCGCGGGCGCTGGCCAACGATCCCAAGATCCTGCTGCTCGACGAACCCTTTGGCGCGCTCGACAACCAGACCCGCGTGCTGATGCAGGAGTTGTTGCTCGGCATATGGGAAGCGTCGCGCAAGACGGTATTATTCGTGACCCACGATATCGACGAGGCCATTTTCATGGCCAACCGGGTGGCGGTGTTTTCCGCCAGGCCGGGTCGGATCAAGAGCGATATCGCGGTCGATTTCCCGCATCCGCGCCATTACACCATCAAGACCTCTCCGGAGTTTTCCGCGCTCAAGGCGCGGCTGACCGAGGAAATCCGCGCCGAGGCCATTGCCGCGGCCGAGCACTGAAACGCCATGAACCACGCCGTCGGCTCCGCCACCCCCGCTTCCTCTCCCACCGCGCTCTACCAGCAGGTGAAGGAGTACATCGCCCGCCAGATCCAGAGCGGCGCGTGGCAGCCGGGCGACCGGGTGCCGTCGGAACAGGAGCTGGTGAACCGCTTCGGGGTTTCGCGCATGACCGTCAACCGGGCCCTGCGCGAGCTGTCGGAGCAGGGCCGGGTGGTGCGCGTGGCAGGGGTCGGCACCTTCGTCGCCGAGCACAAGCCGCAGTCGACGCTGCTGTCGGTGGTCAACCTGCAGGACGAGATCCGCATGCGCGGGCATGACTATGCCTGCGACGTGATCCTGGTCGAGCGGGTCTCGGCGTCGATCGAGGTGGCCGCCGCGCTGGAGCTGCATACCGGCGAGTCGGTGTTCCATTCGGTCTGCGTGCATCGCGAAGACGGCGTGCCGGTGCAGCTGGAGGACCGCTACGTGAACCCGCGCGTGGCGCCGGATTTCATCGGCCAGGACTTCAGCGCGACCCAGCCCGGCGAATACCTGTTGCGCCACGTTCCCTACGATCAGGTGGAGCATGTGGTCGATGCCATCGCCGCCACGCCGGAGCAGGCCGCGCAACTGGAAATGCCGCCAACGCAACCTTGCCTGATGCTGACCCGCCGCACCTGGACCAATGGCGTGCCAGTGACATTCGTTCGTTGCCTGCATCCGGGCAACCGCTACCGCCTCGGCAGCCGCTTCCGCGCCGATGGCAATCCCGCTTTCGGCTGATTCCCTCGTGGGATCGGCCTTTGGTTCAATTTTTAGCCTAAGCTGTATAGACAGGAACATACAAATGACTGCGAGCCAACACGACCAAGCCTCCCGCCCGCTGCTGACCTTGCAGCCGGGCCAAGTCACCCTGGCTGACCTGCGTCGCATCTACCGCGGCGAAGTGCGCGTGGCAATGGCCGATTCCGCCTGGGCCGGCGTACGCGCGGCGCAGGCCACCGTGCAGGACATCATCGATGCCGACGCCGTGGTCTACGGCATTAACACCGGCTTCGGCAAGCTGGCGCAGACCCGCATCCCCAACGACAAGCTGGCGCAGCTGCAGCGCAACCTGGTGCTGTCGCACAGCGTCGGTACCGGTCCGGACCTGGCCGAGGATACGGTGCGCCTGATCCTGGCCACCAAGGCGGTCAGCCTGGCGCGCGGCCATTCCGGTGTGCGTCCGGAACTGATCGAGGCATTGCTGGCGCTGGTCAACCACGGCGTGACGCCGTGCATTCCCGCCAAGGGTTCGGTCGGTGCCTCGGGCGACCTGGCGCCGCTGGCGCATATGTCGTGCACGCTGATCGGCGTGGGCGACGTGCTGGTCGACGGCAAGCGCGTGCCGGCTGCCGAAGGCCTGGCCCATGCGGGCCTGAAGGCGTTCGAACTGGGCCCGAAGGAAGGCCTGGCGCTGCTCAACGGCACGCAGGTGTCGACCGCGCTGGCGCTGGCCGGCCTGTTCGCCGCCGAGGACACCTTCGCCGCCGGGCTGGTGGCTGGCGCACTGTCGCTGGAAGCGATCAAGGGCTCGGTCAAGCCGTTCGACGCCCGCATCCATGAGGCCCGCGGCCAGGCCGGCCAGATCGCCGTGGCCGGCGCCGTGCGCGCGATGCTGGATGGCAGCGAGATCGTCGATTCGCACAAGGCCTGCGGCCGCGTGCAGGACCCGTATTCGATCCGCTGCCAGCCGCAGGTGATGGGTGCTTGCCTGGACAACCTGCAGCACGCCGCGCGCATCCTGCAGATCGAAGCCAATGCCGCGTCGGACAACCCGCTGGTGTTCT